>OGYN01002396.1_pt1 | contig 13867 bp, 11 predicted proteins | sample 1576551 | NCBI WGS metagenome assembly OGYN01 (sample SAMEA3541589, study PRJEB24748) | human gut metagenome | biome: human gut; feature: human-associated habitat; material: faeces | place: China | collected 2012 | reverse complement strand
AACAATAAAATGAAATCCCTCTACTTAATAATTCAATACTAACAGGATCTTTTAATATACCGCCAAATCCATCTATAAAAAGATAATCTGCTGCACCAACTGCTCCCGGAATGGGAACGCTGTTTGAACCAAGAACCACATAGCCCTGTGCTGAAAATACATCAAACGCTCTTTTTATATTTCCTTCTACGCCCATATAAACACATACAGAAACGCAAATAAGTGAAATTCTCTGTAATAAGTTAAATATAAAAGCCTTAAATACAGCTACTTTATTATTCTTTATTGCTGCCGCACATTCCTTATACTGTCTTTCCACTTCGACCAAATGTGCCTGTCTCTTTTCTATGTTCTTCATCAGATGAAGCTTATGCAATATCTTCATGCCGGTATTTGCTATTTTTGTAACAATCTTCTCTTTATAAACCAAAAGAAGAAATACCGTCAATAACACAAACTGGACAACACATCCGATAAGTATCATATATTTTGACCAAATGCTAAAATGCCTAAACATATCAAAATTAAATATAAAACAAACAGCACCTATAACTATAATCGCAATTGTGTATAAGGTCAAGTTTAGTAACAAAACAATCGTTGTTACTGCTCCTGGAATTCCATCCTGCATCATACACATTGCCGATGCCGGCTGACCACCTGTAGCTGACGGAGTAATGGCTGAAAAATAAATATCAACAGCTGAATAAACTATTCCACGCTTAACCTTCTCTTTGTATCCAAAAGCCTTACATAATTGTAAAACAGCAAGTCCTTCAAAAATGATGAATCCTACCATGCAAAGAAAGGCTAACGCTATCCACTGCCATTTTGCAGCTGATACATAATTTATAAAACCTTCTATTGAAAAAGATTCATTCTGTTTTACAATAACCCATACTGTCAAAACAATTAAAGCTATAAAAATTAAGGACCATATAATCTGTTTCTTATTGCTCTTCAAAATCCTACCAAGCCTTTCTACTCTAAACCTAATTTATTCTCAATAACATAAAAAATTCTTTTTGTATTTAATTTTTTTGCTAGGAATAAACCTATTTCAACAACCAAAACACCACCGATAATATCAATTACAACATGCTGCTTTATTAATACTGTAGATGCAAAAACCAAAATTGCAGACACAAACATAAATATCTTCATTGCCGTGCCCTGCTTTTCGCATCTCATTACACCTCTAAATAATATCCAGCTTTCAAGACAATGAATGGACGGGAAAAGATTATCCGCCGCATCCGTTGAATATATCAGTGAGGTAAGCCAATTCCAAAAGCCTGTACCTGTAATTTCAGGTCTTGTTAATGTTGTTGGCATTATTATAAAGCAAACAAGACATATGAGTTTTGCAATCATTTCCGCTGAACATACTTCATAACATAATTTTTTGCTTTCTCTTCCTATTATGATAAAACCCAAAATCCATGTGACATAAGCCAAAACATAAACCGATACCATGGGAGTTACAAATGGCAGCATTCTATCAATGGCTATGCTTATATCATAGTGGTGCATTCCCGTTGTAAATATTCTGCTTCCAAAATAAGTAATACTATTTAATAAAAGGCAGGATATAATTGGAATAAATGCGTATTTAGGCAATATCTTGTAAATACGTTCCATACTTTTCCTCTTTGATTTTCTATTTTTCGTAAGATTGTACTACACCATATAGTACAATGTCATTGAAATTATATTATATAGGCTCACATATGTCAACAGAGTTTAAACAATCCCTTTTATATTACCCTTTTATATTTAACTCTGCTATATGAAAATAGAGCTGTATCACTAACGGTGAGATATCTCCTTTTGAAATTCTTATAATATCTTTTTTTACATAGATGCAGAAATTTTTGAAAGTAAACAATAGGCAGATTTTCGAAATTTTGCGAGCATAGAGTAAAGCAAAAATCAACTGTTTGAGCCGTAGGCGAGTTTTGATTTTTGTTTTACAATAGGCGGCGGAGCAAAATAAGAACTCTCAACGTGTTTGCATGAAAATTTTTCGGCTGCATGGGGATAAAATGTAAAAACAAAAAAATATCGAAAAATTTGTAATAAATATGTAATATATCTTCAGGAATATGTTATAATCAAAGTAACGTGCGAAAAAACAGAGAAGTTCGGAAGGAGATATTTAATGAACAAGAAGTTAATAAGTATTGTAACAATTATGGCAATGCTTGCGATTATGGTTATACCAGCATGGGCAGACGGTGGTGATAACACAGGCGACGACAATTTTGGCGCAGCTATTTATGTGAAGAAAGATGGCGTAGAAGGTGCATACACATTAGGAACAGCTAAGGAATTTAAGCTAGAGTTCTGGGCATCAGGCATTGTTGGAAAGCAGGTTGTAAGAACTGTTTCAGTAACAGGCGACAATCAGGTATCATCTATTGAATACAAAGATGGCGGAGAGTGGTACGACATTAGCGGATTTAATAAGGAAATGACTATTGCAGGTAATGATTTAGACAGAACTATTAGAGTCGTTTTTGATAAGGAAGGTAGATATACAATTTCTTATGGATTGGTGAATACAGAAGGTCAGGATGTTGTAAAGGATCAGTTAAATATTGAAATAGCAGACGGACAGATTAAAATTGTTAAAGAAACTGAGACAACTACATCGGCAGTGGCAGAGACAACTACAACTGCAACAGCAGAGACAACTACACCTGCAACAGCAGAAACAACTACACCTGCAACAGCAGAGACAACTACAGTTGCAACAGCAGAGACAACAACACCAGCAGCAGTAGAAACAACTACAACAACAGCAAAGACAACTACAGTTGCACCAACACCAACTACAACTGCAAAGGTAACAACAACTCAGAAACCTACAGCACAGAAAGTTAGCGTTGGGAATACAAGGATAACAAAAATCGTAAAAACTAAGAAGAGTGCCAAGGTAATTTATAAAAAGATTGCAAAAGTATCAGGATATCAGCTTCAGTTGTCTAGATCTTCAAAATTCAAGAAGGCAGTAACAAAGACAACTAAGAAAATTAGCTATAAATTTAAAAAGTTAAAGGCAAATAAAAAATATTACGTAAGAGTTAGAGGTTATGTAAAGACTTCAAACGGTACAGCTTACGGAAAATGGAGAAAGAAGAAATTTAAAACAGCAAAATAATGTGACGGATAAAGAATGAAAGAAGGAAAAGATGAAATTTTTAAAGAGAACAATTGGAATAATAATCGTGATGGCGGCTATTATTTCAGGACTTCAATTAAAAAGTGAATTGGCTTATGGAGCAACACCTACGATTTCTAAAAGTACAGTAACATTAGAAAAGGGTAAAAGAAAAAAAATAAAAGTTAAAAATGTTTCAGCGAGAACGAAAGTTAAATGGAGAACATCTAATAAATTTGCAGTTACTGTTTCAAAAAAAGGTAGAATTAGAGCTGTAAATTATGGAGCTGCAACAATTACTGCAACTTGTAAATCAAGAACAATGACTTGTAAGGTTACAGTTCCTGATACTTCTAAGAATGTTGTCATAACGAAATATCCTACAACATTAACTGAAGGTCAGACAGGTACGGTTGTAGCAAAGTCAGTTAATAAAATTTCATATATGTCTTCAAATGACTCAATAGCAAAAGTCAATAAAGAAGGTACTGTTGAGGCGTTAAATCCGGGAAAAGCGGAAATAACAGCGAAATCCTCACAGGGATATAGCAAATGTACAATAAATGTTTTGTCAAGTGATCTAAATAACAGATTGTATGATTCTAACGGAATCAGTATTAAGAAAGTTAACGCTGACGGAACAAAGGTTAACGGTTTTGTAAGCCAGGCAAAAGGTCAGAATTTTACTGTTATGGTAGATGGAATAGACGAAAGTAATGTTAAGTCATGCAAGTGGAGCGTTGGGAATAGCGATGTTGTTTCAAAACTTTCAGCAGTAAGTGGAAGCAAGCTTAAAGCTACTTTGAAAGCAGTAAATGAAGGCAAAGTTAACATTACAGCAAAGGTTACATACAAAAACAAAAATGTTGTTACATATACAAATACAATTTATGTTTCAAACCCTGAAACGGAAGTTCAGAAGTTAATTGTTTATGGAACAGCATTAGGCAATGAAAGACAGCAGTATATTTCTTTTAAAGGTTTAGGAGAACATAGTACTATTACTTGGACTAATTCAAACAAAAAATGTGCCACTTTAACAACTTATGAAAAGAAAGCGGCAGTTTTAGGCACAAAACCGGGAACGGGTACAATTACAGCAAATGTAGATGGAAAAGTATTCAACATAAGGTATACAGTTGTTAATCCAACAGTTAATAATTTAAAGGCAGTTATAAAAAAAGGTGAAAAAGTACAGTTTCCTATTTTGGGCGACACAGGTACAGTTCCTGAATTTACAAGCAGAAATGAAAGCGTTGCCACAGTTTCAAGCGATGGTGTCGTTAAAGGTGTAAATTCAGGAGTTACATATGTTGATGTAAAAATCGGAAATATTCACAAGTCTTATAGAATCGAAGTATATGCAAAAGGTATGTACAAGATTGTAAATAGGGCTATGTACATAGTTAATCATTGGAAATATAGTCAGCCAAAAAGAATGAGAAAAGGATACTATGATTGTTCAGCTTTGGTTTGGAAAGGCTATAAATCATACAAGCACTACAACAAGAAACTTGGAAGTGGTTCTTATGCAAAGACAGCAGCAAGCCTGTTTGATTATTTAAAAGAAAAAAATCAAATAGTATATTATGGTTTTATTGACATAGATGATATGAAACCGGGTGATTTGATTTTTTACGGAGATTACAATGCGGCAGTAAAATACAGCACACCGGGAAGAACTTTAAATATCTATCATGTATCTATGTATGCAGGTGCAGGCAAAGTGGTAGAAAAAGGTGGACAGACTATTAACTACAATAATATTTCGCATATAGTTGGAATAGGAAGAGTGGTAGACTAATGGAATATAATATTGGAACAGTAGTAACATTAAAAAAAGGGCATCCTTGTGGAACTAATGAATGGGAAATTATAAGAACGGGTGCAGATTTTAAGTTGAAATGTAAAGGCTGCGGTCGTATAGTAATGGTTCCAAGAAAAACTTTCGAAAAAAGTGTAAAGAAGATTTTGCAGTAAATAAAAAAACGAAAGCTTTGTTTAAAACCAAAAGATTTCGGAAAAAAATTCACAAAATGAAAAAAAAGTCCTTGAACACAGGGACTTTTTTTGATATTATAGTAATTCGTGATATATATTAATTACGCATAACGAGTATTCGTTATGATCCTTGCTTTTTCAAACGAAAAGGCCAGAGACCAAAAGGAGGTAGAAGCATGAACAAATATGAATTAACAGTTGTTGTTAGTGCAAAACTTGATGATGAAGGAAGAACAGCTGAAGTAGAAAAGGTAAAAGCACTTATCGAAAAGTTCGGTGGTACAATTACAAAGATCGAAGAAGCTGGTAAGAAGAAATTAGCTTACGAAATCCAGAAGATGTCAGAAGCATTCTATTACTTCATCGATATTGACACTGAAAACACAGATTTTCCTAGCGAGTTAGAAAGCCAGCTTCGTATTATGGAAAATGTTATCAGATTTATGACTGTTGCAGTAGAAGCATAGTTTGATACATTAGAGAGGTATAATATGAATAAAGTTATTCTTATGGGTCGTTTGACTCGTGACCCTGAAGTTAGATATTCAACATCAGGAGATAATCAGTTGGCTATTGCGAGATACACATTAGCAGTAGATCGTAGATTTAAGAGAGATGGAGATCAGAGCGCTGACTTTATCAGATGTGTAGCATTTGGTAGAAGCGGTGAATTTGCTGAAAAATATTTCCATCAGGGAACTAAGATAGTTGCCGAAGGTCGTATTCAGACAGGCAGTTATCAGGACAAAGATGGTAAGACAGTTTACACAACAGAAGTAGTTGTTGAAAACCAGGAATTTGCAGAAAGCAAAGCTACAGCAGATAGCAATAATAACTATCAGCCACAGCAGCAGCCGGTTGCATCACAGCCAACAGCACCTGCAGGAGACGGCTTTATGAACATTCCTGACAGTGTAGATGATTCAGGTTTACCATTTAACTTTTAACAGATTCGAATAGAATCTCATTAACGAAAATAGGAGGTCAAGTTATGCCATATAATAAGAGTGAAAGACCAGATTCTCCAATGAGAAGAAGAGGCGGTCGTAGAAGAAAAAAAGTTTGTGCATTTTGTGCTAACGAAAACAAGGCAATCGATTATAAAGATGTAGCTACATTAAAGAGATACGTATCTGAAAGAGGAAAAATTCTTCCTAGAAGAATCACAGGAAACTGTGCTAGACATCAGAGAGCTCTTACAACAGCTATCAAGAGAGCTAGAAATATCGCATTAATGCCATACACAGTAGAATAATCGCGAAGCACACAAGCAACGTGTGCCCAGTGCTACAAATAAAAAGAAGTGGAACCACTTATGCTTGCATAAGAGGGGTTCCACTTCTTTTTATTTGTAGCGGCTGTCGCATGTTGCGACAGCCGCGTGCTTATAGACATTCTCTTCATCATTCCCCCATACCCAAAAAGTATATGATAGATGATAAAGAGAATGTCTATAAGAAGTGCGGGCATATTTCTGGATAATTACTGAAAAGTAAGTGCGGACAAAGATATTTCCTGGTAGTGGGAGAACTCTTTTTTTATGCTAGTGTCACTTTTAGTGACTCTTTTTTTGAAATAAATTTAACAACAAACTTGCTAATTTTCATTCTTCTAAGTGTTTCCATTCCTACATCTTTGCCAAGTCTTCCTGGTCCACTGTTTTCATTCCATTCCTTACCAGCAATGCGGCAACTTTGTCTGTATCCTCGTCCTTGACACGGAATACCATAAGGGCATCATCTGTGCCTCTTGCAAGAAAGGCGTAAACGTAATCAACGCTGTAGCCGTTAGAAGCAATAACGTTCATTGCTTTTGCCATTGAGCCCGGCTCATCCGGAAGCTTAACGCCAATAACGTGTGTAAGGTTACAAATCCAATCGTTGTCTCTTAACAGAGTAATACGAATAATTCCGAAATCGCTTGAATCGGCAATCTGGAATGCACGCATATCTATTTTGTGTTCGGCAAGAAAATTGGTAAAGTTTGCAATATTACCCGGTTTGTTTTCAATGAACACTGAAATCTGATGAATATACATATAAAAACCTCCTAAATTTTACGTTTATCTATAACACGAACTGCTTTTCCTTCTGAACGTGTAATTGATTTTGGTTCAACCAATTTAACCTTAGCATAAATGCCAAGCATACTCTTAAGAGCGGTAACAATATCTTTCTCCTTAGACTCAATTGAGCTAACTTTATCAGAGAACATTTCAGGTGTCATTTCAACCAGAACTTCCATAGTATCGCTATTGTTTACACGGTCAACAATAAGCTGGTAGTTGGCAGGCATGCCCTGTTTAATAAGAACTTCTTCAACCTGAGAAGGATAAACATTAACACCTTTGACAATAAGCATATCATCTGAACGTCCCATTAATCTGTGAATACGTGCATGAGTACGTCCACATTTACATTTTTCCCTGGTAATATATGTAATATCCTTTGTACGATATCTGATAAGTGGAAAAGCTTCCTTAGCGAAGCTTGTGAATACTAACTCACCAATCTGACCATCAGGAACAGGCTCAAATGTGTCAGGATCAACAATTTCCGGAATAAAATAGTCTTCGCAAATATGCATACCATTCTGTTCTTCGCATTCAAAAGCAACACCCGGACCTTCAATTTCAGTAAGTCCATAAATATCATAAGCCTTAATGCCAAGCCTGTTTTCAATATCAGCTCTCATATCTTCTGACCAAGCCTCTGCACCAAAAATGCCGGCTTTTAATTTAATCTGGTCCTTAATTCCCCGTTCTTCAATTGATTCGGCCAAATAAGAAGCGTAACTAGGTGTACAACAAAGAATAGTTGAACCAAAATCAGTCATAAACTGAAGCTGTCTGTCAGTGTTACCTGATGACATAGGAAGTGTTAAAGAACCAACCTTCTGTGAACCACCGTTTAATCCGAAGCCACCTGTGAAAAGACCATATCCATAAGCTACGTGAACTACATCTTCATCTGTTCCACCGGCAGCCACAAGGGCTCTGGCACATCCATCTTCCCACATATCAATATCTTTCTTAGTATAAAAATCTACTACACGCTTACCTGTTGTACCTGAAGTTGAGTGAATACGTACACAATTCTTAAGAGGTACTGCTAATAAGCCGTATGGATAAGCATCTCTTAAATCGTCTTTCGTTAAAAAAGGTAACTTAGAAATATCTTTTAAAGATTTTATATCGTCAGGTGTTACACCTTTTTCCACCATTTTTTTTCTGTAAAAAGGTACATTCTCGTATACTCTTTTTACCACGTCTAAAAGTCCCTCTGTTTGAATCTGCTCAATCTTTTCACGAGAAGCAGTTTCAATTTCTTCCTGAAAATATTTTCCCATTGTTTTATTCCTTTCTGTCGCTCAAGTATAGTAATATAATTTTACAACATATAACGCTTTAAAGCAATAAAGTACAAAAAACAAAATTAACAAAAATAGCCATAAATAAATAGTAAAAATACATAAAAAAAACCAACCAAAAAAATTTTTACAAGCAAAGATGTGCTTTTTATGGGGCAAAAAGCCTAAAAAATTGCACAAAAGGGGGGACAAAAACGCCCTTAATAAAAACGTTTTTCCTCCCATAAAATCTAGTATTTGCAAAAATTATATGATATAGTGATTTTTAGTATAGAAAATGAAAATAAAACGAATAAAAAATATATCCGAAGATAATGCGAGGAGGAGAAAAATGTCAAATAACTTAAAGGGAAATCCTGTTGAAGGATTTGCCGAGAAAAGCCGTGAAGCGGCAGTAGAGGGAATAGTTTTACTTAAAAATGAGGGAAATGTACTTCCGTTAACAGAAGATGATAAGGTTTCAGTTTTTGGAAGACCAATGATTGATTACTACAGAAGCGGAACAGGTTCAGGAGGAGCTGTAAACGTTGAATACACAACAAATATTTTGGACGGATTTGAAAACAGCAACCTTAACTTTAACAAGACTATAGTTGAAGACTATAAGGAATGGTTAAAAGACCATCCGTTTGATAACGGTGGCGGTGGCTGGGCATGCGAGCCATGGTTCCAGAAAGATATGGAAATCACAGCAGATTATGCAAAGAAACAGGCAGAATCAACTAACAAGGCTGTATACATTATCGGACGTACAGCAGGAGAAGATAAGGACAACGCCAACTGGGTAGGAAGCTATCTTCTTACAGATGAGGAAAAAGAAAACCTTAAGAACATAACAGAAGCTTTCGAAGATGTTTGTGTAGTTCTTAACGTTTCAAATATTATCGACCTTAAGTGGATTGATGAAGAACAGTTTAAGGGACACATCAAATCAGTAATTATTGTATGGCAGGGCGGTATGGAAGGTGGAAACGCAGTAGCTGAAGCACTTTCAGGCAAGGCTACACCAAGCGGTAAATTACCTGACACAGTAGCTTATGATATTGAAGACTATCCTGCTAATGACAACTTTGGCAACGAACTAACAAACCTTTACAAAGAAGACATTTATGTAGGATATCGTTATTTTGAAACATTTGCACCTGAAAAAGTTCAATTTGAATTTGGTTTCGGACTTTCATATACAACATTTGATATTGAAACAGTATCAGCAGATGCAGATGATGAAAAAATCACATTAGAAGTTAAGGTAACTAACACAGGCGACAAGTTCTCAGGAAAAGAAGTTGTTCAGGTATACTACGAAGCACCACAGGGAGCTTTGGGACAGCCTGCAAGACAGCTTTGCGCATACGAGAAAACAGAAAATCTTGCACCGGGTCAGAGCCAAACATTAAAGATTGCTTTCGATATTAACGGAATTGCATCATATGATGACTCAGGCGTTACAGGCAACAAGTCATGCTACGTATTAGAAGCAGGAGATTACAACTTCTACGTAGGTAACAGCGTAAAAAATAATAAACTGGCTTATACATATAAAGTTGAAGAACTTAAAGTAACAGAACAGCTTTCAGAAGCTGCCTGCCCTAACGATGAAAATCTTACATTAATGAAGCCGGGCAAGAGAAGAGAAGACGGAACATACGAAATTACATATGTACCATCACAGAAGCCTACAGTTGATATGGCTAAGAGAATTGAAGACAATCTTCCAAAAGACATGAAAATTACAGGCGATGTAGGAATTACATTACAGGATGTAAAAGCAGGCAAAAACACTATTGAAGAGTTCGTTGCACAGCTTACAGTTGCAGAATTAGCACAGATTGTAAGAGGTGAAGGAATGAGTAACCCTAGAGTTACAAAAGGAACAGCTTCAGCTTTTGGCGGATTAAGTGATACATTGTTTGCTTACGGAATCCCTGCAGCATGTTGTACTGACGGCCCTAGTGGACTTAGAATGGAAGGAAAAGCTACACAGCTTCCTATTGGAACAGCACTTTCAGCATCATGGAATCCTAAACTTGTAAGAGAACTTTACACAATGGAAGGTCAGGAATTATACGGAAATCAGGTAGATACATTACTTGGACCCGGAGTAAACATTCACAGACATCCTTTAAACGGACGTAACTTTGAATACTATTCAGAAGATCCATACCTTTCAGGAACAATGTCAGTTGCATCAACAGGCGGTATTAAAGACGGTGGTGCTTGGGGAACAATTAAGCATTTCGCATTAAATGGTCAGGAATCACATAGATTTAAGGTTGACGCAGTTTGCTCAGAAAGAGCAATCAGACAGATTTATCTCAAATCATTTGAAATGGCAGTAAAAGCCGGCACAGTTAAAACATTAATGACAGCTTACAATCCTATTAACGGACACTGGGCAGCTTCAAACTACGACCTTTGTACAACAATCCTTAGAAATGAATGGGGATATGACGGTATCGTCATGACTGACTGGTGGGCTAAGATGAACGACGTTGTAGAAGGTGGAGAAGAATCAAATCAGGATACAAGAGACATGGTTCGCTCACAGAATGACTTATATATGGTTGTAAATAACAACGGAGCAGAAGTTAATTCAAACAATGATAATACTGAAGAGTCAGTTAAGGAGGGAAAGCTTACTGTTGGAGAGCTTCAGAGAGCAGCAATTAATATTTGTAACTTTATTCTTTCAGCACCTGTTATTGAAAGAGAATTAGTTGATACTGATATTGCAAAACATTTTGATTCAATTCCAAACGACCAGGCTAAGTATCAGGTATTCAATGTTGGAAAAGATGATAAGGTAATGTTTAACAGTGGAACGGAAGCTACATTGGAGGTTGAAGAAGAAGGAGAATATACAATTATTGTAAATATCGCATTTGACAAGTCCAACTTATCCCAGTCAACAGTAAATGTTAATGCCAATGGTACAACAATGGTTGTAATTCAGACTAATGGTACAGATGGCAACTGGATTACACAGAAACTTTGCAAGGTTAAACTTGACAAAGGCGTGTATAACTTAAAGCTTGAAGAAGTATTAGCAGGAATCAAGGTTAAATATATTCAGTTTAAGAAGATTCCTAAGAAAAATAAATAAATGTAAAAAGCAAAAAGTCTATTATGATTGGTTAGTCAAAGCATAGCATATGACAATTGAAAAAGGTCTGCTGGAGATATTTGTTCCAGTGGGCTTTTTCTTTACTCCTTTAGAGGGAAACCTTAATGTTTGGCATATAACAGAGAAAAAATGATGAAATTGTGCAAAATCACAAGAAGAATAAAAACGGTTTTATAGCGAAAACATTATAACACCAAATAATTGTATAAAATGCACAAAAAGAAGCAGACAAAATGTGCAAAAAATACAGGACAAATGCATAAAGAACAGGCCGGGTTATGAAAAATAAATAAAAAGTGTACAACATAGCCTATGGGTAGTTGAAAAAACCATTTTAATTTGGTAGAATTGTCTGATAAGGGATAAATAATCGAAGGGATTCGACAAGATCTTGGATGAAAGGAGAAAAAACATGAATATTTCAAAAAGGAAACAAGGAATACTCGCAATAATATGTACTATTGCGATGATTGTAACATCAATTACGGTGTACAATCCTAGGGAGGTAAAGGCAGATTCATCAGCAACAGTTGATGGAAAACAATATTCAGCAACAGTAAAAGATGGAGGAGAATGGACAGGGTTTGTTTGTCAGGGAATTTTTGATAGTGCCAGGATTCATTTTGCATGGGGAATTGATGTAGATTTAAATACTATTACTGCATCAATAGGAGAAACTAAGTTAAAAGTTGATGGAAAAGCTAGAGAAATGAATATTCCATTGTCAGAAGTAACTAGCTTAGAAGCAGGAAGTTATGATATTGTAATTAATGCAACAACGGTAGCTTCAGAATCAGCAGAAGCAAAGAAAATATCTGCGACAGCAACATTAAAGATAGAGAAAGTTGAGGGAACAACAGAATTGCAGAAACCTTCAGCACCAACTGGTTTAGTTGCTAATATTAATAATTTAAAAACAGATTATACAATAGCATTTGCTAATGTGGCAACAGCAACAAGCTACAAATTTTATTTAGATGGAACATATAAAAAAGATATTACCAACGGTGGTATAGTTACTATTGAAGAGTTAGGGCTTGAAGCAGGAAAGACATATAAATTTGGTGTAAGTGCAGTTAATGCAGCAGGAGAATCAGATATTACAACGATTGACGTTAAAGTTCCGGGAAAAGAGGAAGAAACAACAACAGGTTCATCTACAAAGCCTTTAGGCCCATCAGATATTAAGGATTCGGAATGGACATTGGCGTTGAACTCAAAAACAGTATCATATTATATAGCTGATGGAAAGGCCGACAAAGTGTCAGTAAAGCCGCAATTGGAAGGTGATAATTATTATATCGCATTTACATTAGCAGCTAAGTTTAAATCTGTAACATTTGACGGAGTGTCTAAAGATGTTGAAGATGGAGCTTTTTGCAGAGTAAAGGTAAGTGATTTGACCGGTGGTTATCATACATTAGTGGTAACAGATTACTATGGTAAAGAATCGGTTACAATTTATTTTAAAGTAGCAACAAAATACACAGTTTCAATTGATGAAAATTCTCAGACTTGCGAAGCTGGTGCAACAATTGTTTTACCAGCTAATGATCAGGGTTACTACGATGTTACTAATAAAGTAGCTTATGCTCCAGAAACAGTACTCACAGTAGATGAAGATATGACTTTAAAGAGCATTGAATTAAATGTAACAATGACACCGGGAGCAAGTATCAGATTAGCAGCTCCAACAGGTTTAAGATTCCAGACAACTGTTACATCAGGAAATGGAATTGATGCAGATGAAATCTTAAATTCAAAAACAGTAACAACAGGTACACTTATTACAACATTAGATTTGTACAGAACTAATGGAAAAACACTTACAAAGGATAGTACTTATACTGTTCTCGATATTGCAAATGCTGGATGGTTTAATGATGGAAAAAAGACAGAAACAGGAAAGTTCTGTGGTTCAATTATCAAAATCCAGAAAGAAAACTATGGTAGAGAATTTATTGCTGTAGGATATGCAACTATTAAGTATTCAAATGGTAAGACAAAGACTGTTTATGCAAAAGTTACTGAAAACAATGCTAAGTCAATTAAATACGTTGCTGAAAAGGTACAGAAAAGTGAAGCATATAATAAGTATAAGGACATCATTGACAAGTACATTAATGGAGAGGAGATATCAAAATAATGGAAAGAAGATATATAAGCCCAGAGATGGATATAATAGAATTTGACACAAATGATGTAATAAC
>OGYN01002373.1_pt1 | contig 13965 bp, 11 predicted proteins | sample 1576551 | NCBI WGS metagenome assembly OGYN01 (sample SAMEA3541589, study PRJEB24748) | human gut metagenome | biome: human gut; feature: human-associated habitat; material: faeces | place: China | collected 2012 | reverse complement strand
CGTAGCCCATCTCGTAGCTGTGCTGGGCGTAGTTGGCGATGGCCACGAAGGCCATATATACCAGCACCTCCGGTACCAGCCACCGGGCCTGCACCGCAAAGTCCCCTAAGATCAGCGCACCCAGCATACTGAAGGAGTTGCTGAGCACATCCGGGGTGTTGAGGGAGGCCAGCTTCAGCACGTCGATGATGAACTCCACCAGCAGCAGCTGCAGGATCAGCGGCACATAGTACTCGTCCTCGATCAGGAGAAAGTGCAGGCTCTGGCGAAGGGTATCCGGCGACTTCACCAGCAGATACCACAGCGGCGTCACGAATAGTGTAAGAAGCAGCACGATGACCCGGACGATCCGCAGATACGTCCCCACCAGCGGCGGGAAATAGTAGTCGTTGACCTCCTCCAGAAACCGGAACAGGCTGCACGGCAGCAGCATCACCGCCGGGGTGTTGTCGATCATCAGCACCACGTCTCCCTCCATGATGGAGGCCGTGGCCACGTCGGGCCGCTCGGTATACCGGGTCTTGGGGAAGGGGTTCCACCATTGGGGCGGGGCGATGGCCTCCGCCACGCTCTCCTGGCTCATGGCGGTAGAGCCCACGTCCATGGCCTCCAGCTTTTTCCGCAGCTGATCCAGCAGCTTCCGGTCCACCCGGTTTTCCATGTAACACAGCACCACGTCCGTCCGGGAGCGGGTCCCCACCTGCAAAGACTCCAGCGTCAGCTGCGAGTCCCGGATGCGGCGGCGCAGCAGGGCGGCGTTCTGCATCAGGTTCTCCACGAAGCCGTCGTGGCTGCCCCGGAGGACGCGGCTGGTGTCCGGCTCCTCGATGGAGCGGGTGGGAAACTGCTTCACGTCCATCAGAATACCGCCGTCCCAGCCGTCCACCACCAGCAGCGTCTTGCCGGAGAACACGCCCAGCACCGCCGCCTCCTTTTTCAGGCAGACGGCGGCGTCGCAGGCGGTGACAAAGCGCCGGAGAAACGCGTCCGGCGTTTTCATGTCCGTCAGGTCGGGCGCCGCCAGCCACTGGGCGATGATCCGCTCCAGAACGCCCTCCTGCGCGTAGCCGTTCACCACCCATAGCCGGGCGCGGCGGCCGCCGATGGTCAGGTCGCGGGCCGTCATGTCGAAGCAGCGCCCTACGCCCAGCGCATCGTCCAACGCCGTCGTTCTGGCGGAAAAATTCTGTTTCATGCCTTGCGTCCTCCCCGCACATTTTCGGATAGTATGGGAAAAACAGCGCAAAAGTATGCAAAAACGGCACGCCGCAGGCGTGCCGTTTCTTGCGTTAAAATCAATTTTCGTACAGGATGTCGCGGGCCACCGGCCGGTAGAACAGGCGCTCTGCCTCGTTGAAATCCCGCGTCTGACCCAGGATCCACATGAGCTTGGCCACCGCCGACTCCGTGGTCATATCGTAGGCCTCCAGCAGCCGGAGGGTGCTTTTCAGGCGGCCGCCCACATGGTACACCGTCAGGTCGCTGCCCTCGTTGGGTACCTGCGTGGTCATGACCACGATCTTGCCCCGCTCCACGCCGCGGCGCACCGCGTCGTAGAAATCAGCCCCCTCGTATTCCGGCAGGCCGCCCACGCCGAAGGACTCGATGATGAGGCCGTCGTGCCGATCCAGCATGAAGTCGATCAGCTCGCTGGACGTACCGGGGATCAGCTTCAGCAGTCCCACGCGGCTGTCCAGCGTATCATAGAACAGCGGGCGGGGGTAGCAGGCACAGCGCATATATTGCAGCAGGTGGCCGTCCTGCACCACCGCCAGATCGGGGTAGTTCACGCTGGAGAAAGCGTGGAAGCTCTTGGAGCAGGTCTTGCGGGCGCGGGTGCCGAGGATCACCTTGCCGTTGAACACGATCTGGACGCCGCCGCACCCCCGGCAGGCATACAAGAACGCATCGGTCAGGTTGCGCTTGGAGTCTGTGCCGTCAAACCAGATGGGCTTCTGCGCGCCGGTGAGCACGATGGGCTTGGGGCTGCCCTGCACCAGATAGCTGAGGGCGGCGGCGGTGTAGGCCATGGTGTCGGTGCCGTGGGCGATGACAACGCCGTCGTAGTCGTCGTAGCGGTCACGGATGGCGGCGGCGATGCCCAGCCAATGCTCCGGCCGGATGTTGGTGCTGTCCAGACTGTACAGCTGGAGGCAGTCCACATGGCAGAGCGCCGCAATGCCGGGAATAAAGGACAGCAGCTGCTCCGTGGTCAGCTCCGGTGTCAGGCCGGAGGGCGTCTTTTCGGAGGCAATGGTGCCGCCGGTGCCGATCATCAGGATCTTTTTCATGGTCTATACCTCCCGGTCGTCGATGGCAGCCAGTCCGAAGGCAGCCGCCTGCTCCATCAGACGGCGGGACTGGGGATCATCGCCGCACCTTTCCCGCAAATTCTGAAGGAACAAGCCCCGCAGGGTGTCCTCGCCGCACCTTTCCCACAGCTCCTGCCGGGCCGTGGTCTTATCCCGCACCTGCAGGGCGTAAAAGCGCCCGGCCAGCGCGGTCTCGATCCGCTCCGGACGCACCGGCGCGGCGGGGCTGCCGGTGAGGACGATGCGGCACACATCCTCGCCCCACCCCTGCGGGATGGCGGCCAAGGCCGTCTCCGCTGGGTCGCCCTCCGTCACGTCCACCTCCATGATGCGGTAGCGGCGGCGGGCAAAGGGGATGAATTGCAGCGCTGTCCCCTCCGGCGACACCTCACCGGCCAGGAAGCCCTTGTCCCCCAGCTCGTCAAAGCCCCTGCCCTCCAGACAGCCGCAGTAGCCGTATGCCACGGTACCGGCGCGGAGAACGCCGGAGCAGCCGTGGACATGACCCAGCGCCAGATAGTGCAGGCCGGAGGCCATCACAGCGGCGGTGATCAGCGGGCGATAGCGGCTTTCAGAGCCGGTCAGCTCCCCGTGGATCAGGCCGATATGCACCAGCCCGTCATCGGGGGCGGTGAAGCCGGACAGCACCCGGTCCTCCGTCTCCTCCGGCGCGGTAAAGGCGGCGCCGTGGACGGCGCAGCCGTACTGGGGAAACAGGATGGTCTGCATCCGATCCTCTGTAAAGATATGCACATTGTCAGGCCACAGCGTGCGGGCGTAGGCACTGCGGGCGGTATAGGGGTCGTGGTTGCCGGGGGCGATGACCACCTGCCCCCGGAAGCTGCCCAGCGCCTCCGCCAGCAGGCGGGCGGTATCGCCGCCGATGGCGGCGCCGTCAAAGAGGTCGCCTGCCAGCAGCATCAGCTGTATGTCGTGGTCGTTGGCCCAGTCCACCAGACGCTGTACGCTCTCCCGGCTCTCGGCACGGCGCTGGCGGGCCTGATCCGGTGTCAGGGCGCCGAAGGCACTGTCCAGATGGAAGTCCCCGGCGTGCAGAACGCGCACCATCATGCCTCCCCGTCCTGCCAGTCCTTGCACACATCCACCCACTGGACAAAATTCTTCCCACAGCAGCGCTCCAGCTCGTCGCAGGTCAGCTCAATGGCGCTGGCGGCGCTGCCCACAGCGGGGAACACCGTCTCAAAGCGCTTGAGGGACACATCCAGATAGGTCTTGACATCCTCGGGCAGGGCAAAGGGACACACGCCGCCTACGGCGTGGCCGATACGCTCCACTGCCTCCTCGGCGGTGAGCATCTTGGCCTTGGCGCCAAAGAAGTGCTTATATTTGCTGTTGTCCACCTTGGCGTCACCGGCGGCCACCACCAGAATGGGATCCTCCCCCACCTTGAAGCTCAGGGTCTTGGCGATGCGGGCGCCCTCCACGCCCACGGCCAGCGCAGCCAGCTCCACCGTGGCGCTGGACACGTCGAACTCGCGGATACGATCATTGACGCCGTAAGGCGCCAGATAGGCTTTTACTTTTTCCACAGACATGATGCAGCTTCTCCTTTTATTTGATCTCTATACGCTCCACGCCGGTGCAAAGGCCGGTGTCGCTGTCTAACGTAAAAATGCAGCCCTGTGCCGAGCAGGGGCCGTCCGCCGCCTGATAGCGGCCGGGCTGCCCGCCCAGAAAGAACTCCATGGACTGCTCCGGACGGATGCCCAGCACGGACTCCACCGGGCCGGTCATACCCAGATCGGTGACGTAGCCCGTACCCTTGGGGAACACCCGGGCATCGGCGGTGGGCACATGGGTGTGGGTACCCCACAGGGCGGAGACGCGGCCATCCAGATAGTAGGCCATGGCCAGCTTCTCGCTGGTGGCCTGCGCGTGGAACTCCACCAGCGTGAAGGTGGGCTTGTCCAGTGTTTTCAGCAGGCGATCCGCCGTGGTAAAGGGGTTGTCGGCGTTGAAATCCAAGTCGCTGCGGCCGATGAGCACCAGCACCGCCACGGAGAACGCGCCGCAGTCATAGACGGCGCAGCCGCGGCCGGCGGCACGACCCGTAAAGTTGGCGGGGCGCAGGATGTAGCGGTTCTCGTCCAGAAACGGGGCGATCTGGGGCTTGCCGAAGGTATGGTTGCCCAGCGTGACCACGTCGGCGCCGGCGGCCAGCAGCTCCTCCGCCTGCGCCCGGGTCAGGCCGGTGCCGGAGATGTTCTCCCCGTTGACCACGGTGAAGTCGATGCGCCGTTCCCGCTTGAAGGTGCGCAGCTTCTTTTCCAGCAGCACAAGTCCCGTCTCGCTGGCCACGTCGCCCAGCGCTAAAACACGGTATTCCATGGTTTTTCCTCCTTTGAGGTCAGTCGTTCCAGCCCAGTATCCTGGTGAGCTGGCGGTTGGCATAGTAGTACGCGGAGGCCGGATAGTTCCGCAGATTGGCGGTGTTGGAGCACAATAGATAGTCCACGGTCTGCCCCGCCTCATCGGTAAGCACGCCGCAGATCAGGGTAGTGTGGTTCCGCGGCTTCTCCACGCCCATGGTGATGATATCCCCCACCTCGCCGGTGAAATAGGGCGCGTCCACCACCGCCACAAGGCCGGAGCCGGTATGCTCGGCCGCCAGATCGAGGAAGCCGCCCACATTGACCCACGGCAGCGAGACGCTGCGGCTGCTGTTGTAGAACCAGCCGTCCTCATAGCCGCCGGGGAGGGCGGGGATGCCGCCGGCGGTCAGCACCTGCGAGCCGAAGTTCATGCAGTTGCCGCCCACGTCGTCATAGGCCTTATAGGACGGGTTGCGCTTGGCGCTGTATGTCAGCATATAGTCCAGCGCGGCGGCGCGGTCGTAGTCGTGATCCCATGTGACGGCGGGCGTCCACGGCTCGCGGGGATCCGTCCTGCGTACCTCGATGCAGGCCAGCAGCAGCGGCAGATTGCGGTCGGCATCGGTATCGTCGTCATAGTCGGCGTTGTAATAGGGGTTGTCGTCGGAGTCGTGGGTCACGATGCGCCAGCGATCGCCGCTGATGCGCCGGAGGTGAAAATCGTGCTGCACGTTCCACTGTTCGGAGGGCAGCCCGTCCAGTCCGGCAAAGTAGACCACGCTGCTCTCCAGCACCGTCAGCTCCGCCGTGTCGCTGTCCTGCGTCAGCTCCGTGCAGCGCAGGGAGTAGCTGTACGACTCGGCGTGGAGGTCGATAGGCGCCATCCGCCGAATGGCCGCCAGCGTGCGCCAGACCGTCCTGTGGTAGGCGGACTGGTCGTGGTTGGTAAACAGTACGGCGGGGTCGATGACCTGCAAATTGCAGACGGACTGGTAGTAGCAGTCCATAAAGTCCAGCAGCAGAAGCTCCTGCCCGGTGGTCATACCGTGGGCGGCTGCGCCGGAAATGCGTTCGAACGCGGCGCTGACCGGCTGCGGCTCACCGCCCCAGACAGACTTGTGCTGCCGCGTCCAGACCTCCGTCTCCGGCACGGTATCGATCACATCCGCCGGCTCGGTCGTCTCCTCCGTCGCAGGGTCGTCCCCCACGATGGTCAGGCAGCCGGACAGCGACAGTGCCGCAGTCAGCAGCAGGATCAGCAGGATCAGACGTTTCATCGGCGCAGCACCTCCCTTTCTTTCGCCTAAAGGGTATTATAGCAAAATAAGCTCCGGAGTGCAACGCGCTCCGGAGCTTGTAGGGGTCTTTATTTTGCGTATTCCACGACCTTCGTCTCCCGCAGGACATGGACCTTGATCTGTCCGGGATACTCCAGCTCGTTTTCGATGCGCTTGGCCAGCTCCCGTGCCAGAATGACCATCTCGTCCTCGGACACCTGCTCGGGCTTGACCATGACGCGAACCTCGCGGCCCGCCTGAATGGCGTAGCTCTTCTCCACGCCGGGATAGGTGCCGGTGATCTCCTCCAGCTTCTCCAGACGCTTGATGTAGTTCTCCAGATTCTCGCGGCGAGCGCCGGGACGTGCGGCGGAAATAGCGTCGGCCGCCTGTACCAGACAGGCCACCAGCGTCTTGCACTCCACGTCGCCGTGGTGCGCCTGAATGGCGTGGATGATGTCTTCCTTCTCCCGGTACTTGCGGGCGTACTCCACGCCCAGCGCCACATGGGTACCCTCGAACTCGTGGTCAAGGGCCTTGCCGATATCGTGGAGCAGACCGGCGCGCTTGGCAGCCTGTACGTCGGCGCCCAGCTCGGCGGCCATCATGCCGGCGATGTGGCTGACCTCGATAGAGTGCTGCAGCACGTTCTGGCCGTAGCTGGTGCGGTAATGCAGACGGCCCAGCAGCTTCTGCAGCTCGGGGTGCAGACTGCGGACGCCGGTTTCCAGCACGGCGCGCTCGCCCTCGGCGCGGATGACGCCGTCCACCTCGCGGCGGGCCTTCTCCACCATCTCCTCGATGTGGGTGGGGTGGATGCGGCCGTCGGCGATGAGCTTCTCCAGTGCCAGACGCGCCACCTCGCGGCGAACCGGCTCAAAGCAGGAGACGGTAATGGCCTCCGGGGTATCGTCGATGATGAGATCGGCGCCGGTCAGCGTCTCCAGCGTTCGGATATTGCGGCCCTCACGGCCGATGATGCGGCCCTTCATCTCGTCATTGGGCAGGGGTACCACGCTGACGGTGATCTCAGCCACATGGTCGGCGGCACAGCGCTGGATGGCGGTGGCCACGATCTCACGGGCGCGCTGGTCGGCCTCATCCTTGGCACGGGCCTCGATCTCCTTGATCTTCAGAGCCGTCTCATGGGTGACCTCGGACTCCACCTGTGCGATCAGGTAGTCCTTGGCCTGCTCCGCCGTGAAGCCGGAGATGCGCTCCAGCATTTCGGTCTGGCTGCGCTTGATGAGCTTGATCTCCTCCTGCTCCTTATCGGCGGCGGCGTGCTTCTGAGCCAGCGCCTCCTCCTTCTTTTCGATCATCTCGGTCTTATGATCGAGATTTTCCTCTTTCTGCTGCAAACGGCGCTCCTGCTTCTGCTGCTCGGCGCGGCGTTCCTTCACTTCCCTCTCGTATTCGCTGCGGTTTTTCAAAATCTCTTCTTTTGCTTCGAGTAGCGCTTCCCGCTTCTTGTTCTCAGAGCTTTTAATTGCCTCGTTGATGATGCGCGTGGCTTCTTCCTCCGCGCTGGAGATTTCTTTTTCCGCTACGCCCTTGCGGTAGCGAATGCCGAGGAGGAAAAAGACCACCGCCGCCACAACAAACGCGGCTGCCGCCACGATCCAACCTGTTGCGGTCACTGTTCATTCCTCCTATGTTGTGATGGGTTTTATGGTGCGGCACAAAATGTGCCAATAGACAATAATCGAAAGGAACCCCTATCCTCCCGATAATAATCCTATACAATAGTAAACATATTATGGTCAACTGTCAAGGGCAAACGGCAAAAATCCCCGGTGATTTTTGGGCAGTTTCTCGATTTTGCCAACAACCGGCGGCTACTGGATATATGCGGCGGCGGCATAGCCCAGCTGTCCCTCCCGGCCCACGCTGTACCACTGGCCGGTGCGGCCGTAGACCGTCACCGCCGTGCCGGACGGCAGCTGCGCGATGACCCGCCCCGACGGGGACGGATATTCCCGCAGATTCAGGCTCCCCGACTGGGTGCGTACCGTGCCGCGCCACGGCGTGATGGGTGTGATAAACGGCAGGCCGAAATACTCCGTCAGGGACAATACGAGGTTGGCGGCGATGGCCTGGACGCTGCCTTGTATCCAGCGGGCGTCGGCGTAGTTGTCGTGGTATCCCAGCTCCAGCAGCACGGCGGGCATCCGGGGCCGCCGCACCTCCCCCAGCGTGGTGGTGGAGCGGGCATAGACCTTCTCCGGCAGCGGGTAGATGGTCTGGAGGTTCCGCACGAAGATGTCAGCGGCACGCTGGCCGTTGGCGCTGCCGGGATAGTAGAAGGCGATGATGCCCCGGATGAAGCCCTCCCGGCTGCCGTCGGTGCTGGCGTTGGAGTGGAGCGCCAGATAGAAGTCATAGTTTCCGGCGTTGCCCTGCCGGATGGAGCTGGCAGCCGTCATCTCCGGCGTGTTGCGCCCGAAGCGGATGGTGTTGGCGGTGAGATACGGCTCCATGGCGTCGGCGATGAGGTTCATGAAATACTCCTCGCTGCCCGCGCCGGTGATATACGGATTGTATTCCTGCGTGCTGGGACTTAGAAACACACTTGGCATGGTCATTCCCCTTTCATCGAATGTCATCACCACATTTATATGGAAAACGGCGGGAGGATGTGTTATCATGTTGCCCACGAAATGAAAGGCGGTATGTACCATGAAAGCTGCACGTCCCTATCCCAAGATCATCATCACCCCCAAGGGGGAGGCCGCGCTGACCGGCGGACACCCGTGGGTCTACGAGGGCGAGGTCACCGCCGTGGACGGCGCGGCGGAGGACGGCGGGCTGGTGGACGTGGTGAGCCGCCGGGGCAGCTGGCTGGGCTGTGGTTTCTACAACAGCCGCTCCAAGATCCGGGTGCGGCTGGTGAGCCGCAACGCCAACGACGACTTCTCCGACGCCTTCTGGGAGCGGCGCATCCGCTACGCCTGGGAGTACCGCAAGACGGTGATGGGCGAGACGGACAGCCGCTGCTGCCGCGTGATCTTCGGGGAGGCCGATCTGTTCCCCGGTCTGACGGTGGACCGGTTTGAGAGCGTGCTGGTGACCCAGACGCTGAGTCTGGGCATGGAGCGCATCAAGTCCCGGCTGTTCCCCCTGCTGGCCAAGGTGCTGCGGGAGGATGGGCAGGATATCCGGGGCATCTACGAGCGCAACGACGTGGCCATCCGCGAGCTGGAGGGCATGGCGCAGGGCAAGGGCTGGTATCCCCTGCCCGGCGAGACGCTGCCGGCGCAGACAACGGTGGACATCGTGGAAAACGGCATCCGCTACACCGTGGATTTTGAGAACGGCCAAAAGACCGGCTTCTTCCTGGATCAGAAGTACAACCGTCTGGCGGTGTCCCGTCTTGCCAAGGGACGGACGGTGCTGGACTGCTTCACCCATACCGGTTCCTTCGCCCTCAACGCTGCGCGGGGCGGCGCGGCCCACGTCACCGCCGTGGACGTATCGGAGTTCGCGGTACAATGTGCGGCGGAGAATGCCCGCCGCAACGGGCTGGACGGCGTTATGGACTGCATGGCCGCCAACGTATTCGACCTGCTGCCCCAGCTGGAAAAGCAGCCGCGAAAATACGATTTCATCATCCTCGACCCGCCCGCCTTCACCAAGAGCCGCAAAACCGTAGCCAGCGCCATGACCGGCTACAAGGAGATCAACTACCGGGCCATGAAGCTGCTGCCCCGGGGCGGCTATCTGGCCACCTGCTCGTGCAGCCACTTTGCCACGGAGGAGCTGTTCATCAAGATGCTGCGCAGCGCCGCCCGGGACGCGGGGGTACAGCTGCGGCAGATCGAGGCGCGGCAGCAGTGCGCCGACCACCCCATTCTCTGGGGTGTGGAGGAGACGAATTACCTGAAATTCTTTATCTTCCAAGTGATCTGAAACGTAAAAACACCGGCTCATAGAGCCGGTGTTTTTCTGCGTTTGTCAGGCGGCGGGCGCATCCTCTGGTTCTGCGTCCGGAGCTGCGGTGTTGGCGGTGATGCTGTAAATAGGCTGGGCTATGCCTCCTGCCGCGGCATAGCATCGCACCGTCACTGCGTCGCCCACATTCAGCAGGATCAGCTCTGGGGTGTCGGCGGCCTTGCCGCTGTACCACACACCGTCGATTTGCAGGAAGTAGACGGTATTGCCGTCCATCACGGCGCTGCGGATGTCGCTGATAACGCCGCTGTGGGCGGCGGTAAGTGCCATTTGCTCCTCCGGGAGGGTCCCGGTCTCTTCGTCGATGAGATTGCCGTTGAGCAGCATCTGGCGATAGTTGCGCTCGCAGTCCGCCACAGTGGCGCCGGTAGCCACGATCTGGTACTGGCTGACATTGACCATGGCGTACATCTTCACCAGCTGCGCCGCGTCCTTCAGCGCCATGAAATAGGTGGGCTGGTCAGAGATGTTCAGCAGCAGCGGGAAGGTAGCCGTGTACCGCATCTGCTGCACCTGTCCCTCGGCGCTGTCCATGGCAGAGTATTCCTTGGCGCCGGCCACCAGATAAAAGCGCGTCTCCTTGGTGCGCTGGTTGGACAGGATAAAGCCGATGTTGGACTGGTCGGACACCACGGAGGTGACGCCGGTGTACATATACACATCGTCCCCGATGGCGATATAGTTATAGCCCTCGGTGGTGACGGTGACATCCCGCTGGCCAAACAGGGAGTTGATGAAGCCGTTGACATAGGTGCCGTGGTAGTCGTACTGCTGCATGATCAGCTCGGCGGTAAAGACGTGGTCCACCCAGTTGGGTACGCTGCCCACCTCGTAGTAGGCGCTCTCGCCGGTGACGGCGTTGACCAGCACCGCACCCACGATGTCCCGGCCGCCGAACAGGCCGATGGTGTGGCTGACGCGGGGACAGACCCACCACGGGTCGCCGTTCTCGTCGATCTCGAAGGCGGGATCGTCAAACATGAAGGTGGGGTAATGGAACCGCAGATGCCGGTACAGGTTGCGGCTGAAATGCTCGGCAGTGGTATAGTGGATCCCCTCATCCAGCCGCACTACCTCCACGTTCTGGGTGACCATGTCAATGATGAGGTAGGCAGGCAGACCCTGGGCGCGGTTATTCAGCCACTTGATAATGTCACCGTACCGCAGGGGCGTCACCCGGACGGGGCGGCCCTGATAGTTGATCTGGGTATAGTCCTCCGCCACCTCGAACTGGGACACCATATCCGCCAGCTCGCCCAGCTTGCGGTCGCCCAGCTTCATGGCGGACTGTGCGTCCAGCATGGGGATCTGGTCGTAGCTGATCTCCTCCACCTCCGTGGCGAAGTCGCCGTCCTCCACCGTCAGCAGATCCCGGTAGCTGCCGGCGCGGAACAGCTGCCAGCCCAACACGGCGCCTACCAGCGCGGTGACGGCGAGCCCTACGGCGACGATAAACGGGATGGTGCATTGCTTCTTCAAAAAGCCCACATAGCCCTTGACGCCGTCGCCTTGAAAGCCGGAGGTCAGCACGGCACACACGGCGTACACGGCGCAGCTCAGCAGCACGAAGATGTAGAATTCCTCGCTTTTCAGGTTGATGGGCGGCAGCACCGCATAGTAGTACACGGCGGCAAAGACCAGCGTCACCGCCAGATTCAGCAGCGTGCGGCCCAGCGGCGTTCCCACGGGCTTGCGCTCCTTTTTGGGGCGGGGCTGACGGCCGAAGCCCTGAAAGTTGGGATCGTTCCAGTTGATGTTCATAGGCAGTTTCCTTTCTGTATCAGTTTGCGCTTTGGGGATAGTATACCCCATCGCGGCGGATTTGTACAGAGGGCAGCTTTGCGGTATGTGCGCGAGATTGCCTCCGACGGCAGGGGATATTCCGCGCACCGGCGCGGGTCACTTTTGGCCGCAGTCCCAAGAGTGACCAAAAGGACTGCTTAAAACCTGCGGTTTCAAGACTTCCGCCGCGCACCGCACATTGCCCCTTGCCATTCTGCGTTCCCCGCGAGCGGTGCAGAGCGCAAGCCACCCGAAATGTGGCATTGACCTGCTCCTATCCCCGCTGCCGCTGGGCTTGTAAAATGTAGAACTGCGCACCGGCGCATTTCAGAGCAAAAGCGGCAGCGCACAGAGAAATACGTCGATTCCACGTTTCGGACGGATCAGAACGCACCGGCCAGCGGCGAAAGGAAATCCAAAAACCATTGGTTTTTGGCGGCGTTCTTTCCCCCATTTCTTTCGTTGCTGAAAGAAATGGGGCCGTCGGAGACAATCCCGCGCCAAGGCGCAGAACATCCCCCCCTCGTTCAAAAATTGTTTACACTTTTGGTCAAGAAAAGTCAAAAACAGGTGTTGACAATCAAAATGAACGTGCTATACTATGCTCAAGGTCAAAGAAAGGCAAAGTCAAAATCGATTTGCAGAAAGGTGGAATGTGCGCATGGGCATCTCTGATATCATCGCCGGATTCATTCAGCAGGAGCTGGAGGAGGCCGGCGGCGCGCTGGAGCTTCAGCGCAGCGATCTGGCACAGCGGTTCAACTGCGTGCCAAGCCAGATCAACTACGTCATGTCCACCCGCTTCTCCCCCGAGCACGGCTACATTGTGGAGTCGCGGCGGGGCGGCGGCGGCTACATCCGCATCACACGGGTGCAGGTGGACCGGCAGACGCTGTTGATGCACGTCATCAATTCCATCGGCGGCACGCTGGACCACGCCAGCGCACGGGCCATCACCCAGAATTTGGTGGAATCCGAGGCTATCAGCCGGGATCTGGGGCAGGCGCTTCTGTCCGCCACCGGCGAGCAGGCGCTGCACTCCGTCGCCAAGGAGCAGCGCAACACGCTGCGGGCCGATATTTTTAAGCAGATCCTGATTCATTCGGTCTGATTTTTCAGCAAGGAGGTTACGATTATGAGATGTGATCGTTGTGGAAAGAACGAGGCTACGTTCTACTATAAGAGCAATATCAACGGCAAGGTGACGCAGATCCACCTTTGCCCCCAGTGTGCGGAGGAGCTGGGCTACACCGATTCCTTCCGCTCCGCCGGTATGACCGGCGGCCTGTTCGGAGATTTCTTCTCCCGTCCCTTCGGGATGCTGGAGCCGTTCTTCAATGGCTTTGGCTCCCGGATGCTCACCGAGTTCCCCGAACCGGTGGACGTACTGGGGCAGGCGCGGGAGAGCGTGCCGGCCGCAGAGGAACACAGCGACCTGCTGCCCAAGGACGAGCAGGACGCGCTGACCAAGCAGCGCAAGCGCAACGCGCTGCAAATGCAGCTGAATCTGGCAGTGGAGGCGGAGCACTTCGAGGAAGCCGCCAAGCTGCGGGATGAGCTGCGGGCGCTGGAGCAATAAGCCCTGCGCAAAACACCATAGCTAAGAGAGGAAGTGCTATTTTATGAGCGAGAATAAATTCACCCCCCGGGCCGAGGAGGCCCTGCGTCTGAGTCAGGAAGCGGCGGAGGAGATGGGCCACGGCTACGTTGGCTCCGAGCATCTGCTGCTTGGTCTGATCCGTGAAGAGGAGGGCATTGCCCACCGTGTCCTCAGCGAATATGGCGTCACCGATGAGATGGTGTGCGACGTGCTGCAGCGCAGCGTGGGCAAGGGCTTGTCCGGCACCGCGCCCAGTCAGGGTCTGACCCCCCGCGCCAAGAGCGTGGTGGAGCTGGCCGTGTCCGAGGCCGCCCGTATGGGCAGCAGCTATATCGGCACGGAGCATCTGCTGATGGGTATTCTCCGCGAGGGCGGCAACATGGCGCTGCGCATCCTGCGCACCATGGGCGTCGACCCCAAGAAGATGTACAGCAGCATCGTGCAGAAGCTGAACGACACGCCCCACACCGTGACCAGCGGCGCGTCCACCGCCAACCGCGAGTCCGATAAGAAGAACAAGACCCTTGCCGAGTTCACCCGCGATCTCACCGAGGCCGCACGCGCCGGCAAGCTGGATCCCGTCATCGGCCGCGAGAAGGAGATCCAGCGGGTCATCCAGATTTTGTCCCGCCGCACCAAGAACAACCCCGTGCTCATCGGCGAGCCCGGCGTCGGCAAGACCGCCATCGCCGAGCTCCCCGTTCTCATCG
>OGYN01002363.1_pt1 | contig 14008 bp, 14 predicted proteins | sample 1576551 | NCBI WGS metagenome assembly OGYN01 (sample SAMEA3541589, study PRJEB24748) | human gut metagenome | biome: human gut; feature: human-associated habitat; material: faeces | place: China | collected 2012 | reverse complement strand
TCGAGAGCGCGCGAGCGCGCCACGACCGAAAGCCATGTCTTGAGCGAGCCGCGGCGGGGATCGAACTTTTCCGGATGCTCCCATAAATATACGAACGCATCCGCCGCGGCCTCTTCCGCGTCCTGCTCGGTGCCGACACCGCGGAGCGCGGCGGCGGCCACGGTATAGAGATGCCGGGAATAGCGCGCGATCACATCGGCAACGGCGCGCTCGGAGCGCGCGGCAAGCGCCGCGGCGGTCTTTTCGTCTGTCAAGGGTTTCACCTCGTTTTCTTTTTGACCGGTCTATTATACAGTACGGCAAAACGGGCGGAAATACTTAAAAAGTTGTCAGCCGGAATCGTCCCCCTTGACAGCAAAAGCGTCAGCGGGGGCAATGAACTGCCCCCCATTAGTTAGACAAGTATGGTAAAATACTTAGTACTAAGGAATGGGGTGCATTTCTATGCCAAAAAGCGCATGGAACAAACGATACACACCGGAATTTAAGAAGCTGGTCGTAGAAACGATGCAGAAAGAAAAGATGAGCTATCGAGAGACGGCAAGGCAGTTTGAAATCAGCGATGACAAGCGTGTTGCCGTATGGGAGCGAATCTATCTGGAAGAAGGGCCGAAAGGGTTTGCCATCGAGCGGCGGGGCCGCAGCAGCGAGGGGCGTCCGCCGAAGCAGCTGCCGAAAGAGGTGGAAGAAGATCTGCTGGCAGAAGTCCAGCGGCTGCGTGCTGAGTTAGAATACCTAAAAACTTACAAGTCTTGGTTTTGGAATACGAGCGACGCCAGCGCAGAAAACGCAGGTAGTTCAAAAGCTGAGACAAAGACATTCCCTGGAGATTCTTCTCGCAATCGCACAACTGCCCCGCGCGACCTTCTGCTATCATCGGAAACGAATGAATAGTGCAGATAAATACGAATCTGTCAAAGAAGAAATCACGGCAATATACCATGAAAATAAGGGGCGGTACGGCTACCGCCGTATCACGGCAGAGCTGAGTAACCGCAAGTTGCCCTTAAATCATAAGACTGTGCAGCGGCTCATGAAGGAGCCGGGCTTGGTTTGCCGTGTCAGAATGAAGAAGTACTGTTCTTACAAGGGAGAAATAGGTAAAATCGCACCAAATCTGCTGAATCGGGATTTCCATGCCGACAAGCCGAATCAGAAATGGGTTATGGATGTGACCGAGTTCAGCCTGTTTGGGGAGAAACTGTATCTGTCCCCGATTCTCGATCGGCACAGCAGCGATCTGGTCAGCTATACTATCTCGAATCGTCCTGTGCTGAGTATGGTGACAACCATGCTGGACGAGGCGTTTGCAAAGATCCCGGACGGAACAAACCTGATTCTTCAATCTAATCAGGGCTGGCAGTACCAACACAAGCAGTACCAGCGGAGGCTCAGGGAGAAGGGTATCCGGTAGATCATGAGCAGGAAAGGAAACTGTCTGAACAATGCTGTGATTGAAACCTTCTTTGGCTTACTCAAAAGTAAACTGCTGTACCTACAAGCGTTTCAGTCTATGGAACACTTCAAACAGGAACTCCTTGATTATCTGGATTACTACAACAACCGCAGGATCAAGGCAAAACTGAAGGGCTTGCCGCCTGCAATTCACAGACGGCAAGCCCTTTCGGTTGCTTGAATAATTTTTCTTCCTGTTTATTTGTCTAACTTTTTGGGGCCACATCTCAACGAGCCGCGGGGGCGGGTCTTATTCCGCCGCGTTGTCCGGCGTTTCCTCGTATCGCTCCAGTGTGAACATGACGCATGTATTTTACCCTGTTTCGTGCGGGCACAGAGGCGCTGGATATTTGGAGGGCGGAGCAAGTGTTCGCAGCTGCGCAGCAGACGATGGAGGATATGTACCTATCCGCGAAGAACATCAAAATGTAAAACGTGTCAATGGGGAATCCAGGCTGACGGCATTTGCGGCAGAGAGAGTCCCCCGTTGGCAACTTTTAGCGTATTTGGACAATCCATGCAAAGAAAAGCCAACCCCGCGGCCTTGAAAAAGGTGACGGGGTTGGCTTTTTTACGGCATTTCGTCCGGTGTATACCCAAGTCGGAGGGAGATCTCCCGCGCGGTACGCTTCAGCTCAGGGAGGAGCACGGTTTCGATGCGCCGGTCGGTGACGCGCTCAATGTTGTCAAACGCGCTGATCGCCCCGGCCACGTTGCCGGAATAGTCGTAGATCGGTACGGCGATGCACCGGTGGCCGATCTCACATTCCTCGTCATCCACGGCGTAGCCGCGCTTGCGGATGAGTGCAAGCTCTCCAAAGAGCTTTTCCGGGGTGGTAATCGTATTCTCCGTCAGCCGTTCAAGCCCCTTTTCGGCAATAATCTCCTCAACCTTGCGGTATGAAAACGAGCTGAGCAGCACTTTGCCGGAGGCTGTCGTGTGGATGGGGGCGTTTTTCCCGATGCGGAGCATCGTTTTCATCATCCGGCGGGGATTATCCACAAAATCCAGATACAAAACGCCTCGATCCTGCTCAATGGCGAGGAGCGTTCCGGCGTTCATGACGTTGGCCGCGTGGTTCAAAAACGGCGAGGCAATGCTGCGCAGCGAAAGATTGGATTTTACCGAATCGGCCAGACGGCAGATCTTCCATGTGAGCGCGTAACAGCCGGTCACATCGTCATGGTAGGCGTAGCCCTGCGCGCACAGTGTCTTGAGATAGCGCAGCAGCGTCGGCTGCGGCATATCGAGCTTGTCAGCGAGATCTGTCAGCCGGTTCGGCAACCGGTTTGCCGCCAGACATTCGATGATTCGGAACAATTTGTCTGAGGAAAGATTGCCTCCTTCTTTTCCAGCCATCACTTTCCCTCCGTTCTGTCGATTTTCGTTGTTTTTATATTATACGATTTCCACAAAATTTTCAAGAGATTTTTGGAACCGTTTATCCTTTTTAAAATCCTATTTCAAAAAATGAAATTAAAGTACACGGCAAAATCCGCTATGAAAAAAACAGAGTTTCAAAAAACAGAACAATTGCACTTTAGCACAAAAAATCGCTACAGAGCGGTATGTTTTTTGGACTGGTAATTTGCCTGTACTGCTGTATAATTAACGAAAAAATTCCGGCGGTATGAATAGTTTATTCTCCGCAGAGATAGAAAAGGAGCGGGAAACGGATGGACATGTTGTTTCTCAGACCCTCCACGCAGGAGGAGGCTTTGGCGCTGCTGACACAGTATAAGCAGGATGCCATGATCGTTGCCGGCGGTACGGACGCCGTGCTGCGGCTGACACAGAAAAAGACCGCTCCTGCCGTCATCCTCTCGCTGGACGCTATTCCGGAACGGCACGAGATTTCCGCCTCTGACGATACGGTGCGTCTGGCGTCCGGCGTCACCTATAACGAGCTGCTTGCAAGCGATGTCCTCCGGTTGTACCGGGGGCTGCGCGAGGCGGTGCTGCATCTGGCGAGCCCCGCCATCCGCGCGGTGGCGACGCCGGTGGGGAATATCTGCACGGCCGCTCCTGCGGCGGATTGTACAACTATGCTCTTCGCGCTCGGCGCGAGCGCCGTTCTTGCGTCAAACCGCGGCGAGAGGCGCGTTCCGCTGGATGCGTTTTTCGTTTCGACCTACAAGACCATACGTGAGAGCGACGAGCTTGTCACGGCCATTGAGATCCCGGCGCTCCGGCCGGGAGAGGGGACAGGCTACTGCCGGCTTTCCCGGCGCAAGGCGCAGGATATCGGCAAAATTCTCATCGGTTGCCGCGTGCGGCTCGACGGGGAACGTATTGCGGAAGTCTCCCTGAGCCTCGGCGCGCTCAACCCCACGGTCGTCCACGCTGCGGAACTGGAGGGGCTTCTCGTCGGTAAAACACCGGAGGAGGCGCTTGCTCTTGCCGCAGTGACGTATCCCGCGGAGGCAAAACTTCGCGAGAGCTATTACAAAACCTACAAGCAGGACGCCGTCTGCCCGGCGGTCGTCCGGGCGCTTTCGATGGCGCTGGCCGATGCGAAAGGAGAGAGAGCATGAAAGTTTCATTTGTTCTCAACGGAAGAAGTGTTTCCTGCGAGGCGGAGGCCGACGAGGTGCTCGTTGACACGCTGCGCAATACCTTCTGTCTGACCGGCACAAAAAAGGCATGCGGTACGGGCGACTGCGGTGCGTGCACCGTACTGCTCGACGGCGTGGCCATTCGCTCGTGCATTTATCTCACCGCCATGGCTGAGGGGCATGAGATCACAACGATCGAGGGCGTGGGCACGCTTTCCTCTCCCCATCCGGTGCAGCAGGCGTTCGTGGATGCAGGCGCGGTGCAGTGCGGCTACTGCACACCCGGCATGGTGCTCACGACGATCGCGCTGCTAAATGTTAATCCAAACCCGAGCGAGGAGGAGATCCGCGTGGCGCTTTCCGGCAATCTCTGCCGGTGCACCGGGTATGAAAAGATCGTAGAGGCCGTCCGGCTCTCGGCAAAACGCCTGCGCGGCGAAAAGAAATAAGAAAAGAGACAAAAGCAACAAATCCAAGAAGGGGGACAACAACAATGGAAGTCAAACACTATGAGGGAAACGGCCGGCTGAGCGTTGCTACGGAGTGCAACGGCATCATTCACATGACAGGCCGTACCTGCATGCCGGGCTATTACCCGGACATTCCCAGCGGCGATGACGTGAAGTCGCAGACCGCCGGTGTGCTGAAGATCATTGACAACGTGCTTGCCAAGTATGGCTCGGATAAGGAGCACATTCTGTTTGCCCAGGTGTTCCTCAAGGATGTTATCCGCGATTTTGACGATATGAACGAGGTCTGGGAGAGCTGGGTCACGCCCGGATGTGAACCTGCCCGCGCCACGGTGCAGGCCAAGATGGCAAAGGAAGAAGCGCTTGTGGAGATCGTCGTGACCGCCGTTCGCAAGGACGCTTGATAGGAGGCGCTTCCATGCACGAATTACACTATGTTGGCCGGCGCATGCAGCGCCCCGACGCACTGGCGAAAGCGACGGGGGCGGCACAGTATACCGCTGATCTCGTCGTTCACCGGCGGGATGTGCTCCATGCCAAGGCACTCTACCCGCTCTATGGCCACGCGAAGATCCTTCGCATCGATACATCCAAAGCTGCGGCGCTGCCGGGCGTTGCGATCGTGATGACCGCAGACGATCTTCCCGGCGAGAACGGCTACGGCGGCATGATCCACGATAAGCCCGTCATTGCTAAGGACGAGGTGTTTTATGAGGGCGACCCCGTCGCTCTCGTGGCGGCGGAGGATCTCAAGACTGCCGAGAAGGCCGCGTCGCTCATCGAGGTCGAATATGAACCGCTGGAGAGCTATGACAGCCCCGCCGATATGCTGCGCGAGGACGCGCCGGTGCTCCACCGAGAGTACCCCATCCCGCGCAAGGGAAATATTTCCGACGAGGTGCTCATCCGCAAGGGCGACGTGAAAACGGCGTTCGAGGACGCGGACGTCGTTGTGGACAACTGGTATAAGACCCCGATGCTCGATCACGCCTATCTCGAGCCGGACTGCGCGCTCGCCGAGCCCGACCCGGTGCAGGGCGGTATCACGATCTATAGCCCGCAGCATGCGGTCCAGCTGGCGAAAAAGGCGCTGTGCGGAGCTTTCAACATGCCGCAGAGCAAGATCCGCGTTATCAGTCAGGTCGTCGGCGGCGGCTTCGGCGGCAAGGAGGACTCCACGTTCGACGCGAGCGTCGTCGCGGGCGTGCTCGCGATCAAAACGGGGCGGCCGGTATTTTACGAGCTGACGCGCGACGAGGTATTTAAAAACACCGGTAAGCGCCATGCTGCCGCCATCCATCACCGGCTGGCTGCGGATAAGGAAGGAAACATCCTCGGCATTGAGGTCGATTCCATTATCGATAAGGGCGCGTGGAAGTCCATTGATGCCATCCCCTCGCGCACGGCACAGTACGCCGGCAGCGTTTACCGCATCGATAATGCGCTCACGCATTCGTGGTCGGTGTTCACAGACCATCCCTACGGCTGCGCGTTCCGCGGGCTCGGCTGCCCGCAGGCGACGTTCGCCGTAGAGTCGCAGATGGATGAACTGGCCGAAAAACTCGGTATCGATCCGATCGACCTGCGCATGAAAAACCTCCTGCGCCCGGGCGATACGACGATCTGGGGACAGGAAATGCTCGAGGAGCGCGGGCTCGGCATTGCCGAATGCCTTACCCGTGTCCGCGAGGCGATTGGCTGGGACAAGCCTCTCACGCCGAGCGAAGATCCCGACGTCCGCCGCGGCAAAGGCGTGGCCTGCTATATGTACGGCACCGGTACCGGTTATATCACCGACGGCGCGCACTGCTTTGTGCAGGCGCAGCCGGACGGCTCGCTGAATATCGGTATTTCCTCCAATGAGCTCGGCCAGGGCTTCCTCATCGCCATGCGCCAGATCGCTGCGGACACGTTCGGCGTTCCGATCGAAAAGGTCTATCTCGACTTTTCCGATTCCGCCGCCTCGGTGGAAGCGGGCGCGACGGTCGCTTCAAGAACGACCGTGTTCCTCGGCAATGCCGTGATGAACGGCTGCAATGTCCTGCGCGAACGGTTTCTGCCGATAGCGGCGCAGATGCTCGGCGCGAAGAAGGAAGACCTCGACGTGGATAACGGCTTCGTGTTCGACACGACCGACGAGGCAAAACGCGTGCCGTATGCTTCCGTGATTTCCAAGGCGTTTGCCATGCAGATCCCACTCGCGTGTGTCGGTTCGTGGTATCCGCCGAAAGCCTATGCCGACGAAAACGGCCAGGGCGTGAAAATGCACACCTATGCCTTTGCCGCGCAGGCAGCGATCGTCTCCGTAAACGTCAAGACCGGCGAGGTAGCGGTGGACGACACGGCGCTCGCCGTGGACGTCGGTCACGCCATCAACCCGGATACGGTGGAGGGACAGATGCACGGCGGCATGGCGCAGGCCATCGGCTGGTCGCTCATGGAAGAGGAATTCATGAAAGACGGAAAAATGCGCAACCATACCTTCCACGACTATCTCATCCCCACGGCGATGGATCTGCCGAAGCTGCGCACGATCATCGTTGAGCATCCCAACTCCCTCGGGCCTTACGGCGCGAAGGGAATCGGCGAGCCGCCCATTGTCGGCGCGGCGCCCGCCATTCACAATGCCATTCGCAACGCCGTCGGCGTGAGCATTAACGAGCTGCCCATGACGCCGGTGCGTGTGTTGGACGCGCTGCGCAAAGCGCGCGCGGAGCAATAAAAAAGAGAGAAAAAACAAGGAGGAAAAAACAATGGACGGTATGTTAGCCCTGACGATCGTGTGTGTTGTATTCGCGATCGGCGACTTCATTTCCGACAAAACGCACGCCATCATCCCCGTACTGCTCTTCGCCTCGGTCACGTTCCTGATCCTGTTCTGGACGGGCGTTGTTCCGACGACTCTGTTCACCGATGCCGGCCTTATCGCCATTTCCAATATGATGACCGGCATCTTCATCGTCAATATGGGAACGCTGCTTGACTTCAAGGAGTTCGTTTCCCAGTGGAAGACCGTGGTGCTTGGCCTCGCGATCGTTATCGTGGGCGGCATTCTGATGTTCTTCGCCGCCCGCCCGGTTCTGGGCAACAACTTCGCCGTGGCGCTCGTCGGCCCGATCACCGGCGGTTGGGTTTCTGCCGTCGTCGTCAACGACGCCATCAAGGCGCTCGGCTCTCCCGATTCCCTTAAGCTCGCCGGTGTTCTGGCCACGATCATTGTCGCGGTGCAGGGCATCATCGGCTACCCTCTCGCCGCTGCGTTCCTGCGCGGCGAGGCCAAGCGCCTCGTCAAGGGCTACAACGCCGGTACCGTGAAGTGGACGCGCACCGTCTTTGAAGGCGACGAGGCTGCGCAGACCGCCGTTGTCAAGAAAAAGCTCATTCCCCCTCTGGCCGCCAAGTACCAGACCCCGTTCGTCCTGCTCGGCAAGGCCTGCCTTGTGTCCCTGCTGTCGTTCTGGATCTCCAATCTCACCGGCGGCACCGTGCACAGATATGTTGTCTGCCTCATCATGGGCGTCGTCGCGCAGGAGATCGGCTTCCTGGAGCACGACGTTATGAAGAAGTCCAACTGCTACGGCATCGGCCTTGTGATCTGCATGGTCTCCATCCTCGTGTTCCTGACAGCCGTTACCCCGCAGGATGTTCTGAGCCTCCTGCCCGTTGTCCTCGGCGCGTTTGTCATCGGCCTGCTCAGCATGTTCGTGATCGCCGCTGTCGTCGGCAAGATCTTCAAGTTCAGTTGGCAGATGGCCTGCGGCATCGCCTGCTCCTGCCTGTTTGGCTTCCCGGGAACGTTCGTCGTCTCCAGCGAAGTCTCCAAGCAGATCGGCACGACCGACGACGAGCGCCAGATGCTGCTCGACAACATCATGCCCAAGATGCTCGTGGCAGGCTTTGTCTGCCTGACGATCACCTCGGTGGTCATCACCGGCGTTTTCGTCAACTACCTCGTGGTATAAATAAGCATTACATTCATGACCCGCCGTTTCCCCGGCGGGTCATACAAACGAAAAGGAGTATACACCCGATATGAGTGAAGCTATTCGCAAGCAGTACTGCGTCGGCGGCGTCTGGAAGGACTCCAAAACGGAGAAATGGATGCCGGTGACCGACTCGTCCACGGGCGAAGTCATCGCGGAAGTCCCCTCCTGCACGCAGGACGAGGTGCTCGAAGCGATCGACGCGGCGGACAAGGCGTTTAAGGAGTGGAGTCAGGTCTCCGTTTCCAAGCGCACGCAGATGATGTTCAAGTGGCGCAACATTCTCGTTGAACACCTGGATGAGCTGACGTATCTTTGCGCCAAGGAGCTGGGCAAAAACCTGAGCGAGGCGCGCGGCGACGTGCTCAAGGCCATCGAGCCGACGGAGCTTGCCTGCGCTACGCCGTTTGTTTCGCAGGGCTCGGCCTCACTGCAGGTCACGACCGGATTTGATACGGCCACCTACCGTATGCCGCTTGGCGTCGTGGCGGGCATCGTGCCGTTCAACTTCCCGGCGATGATCCCCTGGGGCTGGATGGTGCCGCTCGCGATTGCCACGGGCAACACGGTCGTGCTCAAGGCAGCCTCGCAGACGCCGCTCACCGCCATGCGTATCATGGAACTCTTCTATGAAGAGGGCGGCTTCCCCGCGGGCGTTGTGAACCTTGTCACGTGCTCGCGCGGCGAATCCGAGGTACTGCTGACCGACCCGCGCGTCAAGGCCGTCACGTTCGTCGGCACGACCGAGGTCGGCAAGCACATCTATTCGATTGCCGCGGCGCACGGAAAGCGCGTGCAGGCGCAGTGCGAGGCGAAAAACCACGCGCTTGTTCTCGAGGACTGCGATCTGGAGAGCACCGTAAACGCGATCATTAACTCCACCTATGGCTGCGCCGGCATGCGCTGCATGGCGCTGCCTGTCATCGTAGTGCAGGAAAGCATTGCGGACAAATTCGTTGCCCTGCTCAGGGAAAAGGCAATGGCGATGAAGGTCGGCTGCGCCTATGACCCCGAGACGAAGCTCGGCCCGGTCGTGAGCGCCAAGCACAAGAAGTCCATTTGCGACTGGATCCAGCGCGGCATCGACGACGGAGCGGAGCTCGTGCTCGACGGGCGCGATATCGTAGTGCCGGGCTATGAGAACGGCTTCTTCGTCGGCCCGACGATCCTTGACCATGTGACGCCCGATATGGCCATCGGCCAGCGCGAGATCTTTGGGCCGGTTACGCTTATCAAGCGTGTCAAGACGTTTGAAGAGGGGCTGGCCGTCATGAACGCCAACCCGTTCGCCAACGGCTCGGCCATCTTTACGCAGAGCGGCTACTATGCCCGCCAGTTTGAAATGCTCACCGACGGCGGCATGGTCGGCATCAACGTTGGCATCCCCGTGCCCTCGGCGTATTTCCCGTTCTCCGGCAACAAGGACTCGTTCTTCGGCGACCAGCATGTGCTTGGACTGGACGGCGTGCGCTTCTATACCCGCGCCAAGACCGTCACCAAGCACTGGTACGATGAACACTCCCGCAAAAAGACCGTTGACACCTGGGAAGGCACGGTCGAGAGAAACTGAACACCGCGCAAAAAGCTCCCGATGCAGCTGCATCGGGAGCTTTTCGCACTTGGCAAAGCGAGGCTTCTTTGCTGTGTCAGCTCTGATAAAAGACATCCTCCTCCGTGCGGGGCGCGAAGCGTACGATCGCCGCGGCGTCAAGATTGCAGCGGTGCATGTCCACGGCGCTGATGCGGCGGTTTTCGTAGGTCGTATAGTAGTAAATGCCGCGCTGCGCGCTGCAGCAGGAGGTATAGATCGTGATCTCGTGCTTGCCCGGTTCCACCTCGCAGCAGCCGCGTACCTGCTCCACGGCGCCGAGAATGTGGAAAAACTGGCTGACACTCTCCGTTTCCGAAGAGCCGGAAACGGCGTTCGCGCGCGTAAAGGCCGCGCGCACGAAGCGCGAGCTCGACGAGAGGTCGCCCGGCAGCCCGAGCGCGCCCATGCCGCGGCTGTAGGAGCGCAGATCGAGCGCGGGCGCGAACGTATTTTCCGGCTGCCGCGGGGAGAGCGATCGATAGTCGTTCAGCCGGAAGAGCTGCTGCGGGAACGGCGGGTTGTTCGTCAGGACCCCGGCGGGGTTATCATAGACGTGCAGACCGTCCGCAGTGGACTCGATTGTGACGCATTCGTCCTTGTCCGCAAGCAGCCAGTGGAGCTGCGCGGCGGGAAGAGCGGCGGAAAACGGCGTGCCGGTGAGATTCGTCTTCCCAAGCAGCACACGTGCCTCGGAAACGGAGGCGCACTGCGCGAGCACCCACGGGATGAATTCAAACTGCGCGACGTCGCCCTCGCCGCCGCGCGGCGCGGCGTAGGCGGCGTTGCCGACAAAGTTCAGCCCCGCCATGCAGAGACCTTTTTCGTTCATCGCGTCGTAGTAGAGCGGATAGCTGTCCGCGACGTGCGCCATGCCGAGCAGGGCAAAGTGCTCCGAAAGCGCCGTGCCGCCGCTAAAGGCGAGCGGGAAGCGCCGGGGCGTCACGACGATCTCGTCGCCGTAGGAAAACTCGTAGTCAAGCGTCCGGCCAAAATAGAATCCGTCGGTTTTATATGTCGCGGCTGTGCACATGATGTAATACCTCGTTTCCTTTCGTATTGCCTCCCTTTACGCAAGGGGGTCTTGGACAAAAGATGGAGGAACTCTCCCTCTATCTTATAGTATACCTCAATCGAGCGCTTTATAATAGGGACAGATATCGGCATATGTCCCGTCGTCGAGATAGTTTCTTACGGCAATGGACAAGGGGAGCGCTCCTTTTAAAAAATATCAGGCATTTTCCGCTCCGGCGGTGAGGTTGCCGAAACGCGTGAAGAACATCGCGGCGGTCGTGCACACGGCGAGCGTGTCCGCGGCGGGCTCGGCGAGAAACACGGCGAAGGCGGCGTTTTCAAAAATGCCGAGCCGCGGCAGGAGCAGGATGAGCGGGATGAGCAGGATCACCTTGCGCAGCAGCGCGAGGAAGATCGCCACCTTTGCCTGCCCAAGCGCAACAAAGCTCTGCTGGCACGCGATCTGGATGCCGAAAATGCCGCTCGCGGCCATATAAATGCGCATGGCCCATGCGGTGTAGGAGGAAAGCTCCGCGTCCGGCGTGAACATTCCGGCGACGGCGCCGGGGAAAAGCATGCACACTGCCCACACGAGCATGGAGCCTGTGAGACAGCTTATGAACAGGATGCGGAACGCTTCGCGCACACGCTGTCCGTTCCCCGCGCCGTAGTTGAAGCTCATAATGGGCTGCGCGCCCTGCGTGAGACCGTGCAGAAGCTGCATGCAGAGACTCATCGTGGTCGTAAGGACCGTCACCGCGCCGACGGCAGTATCTCCGGCGAAGCGGAGGAGCGTCACATTGAAGCTCACCGCGACGAGGTTTTCCGTGATCTGCATGAGGAACGGCGAGAGCCCGAGCGCGAGACAGGGGAGAAGGAGCTTCATGTCCGGCAGAAGGTTCTTCACGCGCAGCCGCAGCGTAGATTTTTCCGAGCAGAGGAAACGCACGACCCACGCGCACGAAACGGCTTGCGAGAGGATCGTTGCGAGCGCCGCGCCGCGCACGCCCATGCCGAACACGAACATGAACAGCGGGTCGAGCACGATGTTGAGCGCCGCGCCGATCGTCACGGTGAGCATGCTCGTTGTGGAAAAGCCCTGCGCGGTGATGAAGGCGTTGAGGCCGAGCGAGAGCTGCACGAAGATCGTGCCGAGACTGTAGATCGAGATATATTCGAGCGCGTAGGGGAGCGTTGCGTCGCTCGCGCCGAAGAGACGGAGGATCGGCACGGCGAAAAGCTGCATGATGAGCGTGAGCGCGAGCGAGATCGCGCAGAGCGTGAAGGTACACGTGCCGATGATGCGCTCCGCACTGTCCGGGGCTCCCTTTCCCATGAGCATGGAAACGCGCGGCGCGCCGCCTGCGCTCACGAGCGCGGCGAACGCCGAGATGATCATGATCGCCGGCATCGTCACGCCGACGCCGGTGAGCGCCGCCGCGCCGTAGACCGGGATGTGGCCGATGTAGATGCGGTCTACAATATTATATAGAACGTTCACGAGCTGTGCCGCGATCGCCGGAAGCGCCAGCTGCCAGAAGAGCTTGCCGACCGGAGCGGTGCCGAGCGCGGGATCTCTGCCTGTTTTTACGTTCATGTCAAACTTCCTTTTCTGTCAAAAGTCAAAAGCTCCCGGGACCGGGAGCCGTTGACGCTTATTCGCCCGTATGATCGAGAAATGCGGGAATGTCCATGGCGCGCTCAAATACGCGCACGCCCAGCAGCCCCACGGTGCGCCACGAGTCGCGGTAGCCGTTCTTTTTCCGGTCGGGGATGTACACGAACTCCTTCCCGGTCTTGGCCGGATCGTTTGTAAAGCAGATCTTCCGGTACGGCGCGGCGAGATACTCCGCCAGCCCGCCGTTTTTGGAAAGGCTCGTTTCGTCCGCCATGAGCAGGATCTCATATCCCTGTGCGCGGCAGGCGTTGAAGCGCTGCAGACGGCGCTCCCAGGCGGCGAGAAATTCCTCGCGGCTTTTGTAGTGCGTGCCCTCGATGACCGCCTCGCCGAGCGTGAACATCGGGTAGCTCCGCTCCGGCGCGTCCATGGGGACGGGCGTCATGGCAAGATATTCGTCCAGATGCGTGCACAGCTTTTCAAACCGGTGGAACGCCATATTGACTGTGGGCATGGTAAACTGCATCCCAAGATCGTGCAGCAGCAGTCCGCCGTTGCAGTCGCTTGCAATAAGGAGAAACCGGCGGTTTTTCACTCTCCGGCGCAGCCAGAGCAGATACGGCCACCGCCGCCACGACCAAACCGTGCGCAGAATGCTTTTGAGCTTCTCTTTCATCATATCCCCCAACGTTTTCTTACCGCTTACCATACCACAGCCGCGGCGCAAATGCAATCAGGGCGCACTTGCAAAGAGCCGTGCGGCGCGGTAAAATGAACGCGATAATAATTTTTCCGGGAGGAACGGAATATGGACCTCAGCAAACTGCAGAACGGCAGCGACGTGCGCGGTGTGGCGCTCGCTGGTGTGGAGACTGAACCGGTAACGCTTGACGATGCGGCGGTGCGCGCCATTGCGGGCGGCTTTGCGCGCTTTCTGCGCGCGCGGCTCGGAAAAGAGAGCTGCCGCGTGAGCGTCGGGCGCGACTCACGTCTTTCGGGCGGGGCGATCGCCGAAACGCTTTGCGAAACGCTTGCCGCCTGCGGCGCGGATGCAGTCGGACAGGGCGGCGACCGTTACGGCCTCGTCGCAGACGACGGCGATGTCGCGGGTGACGGCCGGGTACTTTGGCAGCGGCGTATAGGTCTTCTCCGGCAGCTGCAGGGACAGCAGGGCCGTGAAGTTCAGCTCTGCGGCGAAAATCTCGCCGTCAATGCCGTAGCTGCGGGCCACGAGCGGATGGATCTGGCCGAAGCAGCCGAGGTCGACGCCGCCCACGCTGACGCGGGCGCAGCGGCCGGGATGGAACGTCGGGTCGTGCTTCTC
>OGYN01002362.1_pt1 | contig 14011 bp, 11 predicted proteins | sample 1576551 | NCBI WGS metagenome assembly OGYN01 (sample SAMEA3541589, study PRJEB24748) | human gut metagenome | biome: human gut; feature: human-associated habitat; material: faeces | place: China | collected 2012 | reverse complement strand
CATGACCGGCAAGGTGAGCATGATCAATCAGGAGCAGACCTGTGAGGAGCATCTGCAGATTCTGGATGCTGCTCTGGCAGGGGACTGGGACGGCGCTGCCATGGCGCTGCAGCACCATCTGGAGCTGGCCCGCGATAAGGCCGAGGGCGTCATCAAGGTCATCCGCCTGTGGTAAAGGAATAAAAGTTAAAAAGGTCTGCTGCATCGTGCCGGTGCAGCAGACCTTTTTCGCTTTTACGAGAAGGAACACAGCATAGAAGGAAGTCTCCCTCAGATAAGGTGGTTTTCAAGGCAGTAATGATAGACCCCGTCCTCTTCCACAGAGCGGCAGCGGACGGCAGCTCTGGCCTTGACCTCTTCGAGCGCGTTTCCCATGGCAACGCCTGTACCGACTGCTTCCAGCATTTCAATGTCGTTCCGTCCGTCCCCAAAGGCAATGGCTTCGGACTTTGAAAATCCATAATGCGCCAAGACCGCCCTTACAGCGTTTCCCTTGCCGCAGGAGAGCGGAATAATATCTACTGCCTTGTCCCACCATGCGGTGATCTGTGTGGCGTGCGTCCCCTGTAAGATCTGTGTGTATTCGGCGCTGTTGCAGGAGCACATGATCTGATAGATCTCCTCCTCGCACAGCGCATCAAAATGCTCGGAAATCACCAGCTTTTCGCTGCCAAAGGAAAAGTATTGTGCCAGATCGGGGTCTGTCCCGTTTGTTACGATAAAGTGCTCATTGCTGATAGCAGCTGCCCGGTGCATCTGCTTCAGGTTTTGTAGAATCTTGTGTTTGTCGTCAGCGTCCAGCGGATTTTTGAAGAGCACAGTATCCTTGCTGCGGACATAGGAGCCGTTGAAGGTAAGCCAGATATCAAAATCGACACCTTCAAAATGCGGGATGGAGAGATAGCCTCTGCCGGTCGCCATGCACAACAAGACCCCGTTTGCTTGCAGCTGCTGTAAAGCCTGCACAGTTTTTGGGGATGGCTCCTTGCTGCCCAGCTTGAGCAAGGTTCCGTCTACATCAAAAAAAGCAATTTTTATCATACGACACCTCTGGTAAAAATATTTTTATTTCTCCACCTTGCTCAGCAAGATGCGGTCATTATCCAGATTTTTGCCCGCGTTCTCACGGAACTTTTCCAGCAGGTCGTCCACGGTCATCTTGCTGCGCGCGGCGCCCTTTACGTCAAACACGATGCGCCCGGCGTCCATCATCAGGGTGCGGTTGCCCAGCTCCAGCGCCTGATGCATATTGTGAGTCACCATCAGGCAGGTGATCTTTTTCTCGGCCACGATACTCTTGGTCAGCGCCAGCACCTTTTCGGCGGTGGCGGGGTCCAGCGCGGCGGTGTGCTCGTCCAGCAGCAGCAGCTTGGGGGTGACAAGGGTAGCCATAAGCAGGGTAAGCGCCTGCCGCTGCCCGCCGGAGAGCAGCCCCACCGGCTGCTTCATGCGGTCCTCCAGCCCCATGTCCAGCAGGGCAAGCTTTTCGCGGAAAAGTGCCTTATCCTTGCGGGAGATGCGGGAGAAGATGGCGTTTGGCGCAGTGCCTGCCCGCAGGTAGGCCAGCGCCAGATTTTCCTCAATGGTCATGTTGGGCGCAGTGCCCTTGAGCGGGTCCTGGAACAGATGTCCGATGACCTTGCTGCGCTGGTGCTCCGGCGCAAAGGTGATATCCTGTCCGCCCAGCAGGATGCTGCCCTCGTCGGCGATGAAGCCGCCGGTGATGGCGTTGAACAGGGTGGATTTGCCCGCGCCGTTGGAGCCCACGATGGTGGCAAAATCTCCGGCTTCCATCTGCAGGCTCACCCCATTCAGCGCTACTTTTTCATTGACGGTGCCGGGGTTAAAGGTCTTGTGCAGGTCGTTCAGCTGCAGCATTTCCATGTTACTGTCCCTCCCTGTTGGTCACGGTGCGGCGGGCACGGGCAGCGTGCCGCCGCTTTTCAAAGGCGAAGTGCTCCCGGATGGCGGGCATGGAGATGGCCACTGCCACGATGATGGCGGAAACCAGCTTCATGGCGGCGGCGGGCACGTTGAACCGCAGCGCCACCGCCACGATAAAGCGGTACAGGCAGCTGCCGAACACCACGCCAAGGATGCGGCGCAGCATGGTGCGCTTGCCCACCAGCGTCTCGCCGATGATGAGGGAAGCCAGTGCAATGGTCACCATGCCGGTGCCCACGTTGATATCGCAGCTTTTCTGGTACTGTGCCAGCAGCCCGCCGGACAGCGCACACAGCGCACCGGATACGCACAGACCCACCGTGATGGTAAAGGCGGGGTTGATGCTGGAAGCCCGCACCATGGCGGCGTTATCGCCGGTGGCGCGGATGGAAAGTCCCAGCCGCGTGCCCAGAAAGCCCAGCATCGCCACGCAGGCGATGGCGATGATGACCGCCGCCAGCGCCAGCTTGTACCAGCTGCCCAGAAAGCCCAGCGAAGTTTTTGCCATGGAGAAGATGGTAGGGGTCTTGACCAGCGACATGGTGGAGGAGAAGCCCATCACCGCCAGATTGATGGTGTACAGGCCGGTGTTGACGATGATACCGGCCATGATGCTTTCCACCCCGAGCCTTGTCTGCAAAAAGGCGGTGACAAAGCCGGAGCACACCCCCGCAGCCATGGCTGCCGCCAGCGCAAGGATGGGGTGACCGGTCAGTGCTACCTGACAGGCCACGGCGCAGCCCAGCGTAAAGCAGCCGTCGGTGGAAAGGTCGGCAATATTCAGGATGGAGTAGCTGAGAAACAGCGCCAACGCCACCAGTCCGTAGATGCAGCCCAGCTCCAGCGCTGTCTGCAAAACGTTGAGGGAAAAGATACTCGCCAGCATGGTGTATGCTCCTTTTATGTTATTTTGAATGCGCACCGCATTGCTCTGCAGAGTGCGACAAACGCATTTTCACGGGAGAGGGAAACCACTTTCCCCAGAACCGCCAAAAGCTCTCCCTTGCGGGAGAGCTGGAAAAGCCGTCAGGTTCTGACGGGGCGGGGCGCTCAGGAGAAGTTCTCGGCGGTGGTCACCTCGGTAATTTCGGTGCAGTAGGGCTTGAAAGCTTCCTTCAGGGCGGCAAGATCCAGGCCCAGAGCCTCGGCGGTCTCAGTGTTGATGGTGACGATGCCGTTATCAAAGGTCTGGTAGGGCAGGTCTGCGGGGGTCTTGCCGTCGCACAGCAGATGGCTGACCATATCGGCGGTAGCTTCGCCCAGCTGGACGTAGTCCACGCCGTAGCCCACCAGCGCACCGTTCAGCGCAAAGCTGTCGGCACCGGTGTAGTGCTGCACACCGGCCTCGATGAAGCTCTCATAGATGGACAGCTCGGCGGTCATGATGGTGTTGTCAGTGGGGGTGAACACGGCCTTGACCCCGGCGGCTACCAGTGCCTCGGCAGCCATTTGCACCTCGGCGGTGGTGGTGCCGTTCTTTTCCACCACCTTGATGCCATTCTTCTCGCAGAAGGCCTTGGCGTCCGCAATGGCCTGCGTGGAGGCATCCTGACTCAGGTCATACAGCAGACCGATGGTATCGATGCCGGGGTTTGCCGCCACGATCAGGTTCATGATGGCGTCGGTGTTCAGGGCATCGGAGGTGCCGGTGATGTTCTCCTCGCCGTCAAATCCAGCGGCGGCAGGATCGGTCACAGCAGAGTAGACCACCGGGATGTCGGTGTCCTCCACAGCGGCCAGCATAGTAGCGGCGGTGGGGGTGGCCACGGCTACGATCACGTCCACGCCGTCAGCCACGAGGTCTGCGCCGATCTGGTTCAGGTTGGACTGGTCGGCCTGTGCGTTGGCGTAGTAATCGGCGTAGTCAAAGGTGACGCCTTTCTCCTTACCAATGGCATCCAGACGGCTCTCCACAGATTCTACGATCTGGTTGAGGGAGGCGTGGTCCACATAGTTGACGATGCCCACCTTGAAGGTCTCGCCAGCGGCAGCGGCGCTGCCGGAAGCAGCTGCGGAGGAGGAGACCGCTGCACTGGAGGCGGTGCTGGAAGCAGCGCTGCCGCAGCCGGTCAGTGCCATGGCAGAAACAGCAGAAGCGGCCAAAGCGGCCTTCAGGAAGCTGCGGCGGGAGATCATGTTCAGGTTTTTCATAGTGGTAACTCCTTTCCCGGAGCGGGCGGCAAATCAAAAGACCCGCTCCCTTTGCGGGACGGGTCTTAAAACAAAACGACCCTGTCCCTGTGTGTTATCCACAAGGACAGGATCGGTAAATACGATTCTGCGGTGCCACCTTGCTTGCTCTGCATCCGATACAGCAGAGCCACTCACGGAGAGCCAACACTCCCCTGTCCTGTAACGGAGACTTCCGTCCAAAGCTACTAGGGTTTGTGCCCGTTTGCCCGGCCCTCGGCGGCCCACGAAACTCTGCCCCGCTTTCGCCCGTTTGCACTGTCCGGGCTCACTGCAGATGCGCTGTGCAGGTTCTCTTCCGCCTCATCGGTTTGATTGCATTATACACTTTATCTTCGTAAAGTCAAGAGGGATTTTTAAATTTTAATTTTTTGGCCCGGTCAAAGTCATTCTTCTGCCGGGGCACCGGTGCTGCGGCGCTTGCGGCGCACAAAGTAGGCAACGTACACCACCCACACCGGGATGGCCACTGCGGTCACCACCCGGCTGGCAGAAAGCCCGGCGGCTTGATACACAAAGTCGATGCTGCTTGCGCCCGCCGGGCAGAGCACCGCCATCAGTCCCTCGTCCACACGCAGGATGTCGGTCTTTTCGCCGTTGACATAGGCGGTAAAGCCGTCATCATAGGGCACAGAGAAAAAGACGAGGTTTGTCTTGTCCAACGTGATCTCGGCATGGAAGCCTGCATTGTTCATCTGGAACACAGAGCAGCTGTGGGCGCGGCGGTCGGCGCAGTCCTGCGTGTAGCTGTCGTAGTGCAGATCATTTAGCATGTCCTCCGAAAGTTCGGTCAGGTACTTGCCGTACTGCGCCACATCTTCGTCCGTCAGCACCAGTGCCCGCATCAGCAGGTTGGAGCGCAGGGTCTTGATCGAAGTCTGGTAGGTGGCCTCGGTCACATAGTAGTCGTAGGCAAAGCCCATAGGCACATAGTTGTCGTTATGGTACAGTGCATAGCCGTCCACATCGGCAAGATACGTCCAGCCCTCGTCTGCCTCGTCCTCAAAGCTTTCGCGCTTTTCCGGAGTGGTAATGAGATACTCCACGCTCAACAGGCCGCGCAAAGCGTAGTTTGTGATCTCCGGCTCGCTGCGCACGTCCCGCTTGACCCCCAGCCCCGGGTAGAAGCTGAGGATGCTGGGGGCCGCCGTGCTGCCGAAGTATTGCAGACAGCTTTTATCCAGCCACATCCCGATGTTGTCGTGGATCTTGTAGGTGTCGATGCGATAGTCGCCCTCCGGCAGATCGTTTTTCAGCAGCAGGGCGTTATTGTCTTGCTCCACAAGGTCGCTGTCGGTGTGCCACTGGCCAAACTTGCCAATGCCGATGTGCACCATGGTGAACACGCAGGCAAATACCAGCACCGCCGCCGTCATGCGCTGAGCAAAGCGGCTGTTCTGCCGCCATATGCCGCAGAGGTAGCGGTACAGTGCAAGCCCCAGCAGGCCAAAGCCCAGCACGGCAAAGAACTGTCCCGGGTTCTTCAGCACGCCGAAGGACCATGTCCCGGTGGTATCGTCCTGCACGGGCACTACCGCAAAGACCAGCGTAGCCAGCATGATCCAGCCAATGCCCCGGGCGGGTGCGTCCAGATCGATGTCCGGGTCCTCCAATGCGTTCACGGTCATGGCAGCAAGGATGAGGGTGGGCATATAGTACCAGCGGGCGTAATAGCTGGAATTGAGCGCGTAGAAGGCGCTGTTCAGCACCGGCACCAGCGCGCACACGGCGCACACCGCCACGATGCGCTTTTTGCTGTCGGCCTTGCGGCTGCGCCAGTAGGCCATGGCACCGGCCAGACTGCACAGCGGCAGATAGGCGGTCATGCTCGTCCACTTGATGACGCCCTCCGACCACACCGAGGTGAGGTAAGGGGAGTCCGGCGGCAGGATCCAGCTGAGCAGGATAGCCAGATACTGCTGCACCTTGGCGTAGGTCAGAAAGCCCCAGCCGGAGGAAAGGTCAATGGTGCGCGGGTTCTGCAGCAGGCTGAGCACCGCCGGGAACAGCAGCAGACAGCCCATGGCAACGCCCAGCACGCTCTCCCACAAAAGATGCCCGAACTTGCGCCCGGTCAGCCGGAAGTCCTTGGTGGTCAGCTTGCACACAAAGTAGATACACAGGAAAATGACCTGTCCCACAAAGAAGAAATAGTTGTTGAGCAGGTTTACCGCCACCCAGAAGGCGAACAGGCCGTGACGGTTTTCATAAATGGCCTCGTCCAGCGCCCAGAGCAGATAGGGGAACAGCGCCACCACATCCACAAAGTGGTTGAAGAACACGTTGTACACCGCAAAGCCGGAAAGCGCGTACAAGCAGGCACCCAGCACGGCGTAATTTGCGTTTTTAACGTAGCGACGCAGGTACAGATACGCACCGCCGCCCGCCACGCCGAACTTGAGCACCAGCAGCGGCACCATCATATAGGGCAGCCAGCTTTGCGGCAGCAGCACCGACAGCCAGAAAAACGGCGAGCCGTACAGGTAGAAGGAGTAGGCGTTCATCACCCCGCTGCCAAGGTCGGTCGCCCACGAAAAGGTATTGTGCGGCGCACCGGCAAAGGCGCTGTCCGGGTAGCCCGCGCCCTTTACAAAGCCGTTCATATACCGGTAAAAGCTGATCTGCTGGCTGTTGAAATCGCCGGCATAGTGGAAAAAGCCGCCGTCAAGGATGTAGAACGGCAAAAAGAAGATGGCCGCCGTCAGGGCGCACAGCCCCACCGCCTGCCAGAATTTTTTATGGCTCTGCCCGCTTGGCGTGAGCAGCCGTGGTTTTATAAACTTTTCCATAGCGTTCCTCTTTCTCCGCGCACCGGCGCGGAAGTGGATTTGATGTCACCTTGTAGTATAACACGGCGGCGCGCAAGAAAAAAGGGCTTGACAAGCGCACGCGGGGCGGGTATGGTGAAGAAAAGGAGGCGTATTGCCATGCTGTATCCCTTCAGCGCCCTGCTGGCGCGCATGAAGTATATTACCCGATGGAGCCTGATGCACTCCACCCGGGCGGAATCCCTCAGCGAGCACACCTGTGACACCGCCCTGCTGGCGCATTTTCTGTGTCTCATTGCCAAGCACTACACCGGCACGCCCTGCCGCCCGGAGGTGGTGGCAGTGGCGGCGCTGTACCACGACGCGCCGGAGATCATTACCGGGGATATGCCCACGCCGGTCAAGTACCACTCCCCGGCGCTGCGGGACGCCTACAAGGCACTGGAGACTGAGAGCGTGCGCTCCATGGCGGCTCTGCTGCCCGCAGAGCTGGCTGCAGAGCTGACCCCCTGCATGGACGGCAGCGTCCTGACGGCAGAGGAGCATCGTCTGCTCAAGGCTGCCGACCGGCTGAGTGCCCTCATTAAATGCACCGAGGAGCAGCGCAGCGGCAACCACGAATTTGACGCCGCATTAACGCAGCAGCGCGCCGCGCTGCAAGCCATGCACTGCCCGGAAGCCGACTGGTTTCTGGAGCACTGCCTGCCCTGCTACACCCAGAATCTGGACGAGCTGACGAGGCCGTAACCATACGTCTTGCCGTCGGGAAATGTTCTCTTTTGGTGGCAAAAAACAAAAAAGAGCTGCCGCGCTCCGCGGGGAAAGTAATTGCTTGCCGCAAGCGCGCAGGGACGCTCCGCTGGGCCAGAGGCAGGGAGGGGTGTTCCGACTCCCCCCTCCCTACCTCTGGACTCCACCCACCCCACAACGGGACAAGGGCTACTCGCCCTTGACAATCCTAAAGAAGAAGTCGAAGCACAAAAAAGCTAGCGCTGCGCCAGTCGGCGCTATCGCTTTAACGCTTTTTTCGCTTCTCCATTCATAGCCCCTCAGTCGCTGCGCGACAGCTCCCCACCGGGGAGCAAGTTCGCCCGCCGCAGCGCCGCGCTTTCGCAGAAAGCGGCGCTGCAAATGCCGTTTCCCTTTACGACCCCTCCCGTGAAAATGCAATACCGGAGCGTCCGCAGACGCTCCGGTATTGCTCTATTTAAAATATTCTTTCCGCTAATTATGGCTAGAGCGCAGCGGAAGCCATTTTAAATCGTTACGCAGCCCGCAGCTTACGGGAAGGGTACCTCCCGCACGTCGTCGGGGTCCAGCCCGGCCTTGCGCTGCTCTTCAAACACGGCGGCGATCAGCTCGTCCAAGTCCTCTAAATGGGTCAGGGTGCAGCAGTAGCGGCGCAGGGCGGCAGCGCCCTTCAGCCCCTTCATGTAGTGCATAGTCTGGGCGCGCGCCTGCGGCATAGCCACAAACTCGCCCTTCTGCTCTACCATCTCCTCCACCTGACGGCGCAGCGCGTTCATCCGCGCTTGCAGGTTCGGCTCCTTGGGGGCGGGCAGACCCTCCAGCGCGGCGTTCACCCGCTCAAACAGCCACGGGTCGCCCAGTGCGCCCCGGGCGATCATCACGCCGTCGCAGTTTGTCTCCCGCACCATGCGCAGGGCATCCTCGGCGCAGTGGATATCGCCGTTGCCCAGCACCGGCACCTTCACCGCATCCTTTACCCGGGCGATGATCTCCGGGTCGATGCCCGGGGTGTACATCTGCTCCCGGGTGCGGGCGTGCACCGCTACCAGTGCCGCGCCCGCCTGCTCGCAGGCTTTGGCGCACTCCACGGCGGTGATGTGGTCGGCGTCCCAGCCCTTGCGCATCTTTACGGTAACAGGGCGCTTGGTGTGCGCCACCACCTGCTCCACGATGCGCCCGCAGCGGTCGGGGTCCAGCATCAGCTTGCTGCCCGCCCCACCGGAAACGATCTTAGGGGCAGGACAGCCCATGTTGATGTCCACAAAGTCAAATTCGTACTGCTCAATGGCGGCGGTGGCCTCGCCCATGATCTCCGGCACCTCGCCGAAGATCTGCACCCCGTAGGGTGCGCCGTTGGGCGCTGCCTTCAGCAGGCTGACGGTCTTATGGTCGCCGTACACCAGCGCCCGGCTGGACACCATCTCGCTGACGGTAAAGCCCGCGCCGTGCTGCGCCATCAGGCGGCGGCAGGGGGCATCCGTAAAGCCCGCCATAGGGCCGAACACCGCCCGGTGGGGCAGGGTGATATTGCCGATCTTCAAAGGTTCCATGGGTTCTCCTTGCTGTGATTCAAAAAAGCTCCCCCGGAGGGGAGCCAGACTTTTGGGATACAAACCCTCTCAGTCACGGCTTGCGCCGTGCCAGCTCCCCCGAAAGGGGGAGCTTTTTCATCTATCCGAAACCGGCTTCTTGCGGGTGAAGAGATCTTTTATCTTCATAGCGCATAAAGCTCGCCCTTCGGGAGAGCTGGCAAAACCGTCAGGTTTTGACTGAGAGGGTTTTCACATGTTACATCTTCTCGGGCACGTTGATCTTGAACATGGTGAGCACATTGAAGATGACGTTCTTTACGCCGATGCACAAGGCAAGGCGTGCCTGCTGCACGGCGGGGTCTGCGCCCTGAATGCGGCAGTTGCCGTAGAAACGGTGGAAGGCACTGGCCAGATCGATGACAAAGCGGTTGATGCGGCTGGGGTCGTACTTCTCGGCAGCCATCACAATCTCCTGCGGGAAGGCAGCCAACATACGGATCAGATCCATCTCGGAAGGCTCGGTGAGCAGGGTGGCGTCAATGTGCTCCGCACCGGCAAACTGCACACCCTCGCTCTCCATCTTTTTCAGGATGGAGCAGATGCGGGCGTGGGCGTACTGCACATAGTACACGGGGTTGTCGTTGTCGGTCTTGACGGCCTGATCCAGATCAAAGTCGATGCCGCTGCCGGCGTCGTGCATATTGAACAGGAAGCGTGCGCTGTCGATGGGCACCTCCTCCAGCAGGTCGGTCAGGGTGATGGCGTTGCCGGTGCGCTTGGACATACGGACAGGCTGGCCGTCCCGCATCAGGTTGACCATCTGCATCAGCACAACGTCCAGATCCTCGCCGTGCAGGCCGATGGCATCCATCGCACCCTTCATGCGGGCCACATGGCCGTGGTGGTCTGCGCCCCACACGTCGATGGCCTTGGCAAAGCCGCGGGTAGCCAGCTTGTTGTAGTGGTAGGCGATATCGGCGGCAAAATAGGTGGGGATGCCGTTGGCGCGGACGAGCACCTCGTCCTTGGCCTCCTCCTCGGTGCCGTCCTCGGTCTTTTTCTTGTTCACGGTGCCGTACTTAGCAGCGTACTGGGCACTGCGGTACATGATAGCACCGTCCTCGGCCTTGTAGCAGGCACCCAGCTCCAGCAGCTTATCCACCACAGCCAGCACTGCGCCGGACTCGTGCAGGGTGCTCTCGTGGAACCAGACGTCGTAATCGATGCGGTACTTGCCGAGATCGCGCTTCAGGGCGGCGATGTTCTTGGGCAGGGCATAGGCCACCAGAGCGTCCTTGAGGGCGGCAAAGGCCTCGCTCTCGAACAGAGCTTCCTCGTCCATACCCTTGCAGGCGGCAACGTACTTGTCGCCGTTCAGCTCAGCGAACTCACCGGCCAGCACCTTGATGTCGCCGCCCTGATAGCACTCCTTGGGCAGGGGATAGGCTTCCTCGCCGCAGAACTGCTGCAGGTAGCGCACCGCCAGACTTTTGCCGAACTTCTGGATCTGGTTACCGGCATCGTTGATATAGAACTCACGGGTCACATCGTAGCCGGACCAGTCCAGCACAGCGGCCAGACAGTCGCCCAGCGCGCCGCCGCGGGCGTTGCCCATGTGCATGGGGCCGGTGGGGTTGGCAGAAACGAACTCCACGTTGTACTTTGCGCCCTTGCCGTGGTCGGTGCGGCCATACTCCTTGTTGGCGCAGGCACCCAGCACCACGCCTGCCCAGAAACTCTGGGACAGGAACAGGTTGATGAAGCCGGGACCGGCAACCTCCACCTTGGAGAACACGCTGTTCTCAAGGGAGGGCAGATGTGCCAGCAGGGCGTCTGCGATCATCTTGGGCGCCTTGCGCCAAGTGCGTGCACCGGCCATGGCGAGGTTGGAGGCGATATCGCCGTTTTTCACGTCGGCGGGGATCTCCACGATAAAGGCGGGCAGCTCTGCCTCGGGCAGGGTACCGTCTGCCATGGCAGCCTTGGCGGCTGCGGTCAGCAGAGCGCGTGCCTCATCCAGCGCAGCCTGCCGGGGGTTGTAGTTCTGGTAGGTCTTTTCAAAATCAGTCATGGGTCGGATTCCTTTCACAGTCTCAGGGAACTTCATCAATTCACATGGGTCACGGTAACTTCCAGACGGTTGCGGCTCACCAGCTCGGCGCTGTCGGCGTCCAGCAGGTAGGCAAACCGGGCGGTGCCGCCCTTTTCGGTCAGCTGACAGTCGATCTCGTCCGCAGTCACGCCCAAGGTCATGGAGCCGAAGCCGGTCTCGTAGTGGCACAGGTTGCGGCGGCCTTTTTCGATCAGCAGCTGGGTACCAGCCCCGCCGCCCTTGCCGAACCGCAGCATCGCCACCCGGCTGCCGTCTGCGGCGATCTTCAGGGTGGTGGTGCAGCCCTCGTAGCCGGTGGTCTCGGTCTCGCGGTAGGTCACATAGTAGCTGCCGCCCTTCAGCACAAGGCTGCCCCGGGTCATCAGCTCCACAAATTCTTCTTTTTCTTCCTCCGCAGCCGGTTCGTCCAGCCGCTGCTCAATGCGGCTTTTGATGCGGATGATATAGTCTTCCTTCAGTGGCTTGCTCACGTTGTTTTTCCTTATCAATATTTATCAATGGCGATCTGCTCCACCGGGCCGCCCTTGTACTCGCCCAGAAACAGGTCTGCCGTCTGCACAAAGCTGTCCGGCACATCGCTGACGTAAAAGTGTGCCTGCCCGTTCTCGTGGCTGGCGCGCAGCCCGCGCTCGGCGAGCATCCGCTCCAGATGATGGGCGGCGGTCATGGCGGGGTCCACCAGCGTGACGCCCGGGCCCATAAACTCCCCGATCATACTTTTCAGCAGCGGGTAGTGGGTGCAGCCCAAAATCAGGGTATCTACCCCGGCTTCGCGCACCTCGGTCAGGTATTGGGCAATGACCAGCTTCGTGATCTGCTGCTTTCCGGCCTCGCTGTGATCCACATACCCGGCCTCCACCAGCGGTACGAACAGCGGGCAGGGGCGGGCAGTGATCTCCACTCCGGGCACCAGCTGCCGCAGCAGCTTTTCGTAGCTGCGGGAGCGGATGGTGGCGGCTGTGCCAATGACGCCGATGCGGCGGTTGCGGGTGACAAAGGCTGCTTCCCGGGCGGCGGCATCCACTACGCCAAGGTAGGGCACCGGCAGCTGGGCTGCCTCCGCAGCCGGGTAGGTGCTGGACACCGTGCCGCAGGCCGCCATGATGCACTTGACGTTTTTGGAAAGCAAAAAGGCCACGTCCTGCCGGGCGTACTGCAGAATGGTCTCCGGGCTGCGGCTGCCGTAGGGCACCCGGCCGGTATCGCCAAAGTAGATGATATCCTCATGGGGCAGGCGCTTGCGCAGCTCCCGCACACCGGTCAGGCCGCCCAGACCGCTGTCGAACACACCGATGGGGCGATTATCCATGCTGCTTTTCCGTCCTTTCCACCGCCAGTGCGATCAGGCGGTCGATGAGCTGCAGCACCGGCAGACCCTCGTGCTCCATGAGCTTGGGGTACATGCTGATGGCGGTAAAGCCGGGGAAGGTGTTGATCTCGTTGATGAGCACCCGGCCGGTGTTCTTTTCCACAAAGAAATCGCACCGTGCCAGACCCTCGCAGTTCAGTGCGGTGTAGGCCATGGCGGCGTAGGTCTTTACCTCGTCCAGCTTGGCTTCCGGCAGATGTGCCGGGATGACGGTCTGACTCACGCCGTTCTTGTACTTATCATCATAGGTGTAGAACTCTGCACCGGCAAGGATCTCACCGGGACGGGTGGCAACAGCGGGGTCAGAACCGATGACGGCGCACTCCACTTCCTGTCCGTCCACAAAGGCTTCAAATACCACCTTGCGGTCGTTTTCCAGTGCAAGGGCGATGGCGGCCTTCAGCTCCTCCTGACTGGACACCTTGGAGATGCCCACACTGGAGCCTGCGTTGGCGGGCTTGACGAACACCGGCCAGCCCAGCTTTTGTTCTACGCCGGCGCAAACGCCCTCCAGATCCTTCTCAATCTCCCAACGGTTGGCGGCTACCCACTTGGTGTGGGGCACACCGTTGGCCTCGAACAGGGCGTTGGCTACGGCCTTGTCCATGCACACGGAGCTTGCCAGCACGCCGCAGCCCACATAGGCGATGCCTGCCAGCTCCAGCAGGCCCTGCACGGTGCCGTCCTCGCCCCACAGGCCGTGGAGCACCGGGATCACCACGTCAAGGTGCATCTTTTCCACCCGGCCGTCCGGGGTAAACAGGATCATGCCGTGGTCGGCGCGGTCCGGGCTGATCACGCAGGCCATATTGCCGGGCAGCTCTTCCCAGCTGCCATCGGCCATCTGTTCCGCCGTGGCCTCGGTGTAGAGCCAGCGGCCCTCCTTGGTGATGCCCACAGTGAGCACCTCGTATTTGCTGCGGTCGATGTTGCGGACAAAATTGCCCACAGAGACACAGCTGACCTCATGTTCGCTGGACATACCGCCAAACAACAGAGCCACGCACATTTTATTTGCAGACTGCATGATATCTCACTCCTATTTATAAAGCCCCGGTAAAGGGGCGGCTTCAAACCGGTAAAATGCCGTTTCGATTCATTATACAATATCTACGCCCGCGATGCAAGCAGAATGCAAAAAAGCCGCCTTGGGACAAAAAGACGCCGGCTGCGAAAAAAGTTTCTCAAAATCGCTTTTTTCTGCTTGACGGATTGAAAAACGCGTGGTACAATGATATCACCTCTTTTGCGGGGTTATTAAGTGCGCCTGTTTTTACAGCTGCCACCCGCACCCGAGGGAGGTTCAAAACAACCGTTATAATGGAGGTGTCAACAAATGACCGTT
>OGYN01002357.1_pt1 | contig 14031 bp, 8 predicted proteins | sample 1576551 | NCBI WGS metagenome assembly OGYN01 (sample SAMEA3541589, study PRJEB24748) | human gut metagenome | biome: human gut; feature: human-associated habitat; material: faeces | place: China | collected 2012 | reverse complement strand
GATAGCGGAGCGCCTGCGGGCGCTCCGCTATCCCCTTTTCGCGGGTGGGGTCACCCCTTCAGGCGCTGACCGGCAGCCCGGCGGAATCCGATTGACGTTGCAGCCAAACAATGCTATACTGGGCTTAAAGTTACCAGCAATAGCCGACAGACTGTTCAAAAGAGGTAACGGATGTGGTTCCGTTGCCTCTTTTTTTACAAAGAGCGAAAGAGGTTTTTTATGATACATCATGCTTTTTCCCGCCGTCAGTTTTTGAGGGCAGGCGGTGCGGCAGCCCTTTCCACCGCTGCTGCCGGGCTGCTGAGCAGCTGCGGCGGCGCCGCTGCGGGCGGCACTGCCGGTGACGGCAGCGCCACCTACACCGTGCTGTACGCCCGCCAGCCCGCCACCCTGAATTATCTCATCTGCTCTGCCGACCCGGACCTGTACCACGGCACCCACTGCGTGGACACACTGGTGGAGTACGACAGCCGCGGCAAGATCCGCGAAGGCCTTGCCACCAGCTGGGAGTGGGACGCCGACACCCTGACATGGACCTTCCACCTGCGGGACGAGAACTGGGTGGACTATACCGGCGCGGTGCTTGGCCCCGTGACCGCGCAGGACTTTGTGGACGCGCTGGCCTATCTGCTGGACCCGGACTACGCCTCCGGCACTGCCAGCCTCGTCACCCCTTATGTGGCCGGGGCAGAGGACTACTATAACTACTGCGTCTGGCGCAACAACGCCAACAACGGCACCGTGGCCGAGGACGGCACCACCTACACCATCGACGCCGCAGGCACCGTCACCGTGACCGCCGCCGATGGCAGCACCACCACCTGCCCTGCTGTGGATTTTTCCTCCGTGGGCGTGGCTGCCGTGGACGAGCACACCCTGACCTATACCTTGAACTACGACTTCCCGGGCTTTTTGAGCCTGTTGAACTACGCCCCCTTTGAGCCTGCCTACGGCCCCATGCTGGCGGAGCTGGGCGACCAGTTCTGCACCAGCGCCGAGACCGCCTGCAGCTGCGGTGCGTTCTATCTGGCAGAGTACACCCCGCTGGAAAGCTGGGTGATGAAGAAAAACCCCGAAAACTACGATAAGGACAATGTGTACATCGACACCGTCCGCTACATCTACAATCAGGAGGCGCTCATCAGCGGCCCGGAGATGGTGCGGCGCGGCGAAATCGATCAGGCTACCATCAGCTCGGACATTCTGGACAGCTGGCTGGCAGACGATACCACCAAGGACATGGTGTCCATGGAGCGCCCGGAGACCGGCAAGAGCTACTTCTACTTCTTCAACTTCCTGCCCTACGCCCACCAGTTTTCCAACTGGAACACCACCGGCGTGGACGCCCAGTACCAGCCGGACAACTGGGTAAAAGCGGTAAACAGCACCAACTTCCGCAAAGCGTTCCTGTACGCCATCAACCCCGCCGTTACGCTGGCGGTCACCGCGCCGGAAGGGTACGAGAACTACAAGCTGCACACCATCACCCCGCCCTCCTTCTGCGCTGACAGCAAGGGCGTGGACTATACGGAATGCGGCGCGCTTGCCAAGGTGACCGACCACTTCAACGAAGCCACCGCCAAGCAGTACCGCGACGCCGCCGTGCAGGAGCTGACCGCTGCGGGGGCTACCTTCCCCATTAAGGTGCAGTACCCCTACAACCCCGCCGTGGTGGACTGGGACAAGCAGTGTCAGGTATTCAAGCAGCAGGTGGAGGGCGTACTGAACGACGGTTTCGACTTTGTGGAGATCATCATCACGCAGGGGCCGTCCGATAACTTTTTGAACGCAGTGCGCCGCGCGGGTGCATACGAATTCATGTCCTACTACTGGGGCGCGGACTACTCCGACCCCGAGACCGAAGTGTACCCCTTCTATCAGGAGGCGGGCGACCGGGGCACCTGCTACGCCTTTCTGCGCACCGGCGTAGAGGACGGCATCATTACCGGCGAGACTGCCGACTATGTCATGACCTACATGGACATGGTGGAAAAAGCCAAGGCCATCACCGCCGACCTTGACGCCCGGTACGCCGCCTTTGCCGACGCCGAGGCGTACCTCATCGAGAATGCGCTGGTCATCCCGCTCAGCCTGCCGGTGCCGCCCTACATCGCCACCCGACTGAACCTGTGGGAGGGGCAGTATGCCCCCACCGGCTTCTCCTCGAACCGCCTGAAGGGCATCCATATCCTCGACCACTACGTTTCCATGGACGAGTATAACCACAACCGGGATGCGCGGTAAAACGATTTAAATGCGCTCCGCGTTGCTCTGCGCATAAATAGCGGAAGAAAACTTTATAATTTCGGGATAGCGGAGCGCCTGCGGGTGCTCCGCTATCCCATTTTCACGGGAGGGGGCGCAGCCGGGAGCAACCCTCTCAGTCAAAGCCTGTCGGCTTTGACAGCTCCCCCGAAGGGGGAGCTTTTCGCCATCTGCCGGTCAGCTGCATAAAACCTCCCCCCTTCGGGGGAGGTGGCATCGCGTAGCGATGACGGAGAGGGTTTATCCCCCATTTTCCCGCAAAAACCCACAAAGCACTTCCCAAAAAGGGCAATTTGCGGTATGCTATATCTATCGGTATTTCAAGTAAAAAGAGAGGTGCACACCATGGTGCAATATCTTGCAAAGCGCATCGGGCGCTCGGTGCTGACGCTGTTTATCATCGTGACGCTGGTGTTCTGCCTGCTGCGGCTCATGCCGGTGGAAGGCTACTTTGCAAACTACGAAAAAATGTCCGAAGCGCAGATTCAGGCCGGGCTGCAAGCCATGGGTCTTTTGGACCCTCTGCCGGTGCAGGTGGGGCGCTTTTGGAAAAACGCTTTGCACGGCGACCTTGGCGTGAGCCATATCTATAAGGTAAACGCCCCGGTCACCCAGATTTTAGCGCAAAAGCTGCCCATCTCTGTGCAGATGGGCGTGCTGGCCATGCTGCTCAGCCTTGTGCTGGGCATCCCGCTGGGGCTTGTGATGGGGCAGTACAAGGGCCGCTGGCCGGATAAGCTGGGCACGGCGCTCATCGTGCTCATTCAGGCTGTGCCCGCTGCGGTGTACTTTTTGTACATCCAGATGTACGGCACGGCGGCGGTGGGCGTAGGGCTGCTTTTCAACGCTGCCAACTGGCGCTACTGGGTGCTGCCGGTGTGCAGCATGAGCCTTGCAAACCTTGCCTTTTACGCCATGTGGCTGCGCCGCTACATGGTGGACGAAAGCAACAAGGACTATGTTCGCCTTGCCCGCGCCAAGGGCGTGTGCGGGCGGGATATCGCGCTGCATCATGTGTTCCGCAATGCCATGGTGCCGCTGGTGCAGTATATCCCCTCGGCGTTTCTCAATACCGTGGTGGGTTCCATCTACATCGAGAGCCTGTACAGCATCCCCGGCATGGGCGGGCTGCTGGTCACCTGTGTGCAGCGCCACGACAACACCATGGTGCAGGGCATCGTGCTGCTGTACGCCTGCGTGGGCATCGTGGGGCTGATCCTGGGCGATATTTTAATGGTGCTCATTGACCCCCGCATCAATTTTGGCAGGAAGGAAGGTGGCCGCTGATGTTCAAACGTGCGTGTTCCCGTCAGCTGGAAGCGCAGCTGAACGCCCTGCAAAAGGACGGCCCTGCCGCGTGGGCAGACCTGCCGGAGGAGGCGCTTTTCACCCCCGCCGGGTTCAGCAGCCAGCAAGCCGAAGCCACTGCCAGCACCAGTTACAGCTACTGGGGCAGCACCTTCCGCGCCTTTTTTAAAAACAAGCTTGCCGTGGCGCTGCTGGCAGCGCTGGCGGCGGTGGTGGTGTTCGCCTTTGTGCAGCCGCTGCTGCCCGGGCAGGCAGACCCAAACCTTTGCGCCGTAGACCCCGCCACCGGCATCCAGTACCGCAACATCGCCCCGGGGCAGCAGGGCTTTCTCTGGGGCTCCAACTCCATCGGACAGGACTTGTGGGCGCGCATCTGGGCGGGCGCGCGCACCAGCCTGACCATCGCCTTTTTCGTGGCGGTCATCGAGGCTGCCGTGGGCATTACCGCCGGTGTGCTGTGGGGCTATGTGCGCGGGCTGGACTTCCTCTTTACCGAGCTGTACAACATCTTCGATAACATCCCCACCGCCATCGTGCTCATCCTGATCTCCTATGTGGCAACCCCCAGCATCTGGACGATGATCTTGGGTATGTCCATCAAGGGGTGGATCGAGATGGCGCGGTTCATCCGCAACCAAATTTTAATTATCCGCGACCGGGACTACAACATCGCCTCCCGCTGCATCGGCACGCCTACCCTGCGTATCGTGCTGCGCAACCTGCTGCCGTACCTCGTCTCGGTCATCATGCTGCGCATGGCGCTGACCATCCCGGAAGCCATCGGCAACGAGGTGTTCATCACCTATATCGGCCTTGGTCTCTCGGTGGAGACCCCCTCGCTGGGCAATCTGGTAAACGACGGCCGCAAGGTGATGATGCAGGCGGGACTGCGGTATCAGCTGCTGTACCCCACCCTGATCTTAAGCTTTGTCACCATCGCCTTTTACCTGATCGGCAACGCCTTCTCGGACGCTGCCGACCCCAAGAACCATCTGCAATAAGGAGGATTCCCCATGACCCAAGACCTCATCCTCTCGGTGCGCGGCTTGCAGATCCGGTTCGGGCTGCGCGGGCGCACCCTGCACGCCATCCGGGACATCGACCTCGACCTTTACCGGGGCGAGGTGCTGGCCCTTGTGGGCGAGAGCGGCTCCGGCAAGAGCGTGTTCACCAAAAGCTTTATGGGTCTGCTGGACGCGAACGGCAGCATCACTGGCGGCAGCATCGACTACTACCCCACCCCCGGCTGCGCCCCGCTGCACCTTGCGGCGCTCAAGACTGAAAAAGAGTGGCTTGCCGTCCGCGGGCGGGAGATCGCCATGGTGATGCAGGACCCCATGACCAGCCTGAATCCGCTCAAAACCATCGGCGAGCAGATCGCTGAGGCCGTCACCCTGCATCAGGGCTTAAAGGGCGCTGCTGCGCGGGAAAAGACGCTGGAATACCTGCGAGACGTGGGCATCTCCGACCCCGCGCTGCGGTATAAGCAGTACCCGCACGAGTTCTCCGGCGGCATGCGGCAGCGGGTGGTCATTGCCATTGCGCTGGCCTGTGACCCCAAAATATTGCTCTGCGATGAGCCCACCACCGCGCTGGATGTGACCATTCAGGCGCAAATTTTACAGCTGCTGCGGCAGATGCGGGAGAAATACCACCTGACCATCGTGCTCATCACCCACGACCTTGGCGTGGTGGCAAACATTGCCGACCGGGTGGCGGTGATGTACGCGGGCGATATCGTGGAGATCGGCACAGCGGACGAAATTTACTACGACCCCCGCCACCCCTACACATGGGCGCTGCTGTCCAGTATGCCCCAGATGGGCGTGAAGGGCGAGGATCTGTTCAGCATCCCGGGCACGCCGCCCAACCTGTTTGCCGAGATCCACGGCGACGCCTTTGCGCCCCGTAACCCGCAGGCGCTCAAGATCGATTTTGTCAAGCGGCCGCCCTACTTTGCGGTATCGCCCACCCACAAAGCGCGCACATGGCTGCTGGACCCCCGCGCACCCCGCATCGAGCCGCCCGCTGCGGTGAAAAAGCTGCAAAAGGAGGGGCTGTGATATGGCAGAGCCGTTACTGGAAGTAAAAAATTTGCAGGTGACCTACGGCAGCGGGCGCAAAGCCTACCCTGCGGTGCAGAACGCCAGCTTTACCATCTACAAGGGCGAGACCTTCGGTCTTGTGGGCGAGAGCGGCAGCGGCAAGACCACCATCGGCCGCGCCATTTTGCGCATTCTGCCCACCACCGGCGGCGAAATTTTATACAAGGGTCAGCGCATCAACGGCAAAATTTCCCGCGCGCTGGACAGGCAGCTCACTCGGGAGATCCAGATGATCTTTCAGGACCCGCAATCCTCCCTGAACGAGCGCGCCAAGGTAAGCTACATCGTAGGCGAGGGCTTGCAGAACGTGCGCCCGGAGCTGAGCGCCGCGCAGCGGGAGGAGAAGGTGCGGCAGGCGCTGTTGGACGTAGGTCTGCTGCCGGAGTTTGCCAGCCGCTTCCCCCACGAATTTTCCGGCGGGCAGCGGCAGCGCATCGGCATTGCCCGGGCGCTCATCGTAGAGCCGGAGTTCATCGTGGCGGACGAGCCCATCAGCGCACTGGATATGTCCATCCGGGCGCAGGTGCTCAACCTGCTGCGCCAGCTGCAAAAGCAGCGCGGCATCACCTACCTGTTCATCGCCCACGACCTTTCGGTGATGCGTTACATTTCCGACCGCATTGCCGTCATCCGCAAGGGCAATATTCTGGAGCTGGCAGACGCCGAGGAGCTGGTCACCCACCCGCTGCACCCCTACACCCGCAGCCTGCTGTCCGCCATTCCCATGCCGGACCCGCGCCGGGAGCGGGAGAAAAAGCTGCTGGTCTACGACCCCGCCATGCACGATTACACCGCCGCGCCCCCCGCGTGGCGGGAATTGCGCCCCCGGCACTGGGTGCTGTGCAATGACGCCGAGGCGGAAAAGTGGCTTGCCGGGAGCGGGACGATTTGAAATGCGCGCCGCGCTGCTCTGCGCATAAATAGCGGAAAGATTATTTTTAATAGAGCAAAGCCGGAGCGTCTGCGGACGCTCCGACTTTGCATTTTCACGGGAGGGGTCACCCCTTCAGGCGCTAACGCGCCAGCTCCCCCAAGGGGGAGCCTTTGGGTGCTGCCACAAACTTTCCCGCCGCCGCTGAAGCCTTCACCCGCCGGGGGAAGGTGGCGCGCAGCGACAAAAGGGGGAGTGTGGCATCGCCGCAGGCGATGACGGAAGGGGTAATCATCGGCAGCGCCGCTTTCTGCGAAAGTGCGGCGCTGCGGGGGAAGCGCTGCTTGGCGCAAGCGGGCTGAACCCTCTCCGTCTTTGCTTCGCAAATCCACCTCCCCCGAAAGGGGGAGGTTTTGCTCTACTTGCCGGAAGATGCCAAAAAGCTCCCCCTGAGAGGATAGACTTCCCCCGCTCCGGGGGAAGATGTCACTGTAGGTGACAAAAAGGGGAGCTGGACGCGACCAACGGGAGCGGACTGAGAGGGTTCGCTCCCCCTTGGGGAATCCGGCAAAGCCGTAGGCTTTGACTGAGAGGGTTCGCTCCTCTGCTGCATCCTTTCCGGTTTGTTTATTGACTTTCCCCTGCGGTTCTACTACAATACGAAATGAGAGGTCTTGCCCTCTCTGATGCAGCAGCATCCCGGCAGCTTTCCCACCATGGCAAGCTGCCTTTTTTTGTCTGCGGCAGGCGCTGCGCCGGGCAGCAGACCTGAAAAGAGAAAAGAGAAAAGAAAAAAGAAGAATGAAGAAAGGTCTGATCCTATGACGGAAACCACCAGACAGCCGGTCTATGCCTCCAAGGCAAAGCCATGGCTGAAATATTATGAGGAAAAGTACATCCACCAGACCGTGCCGGAGTGCTCGGCCTTTGAGCTGGTCTGCCGCAACAACGAGCGGCATCTGGGCGACACCGCGCTGGAATACTACGGCCGCAAGTTCAGCTATGCCGACCTGATCGTGCAGGTAAAAAAGACCGCCGCCGCCCTGCAGGCGCTGGGGGTGAAAAAGGGCGATATCATCACAGTGGTCAGCGTGATGACCCCGGAGGTAGTCTACGCCTTCTACGCCGCCGACCTGCTGGGCGCTACCCTGAATCTGGTGGACCCCCGGTACAGCGCCGAGGGCATCCGGGAGTACATCGAGGAGGTGGAGTCCCGCTTGCTCATCTGCCTGAACGTGGTGTACCCCCGCTGCCATCAGGCCGAAAAGCGCACCAGCGTGGAGCGGGTGGTGGTGCTCAGCCCCGCCGACAGTCTGCCGCTGGCCAAAGCCGTGGGCTACAAGCTGACCAGCCCGGATAAAAACCGCTACGCCTCCAACGTGCTGCGCTGGAAGGACTTTATCGCCGCAGGCAAGGGGCACAGCCCCGCCGCCGCGCCCTACGACCCCCAGCACACCTGCGTGGTGGTGCACACCGGCGGCACTACCGGCTCGCCCAAGGGCGTTATGCTGACCGACTACTGCTTCAACGCCCTTGCGCAGGAGTTTGCCGCCCAGAGCCGTCTGTTCCACCGCGGACAGAAGATGCTGAACGTGATGCCGCCCTTCATCGCCTACGGTTACAGCTGCGGCATCCACATGCCGCTGGTCATGGGGCTGCATATCATCATCATCCCCAATCTGGACCCGGATAAGCTGGGCGCACTGGTGTGGAAGCACAAGCCTGCGCACATGTTCGGCGTGCCCACCCACTACCAGCAGCTTGCCGCCGACCCGCTGCTGAAAAACAAAGACCTCTCCTTCATCCGCAACTACGCCGCCGGAGGCGATTCTCTCTCGCTGGGCGCGGAGCAGACGGTGAACCAGTTCCTCAAAGCCCACGGGGTGGAGTTCCCGCTGGCAAAGGGCTACGGCATGACCGAGGTATCCTCGGCTGCCACCATCGCCGCCGGTAACGTGACAAAGCCCGGCAGCGTGGGCATCCCCATGGTCAACACGGTGGTCTCCATTTTCGAGCCGGGCACCGAGACCGAGCTGCCCATCGGTCAGCGCGGCGAGATCTGCATCTGCACCCCCACCGCCATGAAGGGCTACTACAACAAGCCCGAGGAGACCGCCTACCTGCTGCGCCGCCATGCCGACGGCCAGCTGTGGGCGCACACCGGCGATATCGGTTCCATGGACGAGGACGGTTTTGTGTATCTGGATGCCCGCATCAAGCGCATCATCATCCGGCACGACGGCTTCAAGGTGTTCCCTTCCATGATCGAAAACGTCATCAGCCGCCACCCCGCCGTGCACCAGTGCTGCGTGGTGGGCTACGCCGATACCGACCACACCCAGGGACGTCTGCCCTTCGTCTTTGTGGTGCTGGACCCTGCCGCCACCGGCAAAAAGCGCCAGATCCTGCGGGAGCTGCGCCAGCTGTGCCGCGAGGAGCTGCCGGAGTATGTGCAGCCCGCCGCCTCGGCCTATAAGATCATCCCCGAAATGCCCCTGACCCCCGCCGGTAAGGCCGACTACCGTAAGCTGGAAGAAGAGGTGGGGTAAACCCGCCTGCCCTTGAGAAAGAAGGAATCATCCATGAATCATCCCCGTTTTACCGCATGGCTGTGCAGCGCCGCTGCGCTGGTGCTGCTGGCTGTGCCTGCCTTTGCCCAGCAGCCCGACACCCTGCCGCCGGAGCAAGCCGCCCCCGCCGCGCAGGTGCAGCCCGCAGAAGAAGCTGCCCCGGACATGGAAGCCCCCGCCGAGGAGGCCGCTCAGCCCGCTGAGGAAGCCCCTGCCGGGGAGACCTCCGATCCCCAGCGCACCTATGTGGCGCTGGGCGACAGCATCGTTTCCGGCGTGGGTCTGCCGGATTTCAAGTACACCGAAGCCGCCATCGGCATGGACGTGGCCCCAAACTTCGAGGGCTACCCGGAGCAGTGCTATGTTTCGCTGGTGGGCAAAGGCCTTGGGCTGGACCGCCAGCACGCCATCAACCTTGGCCTGCCCGGGCTGACCACCGGCGACCTTGCGGATATGCTGCACACCGGCGCAATGCCCCAGATGAACCAGCAGGCGGGCACCTACTACGTCTACCCCCAGATGCTGGACTACCTCAAGCGCGCGGACATCATCAGCGTGCAGATCGGCTCCAACGATGCGCTGGTGCCCGCCCTTGTGGCGCTGGGCAACGCCACCAACTGGAAGAGCGAGCAGCTGGTAGCCACCATGGTCAGCGGCGTGCTGCGCGAGCCCAGCTTTGAGAACCTGCAGCGGCTGAACAGCGACCTTTCCCGCCTGCGGCTGACAAGGAAAGAAAAACAGGCCACCACCCAGCTGCTGCTGGGCGGCGGTACGGACGCCATCTGCGAGCAGGCGTATCAGGAAGCCGCCGTGCATATGCCGCAGGTGGTGGCGCAGCTGCGGGCGCTGAACCCGGACGCACAAATTATACTGGTAGGCTACACCAACCCCGTGCCCCTGCTGCCGGAGTGGACACAGCTGTTCCGGCGGCTGAACGCCCTTGGCAAGAGCCTTGCCGCCCAGAACGAGAATGTGACCTATGTGCCCATCCCCTTTGCCATGACCGCCACCGACGCCCACCCCACCGTGAGCGGGCATAAGTACATCGCCAACCGCATCCTGCGGGCGATCAAAAAATAACCACAACGCACCATGCCGGGCAGCCTGCAAGCTGTCCGGCATTTGCATTTTCACGGGGAGGGGTCACCCTTCAGGCGCTAACGCGCCAGATTCCCCTTTTTGTCACCGTAGGTGACAAAAAGGGGAATCTGGCACCGCAGGTGACTGAGAGGGCGCAGCAAGGCTAATGGGTGCTGCCCCTCATCCGGCGCTGCGCGCCACCTTCCCCCGGCGCGGGAGCGCATTCCCAATCATCCACCACCAAAAAACCGGGCAGCCCGCGGGCTGTCCGGTTTTGTGTTTGTTCAGCTTACCCTTCCGCTCTCTACCGAGAAGCTCACATCCGCCGCAGCCATGGTGGACTTGCGGTGGGATACCAGCAGCACCGTGCGGTCTTTGCACTCGGCGCGGACGGCGCGCAGGATGATGCCCTCGTTCAGGCTGTCAAGGTTGGAGGTGGGCTCGTCCAGCAGCAGGAAAGGTGCATCGTGCAAGAACGCCCGCGCCACGCCGATGCGCTGCCGCTCGCCGCCGGAAAGGGTGCCGCCCAACTCGCCCACGGGGGTGTCGTAGCCCTTGGGCAGGCTGCGGATAAAGTCATCCAGCGCAGCCTTTTTGCAGGCAGTCTCCACCTCTTTTTGCGTGGCATCGCGCTTTGCAATGCGGATGTTGTTGCCGATGGTATCCGCAAACAGTTCGGTTTCCTGGGTCACAAGGCTTTCCTGCGCCCGCAGGGCGGCGGTGTTCACCCGCCGGATGTCCTCTGCGCCAAACCGGATGCTGCCGGTCTGCACGTCCCAGAAGCGCATCAGCAGCCGCAGCAGGGTGCTTTTGCCGCTGCCGGAGCGCCCGGTGATGCCCACGATCTTTTTTTCCGGGATGGTCAGGCTGATCTCCCGCAGCACCTGCTCCCCCGCGTAGCCAAAGCTGACGCCGCGCACCTCGGCCCCCGCAAAGGGGGTGTTTTCGCCGTCGGTCACCTCGGGGGTCACCGGTGCTTCGTCCAGCAGCGCCAGCACGCGGTCTGCGCTGGCAAATACCTGCGTCAGCCCTGCACCAAGGTTCGCCAGCGCCACCACCGGCCCGAAGGAGCTGAGCGCGGTCAGGGTGCACACCAGCACCCCCTGCGCCGCCAGCTCGCCGCGCTGGTACAGCCACAGGCTCACGCCCAGCACCGCCAGCGTGGTAAAGAGGATCAGGGTGTTGGTTACGGCTACGATCAGCCCCTCGCGGTACTTCAGCGCCGTCTGCTTTGCGCCCAGCGCCTCGCTGTGGGCGGTGATACCCGCTGCCCGAGCGGCGGTGTCCTGATACTGCAACGTATCCCGCAGGCCGCGCAGGCTTTCCAGCACATCGCTGTTGGTATCGGCCAGCGCCTGCCGGTATTCCCGGGCAACGGCCTGTCCGCGCTTTGCGCTCCACACCGGCAGCACCACACCCACCATCAAATAGCCCACCAGCAGCGCCAACGCGGGCAGAATGTGCCAGTGCGCCGTAAAGGCAGTCATGCCCGCCGCCCAGAGCACGGCGATGCACACCGGCGAGATGGTGTGGGCGTAGAACACCTCCAGCGCCTCGATGTCGGCGGTGATCAGGGAGATCAGGTCGCCCCGGTCGCGGCCTTCCAGCTTTGCGGGGGTCAGGCGGCGCAGCGCACCGAACACCTTATCCCGGATGAGCGCCAGCAGCCGGAAGGCGATATAGTGGTTGGAGGCCTGCTCCGCATAGCGCAGCACGCCGCGCAGCAAAGCAAACACCAGAATGCACCCGAAGGCCGTGCCCACGGTGGGCAGCGGGCTTTGCAGACCGGCAGCGGTCAGGATGGCAAAGCCGCCGAAAATGGTGATGAAGGTGGCGCAGAAGTGCCCCGCCACGCCCATGACGATGGCTGCCAGCATGATGGGCAGCATGGGCTTTACCAGCACGATCAGCCGCGCCACAATGGCGGCAGGGGTGCGGTGAGTGGTTGTGTCGTTCATCAGGCATCCTCCTTTGCAAGGGTCTCCAGCTGCTTCTGGGCGGTGTACAGGCGGCAGTAAGCGCCCCCGTGCGCCAGCAGCTTCGGGTGGGCGCCCTGCTCGGCAATGCGGCCGTTTTCCAGCACATAGATGCAGTCGCTGTCCACCACGTTTGCCAGCCGGTGGGAGATCAGAATCACCGTCTTTTTCCCCGCCAGACCCCGGATGGCCGCCATGATGTCGTTTTCGCTCTCGGCATCCACGTTGGAGGTGGCTTCATCGAAGAGGTAGATGGGGGTATCGTGCAGCAAAGCGCGTGCCATAGCAAGGCGCTGCCGCTGCCCGCCGGAAAGGTTGCTGCCGCCCTCGTGCACGGCGGTCTGTAAGCCGTTCTGGCTGCGGCAGAAGTCCGCAAGGTTCACTTCCTCCAGCGCCGCCCAGAGCTCGCTCTCGGTGGCTTGCGGCTTTGCCATGCGCAGGTTGCTTTCCACCGTGCCTTTAAAAATGGTGGAATCATGGGGCACGACGGTCAGCGTGCGCTGCCGCGCAGCCTGCTGCAGCTGCTGTACCGGCACGCCGCCCATGGTCACCCGACCGGTGTACCCGGTGCAGCGCCCCGCCAGCAGGGCGGCAATGGTGCTTTTGCCGCTGCCGGAAGCGCCCACCAGCGAGACAAAGCTGCCCTGCGGCACGGTAAAGGAAACGTCTTTCAGCACGGTGCGGCCTGCCTCGTAGCCAAAGGTCACATCCTCCAGCGCCAGCGTGGTGTCCGCCGGGGCGCTCTGTGCGCCGTCCTGCGGCTCCTCGGCTGCCAGCAGCCGGAAGATCTTCTCCGCCGAAGCCGCGCCGTTCATGGCAATGTGGAAGTAGCTGCCCAGCAGCCGCAGCGGCAGGAAAAAGTCTGCCGCCAGCAGCAAAATGGTCAACGTGGCGGTCAGTTCCAGCTGCCCTGCCCCAAAAGCCGCTACGGCGCTGATGATGCCCAGCCCCGCGCCGCCGTAGGCCATCAGGTCCATCAGAGTGACCGAGTTCAGCTGCATGGTCAGCACCCGCATGGTGATCTTGCGGAAGCGCTCGGCTTCGGCGTTCATTTGCTCGTGCTTCCAGCCGTCGGCCTGATAAATTTTCAGGGTGGTCAGCCCCTGAATGTTCTCCAGAAAGCTGTCGCCCAGCGTGGTATACTCGCTCCAGTAGCTGGCCAGCAGCTTTTTGGCAAACTTCTGCACCGCCACGATGGACATGGGGATCAGCGGCACGCAGCACAGCAGGATGACCGCCGACCGCGCGTGCACCCCCACCAGCAGCGCAAACAGGGTGACGGGTGCCAGCAGGCTGTAAAACAGCTGGGGCAGATATTTTGCAAAGTAGGTGTCGATCTGCTCCACGCCCTCGCTTGCCAGCATGACCACTTCGCTGGTAGCCACCGTGGCGGTATAGCCGGGGCCAAGGCGGGTGAGTTTTTCGTAGATTTTGCTGCGCAGAGTGCGCTTGACGTCCCGCGAGGCCTGATCGCTCATGCCGGAGGCCAGCATGGTAAAGGCAAAGCGCAGCGGCACCGTACCAAGACAGAGCAGGATATTCTGCCGCAGCGCGGCAGCGGTCAGGCTGCCCGCAAAGGCCGCTCCCACCAGCCGGGCGACCGCCCGGACAAAGATGATATTACACACCAGCCCCAGCCACTGGAACGCCACGTTTGCTCCCACATACCGCAGCGCCGCCCGGTCGAAGGACAGCAGTTTTTTGTTTATCATGGGTGTTTCTCCTTTTTGGTCTTGTCTGCCCCGCCGGGCAGTGGGACGCTTTAGAATGCGCTCCGCGTTGCTCTGCGCATAGATAGCGGTATTATTATTTTTATATTTGATGAACGGGAAAATCTGCGGATTTTCCCGTTCATC
>OGYN01002351.1_pt1 | contig 14053 bp, 10 predicted proteins | sample 1576551 | NCBI WGS metagenome assembly OGYN01 (sample SAMEA3541589, study PRJEB24748) | human gut metagenome | biome: human gut; feature: human-associated habitat; material: faeces | place: China | collected 2012 | reverse complement strand
GGCATATATTTGAAGTTGACGAGTTTTATGGTGAGAATGAGGGGCTTGTGGTGGCGGAAGTCGAGCTGGCTTCTGAAGATGAGGCCTTTGTGAAGCCGGACTTTATCGGTGAAGAAGTGACGGGCGATATACGTTATTACAATTCCCGGCTAATGAAAAAACCGTATAAGATGTGGTGAACGTTAACAAATAAACCGTATATTTGTTCTTATAATAAAAAGGGTAGTATATGGAACAGTTATATGGTTATGTGCCACGAGAATTGGTTACCTTTATTCTGGTGACCTTATTCTCTTTGTTAATCGGACTCTCACAGCGCCGTATCAGTCTGAAGCGTGAAGGGGAGACAACTCTTTTCGGTACTGACCGTACATTTACTTTCATCGGTATATTAGGCTATCTTCTTTATATATTGGACCCTACGGGGATGCGTTTGTTTATGGGAGGAGGCGCCGTTTTGGGACTGTTGCTGGGACTGAACTATTATGTGAAGCAGGCTCAATTTCACGTTTTTGGCGTGACGACTATTATTATCGCCTTAATCACCTATTGTCTGGCTCCTATTGTGTCCACCCAACCTTCCTGGTTTTATGTCATGGTGATTGTGACGGTACTTCTGCTTACAGAACTAAAGCATACCTTTACGGAATTTGCCCAGCGGATGAAAAATGATGAAATGATTACGTTGGCAAAGTTTTTGGCTATTAGTGGTATTATATTACCTATGCTTCCACATAAAAACCTGATTCCGGATATAAATCTGACTCCTTATTTGGTTGGCAACAGTGGTCGTCTCAGGTATTTCCTACCTTTCTTATTTGCTGAAGCGGTATGTGTTTCATGAATCCGGTACTTTGGTGTCCGGTATTATAGGTGGGTTGTATAGTAGTACAGCCACTATTTCGGTACTTGCACGTAAAAGTCGGAAAGCTTCGGAGCAAGAGGCTACGGAGTACGTCGCAGCCATGTTATTGGCGGTCAGTATGATGTTTTTGCGTTTTATGATACTGATACTTATTTTTAGCAGGGAAATCTTTCTTTCTATTTATCCGTACCTGTTGATAATGTCAGTGGTATCCGCGATAGTAGGTTGGTTTGTTCATTCACGGCAGAAACTTCCTAAAGATACTTCTGTCGAGTCGGAAGAGGATGATAGCAGCAATCCATTGGAATTTAAGGTTGCGTTGATCTTTGCTGTATTATTTGTCGTATTTACGGTTTTGACACATTATACTTTGGTTTACGCCGGTACAAGCGGATTGAATTTGCTCTCTTTTGTATCCGGTTTCAGCGATATAACCCCTTTTATTTTGAACTTATTGCAAAATACGGGGAGCGTTGCCGTACTGATTATTACAGCTTGCAGTATGCAGGCGATTGTAAGTAATATATTGGTGAATATGTTTTATGCCTTATTTTTTGCCGGGAAAAGAAGTAAACTTCGTCCTTGGATTTTGGGAGGCTTCGGAGCAGTGATTGTCTGCAACCTTGTTTTACTATTATTCTTTTATCTTTAAAAAAGTCTCCTTTTTTCTATTTGTCATACAAACATCTTCTTTTTCGTTTACTTTCTGCTAATGAAAAGATTGAAAAACTTCTTTTTTCTTTTTTCTTTTTTCTTTTTGTGTTTTATTAAAAAGTTTGTTTTATATTTGTTATCTTGCGATATTTAATTTACTTTTGCTGCTGATTAGCATTGTATTAGGGAACAATGTAGAACAAATAAGCAAAAACAAACGCGTAAGACGCAGGTTATGGGAAATGAGGGCGAAGGGCATAGTGCTTTCCTTGTACAAGGAAAGCCGGTGTCGTTTATATGTAAGCACAAAAAGATTTGGCATATTTCTAGAATAAAACTACTATTTTGTGTGTTGTTTTTATTCTTTTCCTTTTTAGGAGTAGAATGTTATGCTCAATCTTCTATGCGTAAGAAGGCAGTGGAAAATAAGGATTCCATCATGCCTTTTAAGTCTCGATGGGCATTTAAAACAAATGCTGTCGAGTGGCTTGTATTATTACCTAATGTTACTGCCGAATTCGATTTGTTCGGCTCTCCTTACAAACACTACACATTAAGTCTCGGTATCAAAGGCAATTGGAATACTTCTCAAAATTATAAACCTGGCATTGTATATAATCTGGTTGATGCCCGTATGGAGTTCCGGAAATATTTCCGTACTACTCAACGTAACTTCCATCATCTGGATTCTGCCTCTTTCTTTCAACGGATGAAAGAGGAAGTGTTCACTATTAAACGTTTCCATCCTCGTTATTGGCGTGCCTATTATTGGGGGGTGTATGCTGACGTTGCTAATTATAATTTTAAATTTGGTTCGACAGGAATGCAAGGTTCTGCTTACGGTTTGGGTGTATCCGGTGGATTCAGTATTCCTTTATATGGTTATCGCCAGAACTTCATTGATTTGGAGTTAGGTGCCAGTGTCGGATTTGTATATACTAAATATGATGCGTATAAGCATGATGCTGAAAGTAATTGTTATCCTCGCTTACCTGAAAAAAGTAAGGGAGGTCATTTAGTTCCTTTCCCGGTTGTCAGTGATTTGCGGGTAGCTTTTGTTTATCGTTTCTCTACTTCTGTCAAGAACAAGTATAAACTAATTGATTATGATAAGATAAATGCGCGTGCGGAAGCTAAGCGTCAAAAGCAATTGAGGCGTGATTCTATTAGTGAAGCACGGGATAGGGCGAAACATCTGAAAGAGTTGCAGAAAGACTCTATACGATTGGCAAAAGAAGCTTTGGATCATATAAAGGACTCACTTAAGAGACAAGATAAGTTGATGAAAGATTCTTTGGAACAAGTGAAAAAGTTGGAGAAGAAAAATTCAAAGGAAGAGAAGAAGCAAGCTGGGAAAGTAGTGGAAACACCTGATATACAACAATCAACGGAGGAACAGCAACCTGCTCAGGAGAAACAGCCTGCTGAGTCTGACTCGCCTGAACCGCAGGGCGTCGAACCACAATCTTTGAAAGATCAGGAAATCGTGCCACTAACGACTAATGAGGGAGGTGAAGCGTAATGAAAGTGACTGTTATATATCAAATTCTATTGGCTTCCTTGCTTTTGGTCGGTTGTACAAAGGTAGATCTGTGTGATGAAACTACACATCCGCACGTGGTGGACGGGTTCTCGGTTACATATAATTGGAATGAACTGGGCTTATCTGCCAATGAAACGCCTGAGAAACTATATTTTGTAGCTACTCGTATCCTGAATACACGGCATATAGTTTATCAGACAGATAAAGATGGAAACTTTAAAGTGGAGAAGAGCAAAGAAGAAACGGCAATAACTCCTGATGACGGAAATACTGAAACTTCGGGTGATGGCTCAACCACTCGCGACAATACCGACATCACGACTCCCGATGACCAGTCCGAACCTCAGAGTGAGTATCAGCCTGATATCAAGCTTCCTGGAGGTGAATATGTGATGATGGCTTTTACTGATCCGGCATATCCGATGGTGAAGAAAGAGAAGAAGGATGAGGACGGGAATGTTGTAAAAGACATGAATGATAATATCGTCATGGAGGAAGTGAAAGATACGAGAGTTGAATTGCATAATTTGGATGAATTCAAGGAAAACGATGCTGTTCACATGAAAGAAGTAAAAATGCGTCATCATGCATTAGAGAGTGTTACGGATATTGTTCATGATACATGGAAGGATTTGAATCCCGGCATTGAACATGTATGGGAGGCAGGTCGTAGATTAATCATTTCCCGTTGTGATTATCTGGAACTGAATGCGGGGAATAATTATGAACAACCATTCAATTTCACCTCTTTAACTCAGCATATTGATATTAACTTTTACCTGGACTTGGTAGAGGATGGAGAGGGGGAAGATAAACAACAGCTGAAACCGGAAGATATCAAATATATTTTTGTCGAAATGTCTGGAATTGTACCGGAAATTTCTCTTTCTACCGGATTGTTGAATACTTCATCTTTGAAAAGGGTGATTGTGAAAGTGCCTGTTCCTACTACTGGAGAAACTATAACGGAAGAAAGTGGCAAGAAATGCACCACCTTGAAATGTACTGCCTCTATGGATGTGTTCGGTTTAGTCGGTGGTATGGATAATTATGCGATTATGGGACCGGGAGTTTGCTGTCTGGCTCTTTCAGTGAAGACCGGAACAAAAGAATTTATTTCTAACGGTATAGCCAATCTTTCCAGAAAGATCAAGGAATTAGGCTTGACCGAAGAAACCGGACAGGTGAATGAGCGAAGGAGACTGAAAGATAGCGGTGAATTGACTATTGATGTCCATTTACGTATCACTCCTTCCGGTGCACAAGGTGGAGCAGGTAGTGATGGAGTAATAGGCTGGGACGATGTAACGAATGAGATTCATGTGGATATATAAAAGTATGATGGAAAGAGGTCAAACATATATAGGCGTAAGACAGGTCTTGTGGGTAGGACTTTGTATGTTGCTGCTGTGCGGTTGTTCCAGAGGTACGTATGTGGGCGAGTTACCGGAAGATGACGATGCACCTTTGACGGAGAATATTCCTATCGTTTTAGGTTTTGGTGTATCGAGCTTTGATATATTGACGCGTGGAAGTGGAGCTGTCGAGAGTGGAACAAATTTAGAATTTTGGAAGAATGCGAAGTTCTACGTTTATGCATTTAATAAGAATGTAGAGACCGATTTGTCTGTTCGTTGGAGTGAGGCAAATGAAGACATTTGTTTATTGGATGCAAACAGACTTTCGGAAGATGGGGGACAATCCTCCAGCCATGGGAAAGAGGTTCGGGTAAAGGTTGATAATTCGAACTTAATGCCATTCTTTCCTGATGATAAAACAGGCTCACAGGATATTTACTATAATATGAAGCATACGGATTGGCCGTATAACTTCTTTGCTTATTATCTGGATGATTTGGATTTAACACAACTTCAATGCGTTCGGGAGAAGAATCGTATTTATTATGATGTAGAGTTGGATGGGCGTAGGGATTTTATGTCTTCTGTGGCCAATCCCAAATTGCAAGAAGATAAATATGCAAATAATCCCTATAAACAAAAAATCATGGACCGTGCATATAGCGCCTATTCTGCTAGTCATGGTTTGAATCCAGTGTTTAGTTTTCAGCACCATTTGGTACGTCTGCGATTTGTAATCTGCCGTCCGGAGGAGGGTGGAAGTGTACCTTCTATCAATGAAAGTTTGGTTGTAAAAAAGGTTAGTGTAAAATCTAAAGTTCGGGGACGTTTTACCGTTGCTGTCAATGATATAGATGCGGATGATGCAGGAAAACCTCATGTAGGGCTATCTTTTAATAGAGAAGACTACGCGTCGGAGGAGGCTTATGCGAATAGTGAAGACTATCTGTACTTGTTGAAAAAGAATGGTGAGGAGATAGGGAGTGACGGATGGTGTCGGGTAATTGACTGCAAGAAGTATTCAGAGTTAAGTGCGGAAGATAAAAAGAAGCCTTCTTTTTTAGGAAAAGAAGATGAGAATGATAATAGCGGTGACAGCTTGTTATTAGCGCCTGCTACTACTTATTCGGCACGTATCTTTTTGGATGAAGATAAGTCGAGTGACCCGGGACATGGATTTGTAGATGTTGATTTGGAGCCTGGTGGAGGAGCTGGTTTTGTAGCAGGTGGTGCGTATGTAATCTATTTAACAATTAATAGTTTATCTGATATTAAACCTAATGTTGAAATCGGTGAATGGACACCGGGTGGAGAAACTATATTAGATCCGGATGGGGAATTTGAAGATAAATAAAATGTGAAATTCAAATATATTTATTAATTTAAATTGTATTATTTATGAAACGATTTCTTCTTTATGCAATGATGACAGCCGGAGTGTTGGCGTCTTGTTCACAGGGTGAGAATGATGGTTTACCTCAAGATGATTCTGTAAATGGAGGTACTGATGCAGCTCCTATTCTATTGTCGGCTGTGGCTCCTTCAGCTTCTGTTGAGGCTTCGACAAGAAGTGCAGGTACTGTTGGTGGGAAAGGTGACGCTAATGTTTGGAGTGGTCAAAGATTGCATATTTTTGCATTCCAAAAAGACGCAACTACTGGTGAAACTTATGGTGATAAAATTACAGGTGATAAGACTTTCTTTGATAAGATTGGTATTGCTGCCAGTGACAATGAAACCGTAGTTAAATGGGAAAATGATCAGACTTTATATTTCCCTCGTAGTGGTGCTTATGATTTCTTTGGTTACTATGCAGATGATGCATTGGGAGCAAATCCAACTTATGAAACAGGAACAAATACATTATATGCAAACTTTACAATTGATGGCTCTCAGGATCTTATGATTGCTAAAGCAAAATTGTCAACAGAACAGGAGGCTGCACTTGGCGATGACAAGTATAAAGCATATAGTGCATATACTGCTCGTAAAGGATATCAACCAGCAATGACATTTGAACACTTATTGACTCGTTTAACTTTTAATATACAGGGTATGGGCGATCAAGGTCCGGAAAATGTATATGTAAAGAGTATTCGTGTTAAATCAAGAAATACAGGTAAATTGGTTTTTGCTTATGTAACAGATACTGATAAGGGGGCTGTTTTTGACCAATTTACACCGGAGACTCTCCCTTTCTTATATCTGAAAGAGAGAAATATGCAAGGTGTTATGCAGGCATTGGACGCAGACATTACTTTCACAGAGGCTGACCTGACTGAGGATATAAAAGATTTCAAAGGTACTATCGGAAAATACCATGCGTCTGCAACTGGTGCTGCAAATGCGACTCCCGTAGGAGAAGCTTTGTTGGTTGAACCGGGTGTAACATCGTATGCCCTTGAAGTGGATGTTGTACAATATTATAATAAAAATGGTAAGATAATAACAGATTTAACTCAACGTGAAAATACTTATAAGTTGAATTTGGACATTGCTAAAGTTGCTCCTCCTAAAGGTGAACCGACTCCCACAATATTTGAAGCTTCTAAATCTTACGATGTAACTATTCAGGTACATGGCTTAACTGAGATAACTCTTACTGCTAAATTGGGCGAATGGAAAGATGGAGGAAGTATTGTGTTCGATCCTGATAATGATTTTTCAAATGATGTAAAATAAGTAATGAATATGAAAAAGAATCTTTTATATGTAATGGCAATGGCCGCTGTTTTCGCAGGCTGTTCAAGTGGTGAAGGTTTTGACGAAAAAGAAGGAAATAATACTCCAGTAGAACCGGTAGATAATAGTGAAGTCGAAATAGCTTTCGGAAAAGCAACTACGGTGAGTGCAGTGCAACAGTATAATAATACTAGAGCAGCTCTTGGGGATACCTGGAACGGTGAACAAATTGGAATTTGGGGAGTAGATCGTTCAGAAACTGCAGAATGGAACTTGGTTAGTTCTCATATATTTGGGCAAACTGATCCTGTGACTGCTACGGTTGCAAGTGGTGGAGATGTGACTTTTGATAATGGCCCTTATTACTATCCGATGAGTTCTAAAGTTAATTATAGTTTCTATTCTTGTTATCCGGTCGTTAGAACTGCTGTTGCTGCTAGGAGGTCGATTTCTTGTCCATATACAATTGATGGTAAGACTGATATTATGTGGGGAAGTGCAGTTTGTGAAGATAAGATGGTCGATGGTGTTACATACTCAGGTTATAATGCATTATATTTTCGTAAAGTGGTTGACGCACCTGTTCCTGATTTGAAATTTCAACATTGCTTGACTAGATTAAACTTTGTAGTTCAAAAAGGAATTGAAGGGGGAGGAAAACCTGTCCCTGTTGCTGTTCAAGATATAAAAGTCTTGAATGTTCCTACTGCGGCTAATTTAACAGTTGTGGGAGATGGTGTTGGAACCTTGACAGAGTCTGGTGCAACAGGTGAGTTGTCTTTGTATAATGGAGATACTCCTTCTTTTGATACGATTGTTGTTCCTGAACTTGGCCAAGAAAAAGCATTGGGAACAGTGCTGTTAATGCCTTCAAAAACAAAAGAATATGAGTTGGAAGTTACTTTGGTAGCCCTCGACGAGAATAACACTCCTACTGGAAAACCAGAAAAGGGTATTGTGAAAATTAACAGTAAAGTCGATTTCGCTCCTAATACCCAATATAAAGTCACTTTGACAGTGTATGGATTACAGATAGTCCAGGTTCATGCTACATTGGGTAAGTGGGAAACCGGAGAGGATATAACTCAAGAGGTCAATTAAACATTAAAAAAGTGTTTATGAATAAATGGATATTAGGTGTATCGGTTATATTATTTTTACTGACATCTTGTAGTAAAGATAATGATGAGGGTACACCTCAATCTGATGATATAATGAATGGAGGGGCTGAATTGAAATTCAGCTCCGATGTTCTTTCGTCTATCGTGGTTGACGTTGATCCTACTAGAAGTTCGACTCGTGCGCCATTGAGCTCTTTTGAGAACAACTCTCAAATTGGAATTTATGGAATACCGGGAGTTGATGGAGGGAAGAATGAATCATGTAATTTGCGTGATTGTAAATTTGAATCCGATTTTCAAAAATATTTGTTTAATGGTCGATATACCTATGTTTCTGGGTATGACGAATTACAATCGGAATTTCAGGCTACATATCCATCACGAGCAAATCCTGCTTTATATTTGTATGGGTATTATCCTTATACGGACAAGGCGGAATATCGTGAAATTGCCGGAGCTTCCCAGTGGGCTGTTCCATGGCAACTAGATACTGACAATATGGCTAATACAATAGACTATCTTTATACAGGTGAAAAATTCGTTCGATATTCAGAATGGGGACTCAATCCAATTACTTTGGAGTTTCAACATGCCTTTGGTAGAGTGGATTTTAAGTTCTATACGACGAGTATGGCTGTTCTTAATAAGAATTATACTGTAGAGTCTGTTACAATAACTTGTATTTCCGGTAAAAAAGGTTGGATGGCAATTGCCAATGGAAGTATGTCATTTACAACAGAGCAATTTACTTCTACATATAAAGTCGTGGATGGTTCTGTCGCATGGAATATACCAGGTGAACCGGCAGCTCGTTTTATGTTTCCTCATACTCAGACGCTGATAAAAGAAGTGACTTGTGTTATGAGAAGCGGAGCTGGAGAGGTTAAGAAATATACTATTTATGATCAATATTCCGGTTATACAATTCCGGTACGGCAAGGAGAAATAACAAATATGAATGTTAAATTCTTGCCAAAAGATGCATCCATCTCATCTGCAGTCGATGTAAATTCATGGGATAGCAATACGACTATTGATAAAGATGTAAAGTTATAATAACGACATGACACGAATCGTAAAATATCTGTTCTTCTTTATTTTGCTGCTTGGAGCTGGAGCACAAGAGATGTGCGCCCAGCAAATAGCAGTGAAAACCAATGGCTTGTCACTTTTGGCAGGAGTGCCTAACTTAGGATGTGAACTTGTAGTGGGAGAACGCTCCAGTGTTGATTTAAGTTTCTATGGAGGATACAAACCTTGGGGGACAGATATCAAGCTTATCGGAGTACAGCCGGAGTATCGATATTGGTTTAACGGACGTCCTATGGTGCGTGAATACATCGGTATATCCGCTTTAGGTGCGAGCTATGATATGCATCTGGGAAAACATATTTACGATGGAGATGCCATAGGTATTGGTATAACGATGGGATATTCAATGGTATTGGGAAAACGCTTGAACCTTGAATTTTCGGCAGGTTTCGGAGTCGTTTGTTTCTGGCACCAACAATACTATGAAAATGATAATTTTGAGGATTATCTGATAAATAATCCGGGAAAGACGAATGCGCATGGATATAAATTGTTTCCAGCCAAGTTAGCGGTTTCTATTTCTTATATTATTAGATAGTTAGAAAGTGAGATTGTAGATATGAAAGTAAATTTGATAAGGGTGAACGGAGCTATGAGAATAGCTTTTCTATTGATATGTTATTTAGCTACTTGTGTTCAGTTGAATGCGCAAGCCCCCAAATTAGTGATGGGACGTATTTTGGACAAAGAAGCATCCGAGAAGAAACGCAAACCTGTCCCGTTTGATATTTCTTCTATTGGTGACATAAAGATTTATTATTTCAATACCGTTCAAGAAGGAAAGGATATGGAAGCGGCACTGAACAAAGACAATATCAGTTTGACCCTTTCAGCCATGTACGAAGTACCCGATGCGACGGGAGCTTATCAGATTACTTTACCGGAGACCGGTTCATTGGTTATCAAAGTAAGTACGGCGCCCGCTGTATTTGAAGCAATCAGTGGTCGACGGGAGATTACTACGTATGTAGATATGGGACACATGATTAGTCAGGTAACCGTTGTGGGGCAACGTACGGAGGTTACGTCCATGCCCGAAACGCCTGATCAGTATGGAGATATGATTATTTTGAACGGAGCGAAAGTTGCAGTTCCTCCACGTATTGGAAAGGACAATGCCCGAATGATCGTACAGCCATACGTGATAAATAATAGTAAAGGAAAGAAAGTTGAAATGTATCGTCTGCCTCGTGTATACGATGGTTCGCAATATTATCTGACTCAGGACCGTCGTATGGGATATGATATAACCCGGGATTCGCTGGACGCTTTTATCATTGAAAACGAACCCCTCTCAGCGGAGAAGGCTTCCTATATGTGGAATGATACAATCAAACTATCCAATGCGCAAGATAACTTCCAAGTGCTGGCTCTTATGCAGATGGAAGATTATACGCGTCCTTATTACGAACGCTTGTTGGAGCTCTCTACCCGTAGCCCCAGACGTCCGTTACGTTTCCTCGAATATTCGCTCGACCAGTATGAACTGGACCCTAAGAAATATGAGGAAAAACCGAAAGTTGAACGCCGTACCGGTGTGGAAGACATTTCTTTGAGCTTCTTACTGGGGAAGGCGGAATTGGATCCTGAAGATCCTAATAATGAAGTACAGTTGAATAAACTGAAAGCGAAACTGTTGGAGGTGGTAAATGGCGAAAGTTCTACTTTGAAAGAGCTTCATTTGTATAGCGTTTCGTCACCGGAAGGTTCTTATGCGTCTAATATGGCTTTGTCGCAACGTCGTCTGGCGTATGCACGTTCGTTGGTGTACTCTGTTATTCCGGCTCATACGATGCAACGTTTGTATACTTATACACCTAATGATTCGCGAGTTGCTACTTGGTTGGAGGTAGCGGATTTGCTGGAGCAAGATACGCTGGCTGCGGAGGCTGCCGCTATTCGCGAAATTGTAGAGAAATACCCGAAGAACCAAGACCAGCAATTTCGGCAAGTAGCTGCTTTACCATATTATAGTACTATTATAAAAAGCCATCTTCCCAAATTGCGTTCAATGAAGTGCGAATATACCGCAGAAATTTATCGTGCCTTGACGAAGGAGGAAATATTGAATCGTTACCGGAATGATCCTGATTATCATTCGGGAAAAAAGAATTTTGCTTTGTATGAATACTGGCACTTATTCAATATGGTGAAAGATCCTAAGGAATTGGAGGAGCTGTATCGCCGTGCATATCACTATTCTCAAGAATTGACGGGTGGAAAACCGTGGGTACTGGCTGCTAATAATTTAGCGGTGGCTTACTTGAAACGCGATACGGTGGATACGGAAGTATTGAAGCCGTTAATTGATTTCTCAGTGAGAGGCTGTAATGTGGAGCGTACGTTTGACGGACGTGTGATTGGTATTGATAATGTTGAGGAGGTGGTAGCTAATCAACTTGCCATGTATTTGAAGAAGGGAGATTTCTCGGAGGCCAGTCGTCTGGCACAATTGCTGCCCGACAATGAGAAGAACAAGAAGATAAAGGCATTTGCGTTCTGCTTGGGAGGATATTATAAAGTGACCAGCGGATTGAATGATGCGGAAATAGCCCGTCGTCTGGAAACATTTGAATTGGTCAAGAATAGTTCTCCTCTCAATAATGTCGTGATGTGTCTGGCGATGAAGACACACGCATGGAATGAAAAAGCGGAGAAAGCATTGGAGGATTTACCCGCAGACGATCCGAAGACGATGTATCTGAAAGCGGTGTTATATTGTCGTAAAGGAGACTTTTATGCCATGCAGGCAGAAGAGGCGTTGACAAACTGTTTCAAGAAGGACAGCAGTTATATCTCAATAGCCGAATGGGATGGAGATATCAGTGAAGACTGTTTCAAATATGCTAAGATGGGGTATGAAGATGCAATGACTACGGGAGGAAATGAATAGCTTAAATAGATAAATAATGGTGATGAAAAGATATATATTGACGTGTATTTGTTGTGGAATATTTGCGGGCGGCGTACTTGCCCAGCAGCAAGATTCCATTGCAAAGATGCGAGATGCAGCAGCTGCTCAGGATTCCGCAATGCAACGAAGAAGCCAGGCCGATACAGCCTATCGTGTGAAGTTCAATGCAATGAAGTATTCAATGCAGAAACGTTATCAGCCTAAAGGGATGGAGTTCAACAATAAAAAGTTTCTTGATAACTTCTTCTTCGGTTTTTGGGGTGGTTACAACCGTATTATTCCACAAGGGGATATGAATCTTTCCGGCGGACCGGAAATCGGACTGTCTGCAACTAAATTCTTTTCTTCTAAAAACGGAATGCGACTCTATGGAACATGGCAAAGCGCCAGTCGCCAGAGTGATAATGAAAAATGGAGCAATTATTCGTTCGGTATAGATCATATATTCAATCTTAGTACGGCTTTTGCCGGATATAATCCTTATCGTATGTTCGAGATTTCTACGGTTGAAGGGCTGGGTGTACATCTCGCTTCTTTGGCTGGAGAGAAAAAAAGAGCGGGCGATTTCCATCTAGGTTTACAGATGAAGTTGGCCACCGGCACGCGTCTGGACGTGTTTGTAGAACCGGCAATCTCCTTTTATACCGATAATATCGATATCTCCGGAGAAAATAACTGGCACGGATATGATCTGGGATTGAATGCCCGTGTGGGGATGAATTATCGTTTAGGTACCTTCAAGCAGCGTGGAAGTACGGAAGCAGGAGAGGAGAACTTCTTGGACAATACTTTCATCAGTGCGGCTATGGGACTTCAAGCGCAAAATTCCTCATTGGCCAGGGAACAAGGACTACTGGGCTCTACAGGACCTGTTTTTAATGTGTCCTTAGGTAAATGGTTTTTGGATCTGTTTGGTTTCCGCTTATCTGCATTCGGATCGTATGATGCGTGGAAAGAGAATCAAAAGGCAGGTATGGACAGAATGACTCTGTATGGAGGCGGACGGGCAGAAGTGATGTTGAATCCTTTTGTGTTGTTCAAGAAAGAAGCGTGTTCTATGCGGTGGGGAGTTGTCCCGATGTTCGGTGTCGAGTTGGGGATGATGAAGAAACAGGATGAGCAGGAGGTTATTTCTAAAACATATACGGGATGGACAGGTGGAGTACAGTTTAAGTATTATCCGATAGAGAACTTGGCTTTCTTCGTAGAACCACGTATGTCCTTCGTACCTTATACCTTTACAGAGAAGACGATTTCCGGAAAAGTGAATGAGTATTCTTTTATGGATAAGCTGATGAATATTAGTGTAGGGGTCGAATTGCGTCGTCCTACTCGTCCGCAATGGCAGCAGTTAGCCAAACTTAGGGGAGATTTTACTCCTTATTATTATACTTCTTATGCTGTCGGCATGACAATGCCGCAACAGTTGAACCGGCCTACTTCACGCCGTCCGGGTTTCATTACCGGAGCTGCGGTCGGACGGCAGTTTAGTCCGCTTTCCGGATTCCGTTTAGGACTTGACTTCAACAATGCGGCTACCCGTTTGGCGGATGCTAAGGTTGACCGTTACACTTTTACGAGCCTTTCTTTGGATTATATGTTTGATATATCCAATTGGGTAATCGGTTATGATCCGGAACGTAAGTTTGGTACGGAAGTTTTTGCCGGTCCGGTCATTACCCATCGCTTTGAACCAGGAAAGACCTATTTGGGAGGAGAAGGCGGTGTACGTCCTTATTGGAGGCTAGGTGAGCAATTTGATGTTTTTGCTGAGTCTAAATTGCGACTGTATACGCAACGTTATATTAATTCGCGTGAGGGTAA
>OGYN01002349.1_pt1 | contig 14061 bp, 16 predicted proteins | sample 1576551 | NCBI WGS metagenome assembly OGYN01 (sample SAMEA3541589, study PRJEB24748) | human gut metagenome | biome: human gut; feature: human-associated habitat; material: faeces | place: China | collected 2012 | reverse complement strand
CGAGCGTCGTGATGTCGTTTCCGGGGCTCACGCCCTGAAAACCGGCGATGAGGACGACCTTCCCCTCGTCCAGCTCACGGCGCACGCGCTCCATCGAGAGACGGCGGATGTGCGCGTCGCCGTATGTCTCATCCGTGCCGACACCTGCCTGCCAGCCGGTGAGCGACACGGCGGGAAGGCCCATTTCCTCGAGCGTCATCGCCATGAGCGCGACGCTTGCCTGCTCGCCGGTGGCGAGCAGCATGTCGAGCTCGCGCTTCGAGGGGCTGCGGCTGTAGTGCGCGGCGGTAGATAAAAGCGCGTCCGTCGTTTTCCCCTGCGCCGAGAGCACCGCCGCGACGGAGTGCCCGGCGCGCACCGTATCGGCGATGAGGCGCGCCGCGCAGCGGACGCGCTCGACCCCGGCGAGCGAGCTTCCGCCGAATTTTTCCACGAACAGCATATCGATAAAACCTCCGGAATGGCAAAATGGGATTTGACACTCCATTGTATTCGCCCGCCGCGATGCGCGCCATTTTGGACAATAAAAAAGGCTCCCTTGCGGAATGAAAGCAAAGGGAAGAGAAATTGTTTTTTCGTCAAAATCTCTGTTTAACCAACATTTTTTGGTGTGTTATGGTTGCGTTTTGTGTTGAATCTGCTAAAATATCATTAGTTAGTTCTATACAAATTACTTTTTGGAGGAAGCCATGAAACGCTTAATAACAGCTTTTGTTTTGTGTACTTGCGCTTTGTGTTTAACTGCTTGCGGCGGCCCGAAAGAAGTGGAAGCGATGGCATACACGGTGTCCATTGGAGAAACACAGTATACTGGAGAGTTTTCAGGAACCACGGAAAAGAAAATACCCAATGGGGTTGGTACATTCGTTTCTGCTGATGGGCTTACATATTCCGGCAACTGGGAGAATGGCCTTCCGGTCGGCGTATGCAGCATGGAACTCGATGGGTATACGGTGGAAATTGCTGGGAATTCTTATACGGGACTCTATAAAGGAGAAGCTGTGGATGCTCTGCCAAATGGCAGCGGCGAGTTTGTTTTTTCCGACGAGAAAACATCGGCTACCTATATCGGGGGATGGGAGTCCGGAACACCAAACGGGGAAGGAACGCTTGATTACTCTGGAGAAGATGGATATATTCGGTATTCCGGTGGATGGAAAAACGGCGGATTTTCAGGAAAAGGACAATTGGAAAGTGACTGCTATGTTGTTCATTTTGCTGGTGGTGTGGACAGAACAGGGTATTATTGCGGCGATGTACTTGATGGGAAAGCATCAGGAATAGGAGAATTTACTGCCGTAAATGATGAGGGTAATGAATATACCTATACGGGTTCATGGAAAGATGGCCTTTATGATGGCGAAGGAGTGACGCGATTTAAAGATCATTCGTGGGTCTACGACGGCTATTACGAAAAAGGAGAATTCATGCCGACCGCCGCACAGTTTTTTACCGCAATAGGAACAGTTGCGGTAGGGTCAGCACAGGGATTTAATGTTACGGAAAAATCAGCAAGCTTTATTAATTCTCACGAGGGCATTTTCCTTGAAAATGCAATAGGGGAAGAAATTGTGGAGTTTGAGGAGAACTTTAAATATGAAGCTTTCTCGAAAAATTCCTCACAATACGGAGACAAACTGATAGAGATTAATAATTTAAAAGTAGTTCAGATATTTGAGTATGAAGACTGGGGATATAAATATACCTTTTTTATTGCGCAAGACTCGCAATACCGAGTGTACTACTGCTATAAGATTGGATACGCGGATGAAATATACGAAGGAAACCGAGTAACGATGGTTGCACTTCCCGTAGACTATATGACCTATGAAAATACTATGGGAAATACAATTTATGCCATTGCCTGTGTGGTTGTATCTATCACAAAATGACTATGAATTAAAGCAAGTACCGCCCCACGAAAAAGAAACCGTGAGGCGGTACTTGCTTTATAGGTCTTATCCCGCGAGTATTTCCGCGCGGATGACACCGTCGGCGGCGACGAGGCGGTTCATGAGCGTTTCCATGCTCTCGCTCATTCCGGCGGTCTCGGCGCTGATGGTGATCGTGGCGCAGCCGCTTACCGGAATGCTCTGATTGATCGTGAGGATGTTCGCGCCGCACTGGGCGAATACGCTCAGCACCGCCGAGAGCAGCCCCGTCTGGTCGCGCAGCATCACCTGGAACGTCAGAATGTGGCCGTGCCGCAGATCCTGAAACGCCGTGATCGAGTCCTTATACTTATAAAATGCGCTCCGGCTGATGCCGACGCGGTTGACCGCGTCGCCGACCGTGCTGCACTCGCCGGTCTGCAGAAGCTCCTTCGCTTCCATGACCTTGAGAAAGATCTCCGGCAGCATGTCCGCCTCCACCAGATAGTAGGTGGGGAGATTTCGGTTCGCCATATGTGTCCCTCCGTGAAAAGCATTTGTTTTCGGCGTGCAAATCATATCATCCGCGGCGGAAAAATGCAAGTGCAATTTCCGTGCAGGGCGGACATTGAAAAATTGCAAAAACCGTGTATAATACTTTTATTCATTGAAAGAGAAGGGGAACGCCCATGAAAGCCATCGTATCCGTATTTGCGCGCGACGCCAAGGGAATCACCGCGTACATCACCGCCGCGCTCGCCGAGCAGAACATCAACATTCTCGACATCAGCCAGACGCTCATGCAGGGCTACTTCACAATGATCATGCTCGTCGATCTTGCCGAGTGCGAAATGCCGTTCGATATGCTCTCGCAGCATCTTCGCTCCGTCGGCGAGGCGCGCGGGCTTGCGGTGCACGTGCAGCGGCAGGATATTTTCGACGCCATGCACCGGATCTGAGGAGGGCACCATGAGCTATTTCCTCAATACCGACGAGATCGTCCAGACCATCCGGATGATCGAGCAGGAGCATCTTGACGTGCGCACGATCACGCTGGGGCTGAGCCTTCTCGACTGCGCCACCGGCGATATCAAGAGAACCGCGGATAAGGTCTACGAAAAGATCTGCCGCGAGGCGCACGACCTTGTCCCCGTGGGCGAGGCCATCGAGCGCGAATTCGGCATCCCCATCGTGAATAAGCGCGTGTCCGTTACACCCGTGGCGCTTATCGCGGGCGGGTGCGGGGAGGACCTTGTCCCCATCGCGGAGGCAATGGACCGCGCTGCGCGCGAGGTCGGCGTGAACTACATCGGCGGCTTTTCCGCCCTTGTGCAGAAGGGCTTCACGACCGGCGACCGCAGTCTCATCGCCTCCATTCCCGAGGCGCTCGCGCGCACCGAGCGCGTCTGCGCGAGCGTGAACGTCGGCTCAACGCGTGCGGGCATCAACATGGACGCTGTGGCGGAGATGGGCCGCGTCATCAAAAAGTGCGCCGCGCTCACCGCCGATACGGACGGACTCGCGTGCTCCAAGCTCGTCGTTTTCTGCAACGCGGTGGAGGACAACCCGTTTATGGCGGGCGCGTTCCACGGCGCGGGCGAGGCCGAGAGCGCGGTGAACGTCGGCGTTTCCGGCCCCGGCGTCGTCTATCAGGCGCTGCAGGAGTGCAGGGGCGAGAGCTTTGACGTCGTGGCCGAGACGATCAAGCGCACGGCGTTTAAGGTCACGCGCATGGGTCAGCTCGTCGCGCGGGAGGCGTCCCGGCGGCTCGGCGTGCCGTTCGGCATCGTCGATCTCTCGCTCGCGCCGACCCCGGCGGTGGGCGACAGCGTGGCGCGCATTCTCGAAACCATGGGACTGGAGGTCTGCGGCACCCACGGCACGACCGCTGCGCTCGCCCTGCTGAACGACGCGGTGAAAAAGGGCGGCGTGATGGCGTCCGGCCACGTCGGCGGGCTCTCCGGCGCGTTTATCCCGGTCTCGGAGGACGAGGGCATGATCGCCGCGGCGCGCGAGGGAACGCTCACGCTCGATAAGCTCGAGGCGATGACGTGCGTGTGCTCCGTGGGGCTCGACATGATTGCCGTGCCGGGCGATACGAGCGCCGAAACGCTCTCCGCCATTCTCGCGGACGAGGCCGCCATCGGCATGATAAACAATAAGACCACCGCCGTCCGGCTCATCCCCGCACCGGGCAAGACCGTGGGCGACACGGTGGAGATCGGCGGGCTTTTCGGCGAAGCGCCGGTCATGCCGGTGCACGCCGCGTCAAGCGCGGAATTCATCGCCCGCGGCGGCCGCATCCCCGCCCCGCTCCATTCGCTGAGGAACTAATAAAGATAAAGTGATCCCGCTGCCGAGAGGCTGCGGGATCACGTTCTTATAAAATATAAAAATTTGGAACCATACTTCTTCGGACTATGCTTCATCCGAAGGCTCGGCAGACTTTTTCCGGTGTGCCGAGCTTATTTTTTTTCGATACTGGTGAGAATAGTGAAGGCTCCACTCGATCAGGGACGTGAAGATCGGCTTTAAGGATATGCCGGTCTCCGTGAGCGTGTATTCCACGGTTTTCACGATGCCGGGACACTCCTTCCGGCGGAGCAGGCCCAACTGCTCCAGCTCGCGCAGATTCTCTGACAGGACTTTTTTCGTGATCGAATCCACGTAATAGAGCAGTTCACCGAAACGCATCGAGCCGTTGAAGAGATTGCAGATGATGAGGAACTTCCATTTGTCGCCGCACAGACGGCGGATGATCTCAAAGCTGGAAAGAATGCTGCTGTCTTTTTCTTCCCCTAACACGGAAACTCCTCCCTTCACCGATTTGCTCGGATAAAACACAGGAAAAGTATAAAAGAGGGTTTGCTTTATTGCAAGCCCTTTTTTGCACTTGGAGCGGCAGAAGGACGGCGGCTGCGGCAGCAACGGCAGAAATTCGATAGGGCATTGTTGAAATCCACAAAAAAATTACAGTTCGGATTGGCACTTTGGACATTTGGTTACTTTAAAGTGCCTAATTTACAAAATCTTGACACTTCTCTACAATAAACTCAAGCTGATACGGCGGGAGGTGCAGCAGTGAATATTTTGTCTTGCCGGGTCGATGAACGGCTGGTTCACGGGCAATATGTCCGGGAATGGCTGGTATATTACCGACCCGCGCAGCTCATCATCATCGACGACGAACTGATGGACGATGAATTTATGTCGATGGTATATAAGGCGCTCGCCCCGCTGTGGATCCAGACGCATGTTTTAACGCAGGCAGACGCCGCAGCGTATCTGCGGGAGCAGAAGGACAGCGGCGAAGGGGTAATGATCCTTGCGAAAACGCCCGCGCCGTTTGTGACGCTCTGCGAACAAGACATTGGGATCGAGCGGGTGACGCTTGCGGACAAGATGTATTTTTCCAACAGGCTGAAGCTGCCGCCGAAGATCCGAGCTTCGCTCGCGGAGCTCATACGGCAGGGAATCGACGTTGCGGCGCAGATATCTCCGACAGACGAAGCAGTGGCGATCGAAATAAAACTAGAGATAGATAAGAGGGATGCAACATGATCCACCGGGAAATGACCATTCAGAATAAAACGGGACTTCACGCTCGGCCTGCCGCCGCGTTTGCGGAAACGGCGGGGAAATTCGCTTCAAAAATCCTGGTACGCAATCTGAGCGGCGGCACGGCGTTTGTGAACGCCAAGTCGATCGTCCGGGTGCTGACGCTTTCGGCGAGCCGCGGCTCGCAGGTGGAGATCACCGCCGACGGCGCGGACGAGGCAGAGGCGCTCGACGCGCTCTGCACTCTTATCGAGAGAAAGTTTGGCGAGAATGAATAAAAAGCTCACGGGCATCCCCGTTTCCGAGGGGATCGCCGCCGGGCCGGTTCACATTTTCCGGCCCTACATACTGCATTACGAAGAAAAGCGCATAGAACAGGTTCAGACGGAAGAAGAGCTTCATCGTTTCCGCGACGCGGAAAAAAAGGCGTGCACGGAGCTCGACGGGCTCATCGGGAGGGTGAAGCTTAATGCCCCGGACAAGGTCGCCATTTTTGAGGCGCAGAAAATGCTCCTCACCGACGAGGAGGTCATCGCCGAGATCGAAGAGGCAATTGCCGGGGATCGGAAATGCGCGGAATGGGCAGCCAATTCGGTGTATGCCGAGTTCGCGGAGCTGCTCGCTGCCTCGGCCGATCCGCTCATTCAGGAACGTGCCGCGGACATGAATGATGTTGCCCGCCGTCTGCTGCGCTGTCTCGCCGGGGCGGAGGATGTTACGCTCGCGGCGATGGACTCGCCCGCGGTAGTCGTTGCAGAGGATCTTCTCCCGTCGGACACGGTGGTGATGGACCGTCGGAACGTGCTGGGGCTCATTACGGAAAAGGGCGGCACAACATCACATACGGCGATCCTTGCGCGAAGCTTTTCTCTGCCTGCCGTCTGCGGCGCCGCAGGCGCAATGGATGCGCTTGCATCGGCGCAGACCGTTGTTCTCGACGCGGTGAACGGCGCGATCCTCGCCGACCCGGAGAAGGATGTCCTTGCGGAATACCGCGAAAAGCGGGAGCGGCTGCTCCGCCGGCAAGAGCTGGAGCGGGAATATCTGTACCGCACCGTAACGATGAAGGACGGAGAGCACGTCGATGTGGAGTTGAACATCGGCTCTGCCAAGAATTCTGAACTGAAGCTTGCCTCCTGCGCAGACGGCGTGGGACTGTTCCGGACGGAATTTCTCTATATGAACAGCGCGGAGCTACCGAACGAGGAGACGCAGTTCCAGGCGTATAAAAAGATCCTGCAGGCATTTGCCGGAAAGCCGGTCGTTATTCGGACGCTGGACGTCGGCGGCGACAAGGTGCTGCCGAGTCTGCCGCTGCCGAAGGAGGAGAACCCTTTCCTCGGCTGTCGGGCGCTGCGGCTCTGCCTGCAGAAACCGGAGCTTTTCCAGACACAGCTTCGCGCGCTGTTGCGCGCCTCGGTCTACGGCGAGCTCTGGATCATGTTCCCTATGGTGGGGAGCTTGGACGATATTCGCGCGGCGAAGAAAGCGGTAGCGCTCGCTGGAGAAACGTTGCGAAAGCAGGGCGCGGCGTTTGATCCTCACATCCGGCTGGGCGCCATGGTTGAGATCCCCGCGCTGGCGCTGATCGCCGGGCGTGTGGCGCGGGAGGTGGATTTCGTCTCGGTTGGCACGAACGATCTCTGCCAGTACCTGATGGCGGCCGACCGGATGAACGCAGCCGTGACGCCGTATTACCAGAGCTTCCATCCGGCAATGCTGAGCATTTTGCAGCAGGTAGCGGACGCGTTCCGCGCGGCGGGAAAGCCGTTTTGCATCTGCGGTGAGATGGGTGGGGAGCCCGCTTTTGTGCTGGCACTGCTTGGCATGGGCTTCCGGCGGTTGAGCATGTCGCCATCCCGCGTGGCTGCCGTTAAGCGGCTGATCGCGTCGGTCGACCGAGCGGAGGCGGAGACGATCGCCGAAAAAGCCTTGGAGCTGGAGACCGCCGACGAGGTGGAGGCGTATCTTCGCGCCGAGCTCTCGCGGCTGTGCGGCGCAGAGTAAACCGGCAGAAAAGGACGGTGCAGAAAATGTTTTCGATTTTGCTCGTATCGCACGGAGCACTTGCGCACGCAATGGAAGAAAGCGCGCAGATGCTGCAGGGCTCCTGTGCGGCGGTGCATACGATGGAGATCACACCCGATATGTCCGTGGAGCGCTTTGAGCAGAGTCTGCATGATGCGCTGTGGGAGTTGCGCGCGAAAGGGGACATAGTAGTCCTTTCGGACATCCCTCTTGGAACGCCGTTCAATGTTCTGCTCCGGCTGATGCGGGAAACGGAATTTCTCCACATCACGGGTGCAAATCTGCCGCTTTTTCTGGAGCTCCGGGCGCTGTGCAAGTCCGGCACGCCGCTCGCTGCGGCGCAAGAGACGCTCATCACCGAGGCACGGGAAAAGATGTTCAGCGTGAACGATTTCTGCGAATCGCTCCGGCATCTGGAGCAGGGGAATAAGGGAGAGAAAAGAGCCGATGTATAAGATCATACTTGTTTCGCACGGCGATCTGGCCGAGGCGATGTACCGCACCGCCGAGCTGATCGCCGGAAAGCACGAGGGTGTGGAAACCTTTGGCCTGCATCTCGGCGATGATGTGGAGGCGTTCCGCAGCACTGTGGAGAGCGCTGTCGAGCGCGCGGTGAAGACGGATGAGTTGCTTGTGCTGAGCGATATCCAGTCGGGCAGTCCGTTCAATGTAGCGGTGGGCGCCATGATGAAGTATAAGTTCCGCCATGTGACGGGGATGAATCTCGCCATGGTGGTAGAGGCATTGGGCGGCTGCCGGAACATGACGCTTGAGGAAGTCACGGAGGACCTTGCGGCGCTGGGCCGCAGCGGCATTACCGATGTGAACGCGCTGCTGGAGAGCAGCGATACAGACGAAGAGGCCTGAGTTACAGTTATGAAAGGAGATATATCATGAAGATGCTGAACTATTATCCTATGCCGGAGGCGGTGATCGGAGACGACGCCATTGCCGATCTCTGTCGTTATGAAGGAAAGAAGATCGGGCTGGTTGTGGATCGCGGTATTTCTGGCCTGCCGTGCTTTGCGCGAGTGTGCAATGAAATATTGAAGGACTGTATGTATAAAGTGCTTGGCCTTGTCGGACAGGAGCCCACGATGGGCGAGATCGACCCGATGATCCCGCAGGTGCGGGACTATGCGCCGGACGTCATCGTCGCCATCGGCGGCGGCGCCGCGATTGACACGGCGAAAATGCTTCTGGTCTTTGCGGAAAAGCCCGAATGGGGCTGGGACGAAGTCACTCGCGGGCCGATCAACAAGAATTACGGGCTGAGCGGAAGGATCCAGCTCGTTGCAGTGCCCACTACGAGCGGCACCGGCTCCGAGGCCAGTTCCTGCGCGGTGCTGACCGATTATAACGGCGGCAAGGTCGTCATCATCACCAACGAGATCGGCCCCAAGAAGGCTATCCTCGATTTCAAGCTGCTTGAAACGCTACCGAAGAAGGTTATTGCATATTCCGGTCTGGATGCGCTCTCCCACGTGATGGGTGCGCTGACATGCAACAATATTCTCTCCCTCCCCGCGAAGATGAACGGCACGCAGGTTGCCGTAACCATTCTGCACAATCTGGAAAAATCGTTCAACGGAGATATCACCGCCCGCGCCGTTATGCATTGCGCTGCGTTCAAGGCGGGCGAGACAACGAAAAATACGAGCTGTGGTCTTGATCACAACCTTGACCGCTTCGCCAAGGAGCTGAAGCTTCCGCATGGCTATGTTTCCGGCTTGCTGCTGCTCTATACGACTAACTATCTCATCCCGCACAAGAACTATGTTGAGCTGGCCGAACAGATGGGCTTTGACGGACAGAATGATGAGGAAAAGCAGAAGAAGCTTCTGGACTATATGTTTGCCATGTACAAGCGGATGGGTGTCCCCCTGAGCCTGAAGGAGTACGGTGTGGCGGAGGAGGACTATATCCCTCACATCGAACGCTTCATCGAGGAGGACAAGCAGGTCGGCACGATGTACACGGTCTGCCATCCGACGGACGAGGAGCTCCGGCGTCTGTATCTGCAATTCTATTATGGGATGGAGGAAAAATAAATGGCGGAAAGAATGAAGATCGTCGCCGTTACCGGCGAGAGAAAAGCCGAGGTCATCGAGATTGACAAGCCCGTTCCCGGCAGAGATCAGGTCCTCGTGAAGATCAGCGGCTGCGGAATCTGCACGTTTGAGCAGAGAGTGTATCTGCAGGTTGCAAAAATGAAACTGCCGTTTGCCGGCGGCCACGAGATCGTCGGCCGGATCGACGCGCTCGGCGAGGGCGTCGATCCGAAGGAGTACCCGCTCGGACAGAAGGTAGTCGCCCGCACGATGAAGGCATGCGGCGAGTGCTATTACTGCCGCCATGGCCAGCCCAACATGTGCGTCAAGAAGAGCAGCAAGTTCAACGCCGACACCATCCAGCCCGCCGGTCTCGGCCAGTACATCGCGCTTGATCTCGCCCAGATCTACAAAGTTCCCGAAACACTCACGGACGAGCGCGCTGTGATCGCCGAGCCGCTGGCCTGCGTTGTCAACAGCATCGAGCGCGGTCAGATCCATCTCGGTGATGACGTTGTGATCCTCGGCGGCGGCATCATGGGCGTACTGCATATGCTCTGCGCTAAGCTACGCGGCGCGCGCGTTATTCTAAGCGAGCCCGACCCCGTGCGCGCAAAAAACGCCAAGGAGCTCGGCGCGGATATCGTCATCAACCCCAAGGAGGTCGATCCTGTGGCGGAGGTGCGCCGCATCACCGGCCGCGGCGCGGACGTCGTGTTTAACACGATCTCCGTTCCCGCCGTGGCAAAACAGGCGATTGAGATGACCGCTCCGCTCGGCCGCTGCGTTATCTACACCTCCATGCATCCGAATACGCCCATCGAGGTCGATCCCGGTTGGATCCACAACAGTCAGGTTACCATTACCGGCGCCGTGAGCCCTAGTATCGAGTCATTCTATACTTCGGCGGCGCTGCTTTCCAAGGGTCTCATCGATATCGACCGCATGGTCTCCGAGAAGATCCCGTACACGCGCCCGATCGAAGCGTTTGAAGCGGCGATTCGCCCGGATACCTACCGTGTTATGATGACATTCTGAGGGAAAGGAGAAAAAACATGCTGCTTCCCATGAAAGACCTACTGGCGGCGGCCAAGAAGGGACACTTTGGCATCCCCGCGCCTGGCGCCGGAAACGAGCACGCGCTGCGCGCGTGCATCGACGCCGCCGAGGAGAAGCGCTCGCCGCTGATCATCCTTGTCAACTTCTACGCCAACCCCGACATCTGCTTTTACGGCCGCATCGCGACTGACATGGCACGCCGGGCGAGCGTTCCTATTTCCATCATTCAGGATCACGGCGGCCAGTATGAGCATGCGATCTGGGCGATCCGCGCGGGATTTACCGACATCATGGTCGACCGCTCCTCCCTGCCGTATGAGGAAAATGCGGCGCAGGTGAAGGAGCTAGTGAAGATCGCGCACGCGGTCGGCGTCGGCGTTGAGGCGGAGCTGGGCCATGTGGGCAATGGCTCCAACTATGAAGTGGACGGCAAAACGGGGCTCACGATGCCCGATGAGGCGGTGCACTTCGTTGAGGAGACCGGTGTGGACAGCCTCGCAGTCGCCATCGGCACGGCGCACGGCGTTTACAAGGGGACGCCGAAGCTCCACTTTGACCTGCTCGAAGAGCTCAACGAAAAGATCCCGGTCCCGCTGGTGCTTCACGGCGGCTCCGGCAGCGGCAACGAGAACATTTCCAAAGCGTGCAAAATGGGCATCTGCAAGGTGAACCTTGCCAATGACCTGTACCGCTCAGCCATCCGCGCACTGCAGGAGAGCGACATGTCCGGCAACGGCGCGTACGGAATGTATCCGACGCTCGCAAAGGGATACCGCGAAAAGGCCCTAGAATTCATTGACGTTTGTGGTGCAGCAAACACCGCCCATCTCGTGGTGCCGGGGGGCGCTGCGGGGCGCGGCGAAGAGCGCATTGTGAACGAAGCGGAGATGTGAAGAAAATAAAGGGGAAAGGAGGAGAAACATGAGAAATGTGGTTCTTGCCCGAATCGATGACCGTCTTATCCACGGCCAGGTCGTAACGGGGTGGCTCAAGCTCACGAACGGCAACAAGATCTACATTGTGGACGACAAGCTGAAAAACGATGCCATGATGCAGACGATCCTGAAAACAGCGGCGCCGGTCGGCACGAAGGTGTTTGTGCAGTCGCAGGCGGAATGCGCCGCGGCGCTAAAAAAGGAAGGCCAGCCCAACGAGCGGATCATGATCCTTGCAAAGATTCCGCAGGTCTTTGAGTACCTGATTGACGAGGGCGCGGTCTTCCCGCAAATCATTCTCGGCGGCATGGGCATGACGGCAAACCGCCAGCGCTTCTATAAGAACATTGCAGCCAGCGAGGAAGAGATCGAGTGCATGCGCCGCATCGTGGCAAAGGGAACGGAGATCATTTACCAACTCGTACCGGACGAAGCGTCCAAGAATATCAAAACATTGCTGTAAGGAGGGAAAGCAAATGTCTTTATTCCAAGCGTTTCTCTGCGGCTGCCTTTACTTTCTGGGTAGTAGCCCGCTTGTGTTCGGCGTAAGCTATTACACCGTATACCGTCCCATGGTCAGCGGACTTCTGGTGGGCATCATCCTCGGTGACCCGGTCACCGGCACCATCATCGGCGCGACCATCCAGCTCATCTATCTCGGCGTCATGTCCACCGGCGGCTCCATGCCGGCGGATCAGAATCTCGCGGGCATTCTCGGCACGGCTCTCGCCATCGCCGGCGGACTGTCCACCGAGGAAGCTCTCGCCATCGCCGTTCCAATCGGCCTGCTCGGCACGCTCGTGTATCAGGGCAAAATGGCGGGCAATGTGGTGTTTGTGCATATGCTCGACCGCTGCGTGGAAAAGGGCGACACCCACCGCGTATGGATCTATCATGTACTGCTGCCGATGATATTCCTCTTCTGTATCACGGCCATCCCCTGTACTCTTGCCGCGTACTTTGGCGCAGAGTACATCAGCGGCATCCTCAATGCTCTCGGCGGCAACGTGCTGCGCATCGTCCGCGCGGTCGGCGGTATGCTCCCGGCGGTCGGCATTGCGCTGAACCTGCGTGCCATCTTCAAGGGCGAGGCGAAAGTGTTCTTCTTCGTCGGTTTCCTGCTGAGCGTGTACTTCAACCTCAACATGATCGCTATCGGCCTGATCGCCGTCTGCATCGCCCTCATTTATATGCAGCTGAAGCCTGCTGCGAAAGGAGTGGAAGAAAATGACTGAGACCAAGACCACCGAGACCGCGACACAGACACCCTCCCTTGACAAAAAGTCTCTTCGCAAATGCCTCGTCCGCTGGATCGAGTTCGGCCAGGCATGCTATAACTACGAGCGCATGCAGGGACCCGACGTGCTCCATGCCATGGTCCCCATCATCAACAAACTCTATCCGGAGAGCGACATCGAAGGCCGCCGCGCTGCGATGAAGCGCCACTCAAACTTCTTCAATACTACGCTCTCCTTCGGCTCGGCCATTATCGGTCTCGTTGCCGCCATGGAGGAAAAGATTGCCCAGGGCGAAAAAGAGATCGACGATGATGCGGTCAACTCCATCAAGACCGGTCTCATGGGACCCATCGCCGGCATCGGCGACACGGTCAACCAGGGCATCCTGCTCCCTCTCCTGCTGGCGATCGGCATTGGCCTCGCCATCGAAGGCAACGTGATGGGGCCAATCCTCTATACGGTGCTGATGGTCGGCGCGATACTTGCCATTGCCATTTCCTGCTTCAAGCTCGGCTACAGCAAAGGCAGCTCCGCCATTGCGGAAATGATGAGCAGCGGTATAATAAACCGGATTATATCCGGCGCAGGCCTCATGGGCTGTACTGTTATGGGCGCTCTTGTTGCAAAGTATGTCAGTCTCTCCACGACCGTGTCGTTTGAACTTACGACCGGCATGTTCGATCTGCAGGCGAACTTCTTCGACGCATTGATGCCGAAGCTTCTCCCGTTGCTGCTCACGCTCCTTTGCTACAAGCTGCTGAACAAGGGAAACTCTGCGCTGCGAGTTATGCTCTATATCGTTATCGGTGGCGTTGTGCTGGGCCTTTGCGGCATCATCTAAGTAGCATATTTTCCCTCTTGTTTCCGGGCTGCCCTGTGCCCAGAGACAAAGAAAACAGAGTGTGCTTTTATTGCACACTCTGTTTTTCAAACGGTAAAAAGGCTCGCGGAGTTTGCGCCCAAGGCAGAAGTTTAAAGCATTTTTGCCGATGACATACGCATCGACAAAAATACCTTTCGGCTCGCAAACGTGCGAGCGGAGCGAGTGCACTGCGGCGAGCCGTTACCCCCTCAAACAAACCCTCAACGAAGTGGGGTTTGTTTGATAATTTTTATATCCCCAGCGCGGCGAGGGTGAGGATGCCTAGGTTGGCGCTCCAGATGCTTTCAAACTGCGAGAGCGGGAGCGGGTTTTCGCCGAGGCCGCACTCGATGGTGTAGCCGGGGCGGTCAAAATTCTGAATGAACCAGTCCTTATATCCGGCATCCTCGATACCGGGACGCAACTTAACTTCTTTAATGTCGAAGGTCTTTTGTTTCT
>OGYN01002343.1_pt1 | contig 14107 bp, 10 predicted proteins | sample 1576551 | NCBI WGS metagenome assembly OGYN01 (sample SAMEA3541589, study PRJEB24748) | human gut metagenome | biome: human gut; feature: human-associated habitat; material: faeces | place: China | collected 2012 | reverse complement strand
GTGGAATGGTTCTATCAACTCACCACGCAGATACATGGAACGTTTGCCCACACCTTGCAGCATGACGTTCAGGTCAAAACCTTTCCATGTCGCACTGGCATTGATACCATATTCGAAACCCGGAAAACGTCCTGAGAAAGTACGGCGGTCATAGTTATCAATCACTCCGTCCGGTTTTCCATCAGGTCCACTGATATCTTTGTACTTCAGATCACCCGGCTGTGTGTTATCATTAAATTGCTTTGGTGATGCATTGATCTCAGCCTGATCTGCAAATACACCGATACACTCCAACATATAATACTCATCATAAGGTAATCCCTCACGTTTGATGCTGTAACTTCCGATTTCTTCTGCACCAAATTCAGTCAGCTTGTTGCGCGAACGGTCAAAATAAACCCCTGCATTGTAGCGGAATCCCCTGAATGTACCTCCCTTCACCATATTGGCATAGTTTAAGGCAACCTCTATACCTTTATTCTCCACCGAACCATTATTCACCGTCGGAGCAGAAAGTCCGAGTAAACTCGACACTTGTGAAGAACGCAATATGTCATCAGTAGTCTTTTTATACCAATCGAAAGTTACGCTCAAGCCATCGAACACCTGCAGGTCGAAACCGATATCGGTAATAGTAGTGGTCTCCCACTTAATGTTACGGTTGGCATAAGCTGTCTGCTGATATCCGATAATAACACCATCCGAAGTTTTGGTAAACGGATAGTCATCCACACCCGAAATCATAGCTTGATAGGGATAAAGTCCGATATTCTGGTTACCCAACTGTCCCCATGAACCTCTCAACTTGAAATTGTTCAGCCAATTAAGATTCAAATTTTTAATAAACTCTTCTTCTGTGGCACGCCAAGCTACTGAGAATGATGGAAATACTCCCCAACGATTTTCATCGGAGATGCGTGAAGTTCCGTCGTATCTCATATTGGCTTCAAACAGATAACGCTCTTTAAAATCGTAGTTAAAACGTCCGAACAAGGACTGAATAGCCCACTCTTCTTCACCTCCACTGTTACTCCAGTCGGCTGTCCCTCCGGCATTGAGTACCGGCAAGTCAAATGCAAAGTCTTTACGATAGGCATTGAGCGTTTCATATTTCTCCGACTCTTGATTGTAACCTACCATCAAAGAGAAATTATGTGCATTATCCACTAACGACAAATCATATTTCAGATAACTATAAAGGTTGGTGTAGAAACGGCGGCCATCGCCTACACTTAATCCCAATCCGCCTTTATCGAGTTCGGACGATCTCTCGCCGGTATGGTAATCGTAAGTATAAGTCGTGCTTCCTCGCCAGTCTTTACTTTTGTTAGACTGAAGGCGGGCAGCTCCTTTAGTATACCACGTCAAGCCTTTAGCCAGATTGATCTCTAACCACAGCTGAGCATTTATATCAAAATTATTATCACGCTTCATGGCGTTATCTCCGATAATGGCAGGCATGTTTTTGTTATGACTTTCGAAGGAATAAGCGGAACTTGTCCAGCGGCGAATACCTGTTCCGTCATCCGGTAACCAAGGCATATAGGTCGGTGCCTGCGAAAGCGTAGAGAGGAAAGCATCATTCTGTCCCTGGCGAGGCTGCTCTGTTTCACCATACATCAAGTTGGCATAAGTTCCCACCTTTATAAAATTAGTAATACGCGCAGTAAGGTCGATTGTTGCATTGTATTTTCTATATTTAAATCCACGCATAGTACCCGGCTGATCGACAAAATTCAAAGCTACATTGTAGGTAGTCTTCTCCGTGCTACCGGCCATCGAGAGATTATGTGTCTGCACTACAGCTGTACGGAACATATAGTCCTGCCAGTCAAAGTTAGGATATTGGGGGTCCCCGACATTATTCCGATAAAGATTAATCTGGTCTTGAGTGTATTGTTTACCGGTTCCGGAGTTCTTCCAGGCCAGATTCGCTAGCTCCATATATTCCACAGAATTGGTGACACGATCATATAACTTGGTGGGTGTGTGCAAACCTACATTTCCATGATAACTAATGTGCACCTTATCTCCTACCGCACCTTGCTTGGTAGTTACCAGGATAACCCCGTTGGCAGCTCTCGCTCCATAAATAGCAGCCGAAGCTGCATCCTTTAACACAGAAACACTCTCGATCACACTGGGATCAAGATTTGTCATGCTACCCGGTACACCATTGATCAGGATCAAAGGATCCGACCCGGCGGAAGAGAAAGTCCCCTGGCCACGGATACGAAAAGAGGTTCCTTCCCCACCTGGCTGTCCAAGTCCCTGATTGACACGAAGTCCCGGAATCTGCCCTTGCAGCAGGATAGCAGCATTGGCAACCGGACGTTTTGAAATATCGTCACCCGTCACAGCAGACACAGATCCGGTCAGATTGACTTTCTTTTGAGTACCGAAACCCACTACGACAACTTCATCCAACTTCTGGGCATCTTCTTTAAGAACAATGTTCATTGGTTCTCTCTGGGCTTTGATACTCTGTGTTTTATAGCCAATATAGGAAATTTCCAAAATGCTCCCTTCCGGAACATCCAAAGAGAACCGGCCGTTCAGATCTGTGATGTTTCCTAAAGTAGTTCCTTTTACCAATACGGATACACCGATAAGAGGTTCGCCAGCTTCATCAGTAACTACGCCGCTGACTTTTAGATTTTGTTGTTGCATAATGGTAACCGCATCCTGTTTGAGCCCATCGGCCACGGCAAACTGAGGAGAAATACATAATAGCAGTAGACTGGCACCTGCTATTTTGAGACAATTCATTTCACGAGTCTTGATTAAACTCGGAAACAGGTTAGTTCTTTTTGTCATACATTAAATTTTTCGGTTAAACATAAAAATAAGGAATGTTCTATCCGGAAGATTTATAAAACCCGGAATTTGTTTTTAGTCGTTTTTCTAAGTCTTCATAAGCTTTCTGATTTTGATTATTAGTATTCTGTCAATATTAGAACTTTACTGAACTATGCTGATACTCCATTCCGAAAGCAATCCATTGGGGAGTAGTCCTTTCAGAACTTGGAAAAACACAACTTTCATACAATTTGGTAAGATAAAAGCGGAAAAAGTATTGATTTCCTTCGGTACCGTACGCAATATTTATACTTGTTTGTACCCTAATTCTACCTAATAGAGATATAACATATTGATTAAACGAAACTTATACCAGTTAAACAGGAAAATAGAAGGCTGTTTAGATTTACTTCAAATGACTAATTAGCTTGAAGACATTGAAATTTATTAAAAAAAAGATTCGTATTTTGCATTTTATTAAATCTTATTCTTATCTTTGCCGCATAACATCTGCCAAAGACTTAATAGATGTGAATTATTTGTTAGCCTTAAAAGCTCCGAAATGTACTTTCTATGCTGCGGATATAGTTCTGAAAGAACTTAATCAATTAACAACACACAAGAGGCCTCCATTCTGTACTACCTATTTTATACTAATTGACGTCCAATGCCTTATTTAATCAAGAAAATAAGTGCCCCACTACCCAACATCATTATCTGATATTAGTATATCATTATTTATTTGAAATATTATAAATGAATAAGCTACATTTAAAATTACTCTTGGAATGCCTTCCGGAAGAATTGCTTATAATAAAAAAACTGTTTTTGCCATCAATAATTTCCGGATAGCAAAAACAGTTTATCTTTTTTAAAGAGCTGGTATAGGATTATTTATTGAAATAGCCTACATACCAGTCATAGAATTTTTGAATCCCTTCTTCTATAGAAGTAGAGGGTTTATAGCCAAAGTCCTTTTCCAATCGGCCCGTATCGGCATAAGTACATACCACATCTCCCGGTTGCATACCCATCATCTGTTTAATGGCTGTCTTACCTGCTGTTTTTTCAATAACAGAAATGAAATCCATCAGCTCTACCGGTGCAGAATTACCAATATTATAAATATAGAAAGGAATGGGATCGGCAGAAGGATGAGCAATGATCTTCATCAGACCTGCAATGATATCATCGATATATGTAAAATCACGACGCATTTGCCCGTTATTGAATACTTTAATGGGGTCGCCATTTAATATTGCCTTCATAAACAGACAAGGAGCCATATCCGGACGCCCCCAAGGACCATATACTGTAAAGAAACGCACACCGGTAGTAGGTATACTATAAAGTTTGCTATAAGCATGCGCCATCAGTTCATTCGACTTTTTTGTTGCTGCATACAAACTCACCGGAGAGTCTGCCTTATCTGTTTCAGCATAAGGCACTTTATCATTCAGTCCATAAATGCTGCTTGAACTTGCATAAACCAAATGATTTACCGGATAATGCCGACAACATTCCAACAGATTTAAGAAACCTACAATATTCGATTCAATATATGCATAAGGATTTTCAATCGAATAGCGAACACCGGCCTGAGCAGCCAAATTCACCACAATATCAAAATGTTCGTCTTTAAACAAGTTGGTCAATCCTTCACGATCTGTCAAATCCATCTTGATAAAGCGATAGGAAGGATATTTAGCACTCGGCAACAATATGTCTTTCTCGATCGATTCTTTAGCTATGCCGGTATCAGCTAAACGATCATATTTCAACTGTACATCATAATAAGAGTTGATGTTATCCAACCCCACAACTTCACAACCTTGTGCTACCAATGCTTTTACCGTATAAGAGCCAATAAAACCTGCGGCTCCTGTTACTAATGCTTTCATGATTCAATTTAGTTTAGAGTACCATTACAGAAAAACGACCTATAACGTAATGTTCTTTACCATTAACAAACTCTTCCAGTTTCTTGTTCGAACGTATTTTTTTGTTCGAAATCATCAAAATGGTATTCTGATATTTATTATCCAAGACTTCTTCTTCTGTCACTTCTTTCACTCTTTCATGCAGATACACATCCATATTTTCAGAACGACGTACATTCAGGACACAATAACCGGATACGTTTTTCTCCTTAGAAAGTTCCACTGCTTTCCGGCATAACTCGGAATAACCCAACTCACCATTAATAGCCGGTACATCCCAACCTCCCACAAAGACAGCACAAAACAATCCGAGGGCAAGCACATTAATAGTCTTGTTCAACGATTTCTTCCGATAAAGAAAATACAGAGCCGTACCACCACTGACAGTCAATATTCCACCGGCTACATAAAAAAGCTTCTGTCCCAGGAATTCAGTACCCGGCATTCGTCCCAGCACAATAAGAGCCGGCAGCCCTGCCACGAATACGACGGCAGGAAGAAGCAACGTCAACGCCAACCATTGATTCCAGCGGAAATGAGATAACAAAAGTACAGCCAAATAAACAAAGAATGGAAAAGTCGGTGCCAAATAGACAGCCAATTTACCACTGAAACAAGATAACATCAGTAACGTAGTGAGAATTATGACCATAAAGAAACGCTCCATATCAGAACGAATCAATCGGCGACAAGCCCCGGCAATAATTATACCGACCAGAAACAGAGCCCACGGAGCTAACGAATACCAAACAGAAATAAAATAATAATAAAACGGGGCACTATGATCGAACGCATTGACAGCACGCCCCACTGTTTGACGGAATAACAAATCATGCAGATAAGTTAATCCTCCCTCTTCCCAACAAACACCACCGAACCAAATGAAACATCCGAGCAATAATACAGCGAACGTTTTCCATCCCCAATAACGTCCAAAGGTCTTCACACGTCCGGTAATCAGCAAAAAAATGAAAGTAGACACCAATGGTACCAGTATCCCCACAGGCCCTTTGGAGAAAACTGCCATAAAAATATAAAAAGGAAACAGAAACTGATTCCAGTTCTTACTGCCTTGCCCTTTCAGCATCTGATAAAAAGTACGAAGAGCAAGCACAATAAACATACACATCAACATATCCATGCGCAATACAACAGCCAACCCTAAAAAGAGTCCACAACTCATCAACATTAATTGAGCCGATAAACGGTTAGCTACAGAGACTTCACGTTCCACCCACCGGTCCATTACCAACATGATCACTAAAGCCGGAATAAAAGAGAAGAGTGAAGCAAACCACATGGCATGATTGCCTAACAAGCACTTGCCCAACATCAGAATCCAGAAATACAAAGGAGGCTTGTCAGCATACTGAATACCATGATTAGTGAACGTAAAAATATCACCATTACGCAGTGCTTCGTCAACAATACTCAAGTAACGTAACTCGTTGGAGGGAGTGTAGTCACGGAAAATCAACACCGGCAGTACAGCCAGCAATAATAAAAACGGAAGATATTTACTTTTCATAGGCTACTGATTGCTTGGAGCTTTTACGTCCAATCATCAGATTGCGAAAATAGGCAACGAATCCGACGGATTGACCCAAAATCAACACAGGATCAAGACGGAATACACCGTATGCCACAATAACCGATGAACCGACCAGGCTGATAATCCAGAAGCCGGCAGGCAGTAAAGACTCTTTATGATGGAATGAATAAGCCCATTGATATACAAAGCGGAGAGTGAAAATAATTTGCCCCATTGAACCGAAAATCAATAGCCAAAGAGGTACCTCTTCATTGCGGAAAAAACTATCGATAAAATGTTGCGCATCATGCAACATAAAAGCTGCCGCAATTACCGGTGTAATCACTAACAAGGTTTTCAGTGCTCCGTGAAGCTTATTCCAAATACCTTTCTCGTTCAGATTCCACAAATAGATATAATAGGAAATAAACTGTCCGAAGATAATAGAAAAATCATCACGCAACCATCCATAAATACACAACAAATAAGATCCGGCAATACTCAATATCCAGAATATGGAAGGAGACACTACCTTCTTTGCCCTTTCCGATAATATCCATTGAAATATGATGCGAGCTGAGAAAAAAGCCTGCGCTAAAAAACCAATTACATAGATAAAGCCGCTCCCCTTCACAAATTTACGCTATTAAGTTATTGTCACCGATACGATAGTTAATATATCTCTTTTTCATCCAACGATAGGCAAAGCAATCAAGAAAAGGAGAGACCAACCGGTTCCACAAATGATATTTGGATGTACCTGCTACACGAGGAAAATGGCGAACCGGGATTTGCTTGATTTTAGCATCTTGCAACAAGATCAATGCCGGAAGAAAACGATGCATACCCGTAAAGAACGGAATACGTTTGGCATAGGCTGTATGCAAAACCTTCAGAGGACAACCGGTATCCTGCACACCGTCATTGGTCATCATTCTTCTGAAACCATTGGCAATCTTCGATTGCAGATTCTTGAAAAAAGAATCTTTACGATTGGCACGGATTCCCATCACCAGCTGATAATCAGCAATATCTTTCAGCAACAGATTGAAATCTTCGGGAGTAGTCTGAAGGTCGGCATCCATATACCCTACATATACCGACTCTGTATAGTCGATACCTGCTTTCATAGCAGCACTTAATCCGGAATTTTTTGCTAAATCCATATAAAAGAAATCCTTGTTACGTGCGCATACCTCCATAATACGCTGCTTACTGTTGTCACGCGAACCGTCATTCACAAACAACACACAGGCCGTACAAATAGATTTGGGTAAAAACTCTCCCAATTTCTGTTCCAAAGAGTAGATATTGTCTTCTTCGTTGTATACAGGAACAACGATAGTCAGTTGATAATTGATCGTTTTATTCATTGCCTCATTGTAAATATCCCGCAAAAGTACAAAAAATATGAAATAAAATAGGATTATTGAAACAACAATCCAAATCTAATTTATGTTTTTATAGCACAAAAAGAAAAAAAGGAACCGGATTATAACATTCATACAGAATTAGAATATAAGAAGAATGCCGGAGAAAGATAAGATTTTCTCCGGCATTGTTATCTGTTTTATAAATCTGAAAACTAAATCATGCTTTCCGGATGTAATCAACAATCCATGCCCCTACTTCTTTCGTACCAAATTTTTCACCACCTTCCACTTGAATCTCGGGTGTACGTACATTAGCATCCAAAGAAGCATCAACTGCTTTGCGGATCAACGCACCTTCAGCTTTACAATCGAAGTATTCGAACAGCATGGCCACCGAAAGAATTTGCGCCAGCGGATTAGCGATATTCAAGCCTTTTGCTTGCGGCCACGAACCGTGAATCGGCTCGAACACCGGAGTACTCTCACCAGTAGAAGCAGACGGAAGCAACCCCATAGAGCCGCTGATGACAGACCCTTCATCGGTAAGAATATCACCAAAAGTATTCTCCGTCACCATCACATCAAAAAATTTAGGCTCCTGAATCATCTTCATTGCAGCATTATCCACAAACATATAATCAGTGGTCACCTCCGGATACTGCGGCGCCATCTCTTGTGCAATCTGCCTCCATAGACGACTGGAAGCAAGCACATTAGCTTTATCTACAACAGTCAAGTGCTTACGACGCTTCATAGCATATTCGAAACCGACTTTCAAGATACGTTCTATCTCAGGACGTGTATACATATTCGTGTCGTATGCTTTGTCATTATCCTGATATTTTTCACCAAAATACATACCTCCGGTCAATTCGCGAATACACAGAAAATCGGCTCCTTCTACTAACTCTGCACGAAGAGGAGACTTGTGCACCAAACACTTAAATGTTTGGACAGGACGGATATTGGCAAATAAGCCAAGTTTTTTACGCATAGCCAGTAGCCCCTGCTCCGGACGCACCTTGGCAGTCGGGTCATTGTCAAACTTAGGATCACCTACGGCCGAAAAAATAACTGCATCGGCATTCTTACAAACCCGGTAAGTTTCTTCCGGAAAAGGATCGCCTACTTTATCAATGGCATCCGCACCGCAAATGGCATATTCATAGTTTACTTTATGTCCAAACTTCTCACAGACGGCACTCATTACCTCCACACCTTGTACAGAGATTTCCGGCCCGATACCGTCACCGGCTAATACAGCAATTTTAAAATCCATATTATTCAATAATTAATATTCTTCTATTATATTCAGCATTTTTATGGTAGCTTTAATAGCAGCCTCTGTCTGGTCAGCATCCAACCCGCGGGTACGGAACACCTTTTCACCAAAACTCCAGGTGATAACGGTTTGCACAAAAGCATCTGTTCGCCCTCCGGGAGGGATACTTACAGCATAGTTGATCAGCATAGGGAACTTACGTCCCAAAGTCACTTTATAAATCTTACGCAGAGCACGTACAAAAGCATCATACTGTCCATCGCCGGAAGAACTTTCTTCGTAAACCTGACCGTCGATTTCGATACTCAGCGTTGCCATCGGTTTCAATCCGTGTGCTAAAGTGACAAAGTAGCTTTTCAACTTCACTTTATTACTCATGCCATCATGCTTCAGCACGTCAGAGATGATATAAGGTAAATCCTCCTGAGTAACCAACTCTTTCTTATCACCCAGTTCAATGATCCGCTCCGTAACTTTTTTCATGGACTCTTCGTCCAACTCGAGTCCCAGGCTTTCAAGATTCTTACGAATATTGGCCTTACCGGAAGTTTTCCCCAAAGCGTATTCGCGCACACGTCCGAACCGCTCGGGAAGCAAATCATTGCAATAGAGATTACTTTTATTATCTCCGTCGGCATGTACTCCGGCCACTTGCGTAAAAACATTCTCACCGACAATCGGCTTGTTGGCTGGTATCACAATACCCGAATACGATTCGACCACGCGACTTACATCATTCAGCCGACTCTCGTCTATATTGGTAATAGCGTTGAAATGATCCTTCAAAATAGCTTGTACGCTTGCTAAAGGTGCATTACCGGCTCGTTCGCCCAAACCATTGATCGTCGTATGCAGTCCTTTGACACCACTTAGCACGGCAGCAAGTACATTACTTACAGCCAGATCGTAATCATTGTGTGCATGGAAGTCAAAATGGGTATCAGGATAACGTTTCTTCATCTTCCGCATAAACTCAATCACTTGAAGCGGATTCAGTATTCCTAATGTATCGGGTAGCATGAATCGTTTAATGGTAGTCTCTTTCAATGCGTCCACAATCCGGAATACATATTCGGGAGAATCCTTCATACCGTTACTCCAGTCTTCCAAATACACGTTGACTTCAATATCGAGTTCGTTAGCATAATCTACCACGGCAAGAATGTCTTCGATATGCTTTTCCGGTGTTTTCTTTAACTGACAAGTACAATGTTTCAGCGAACCTTTACACAGCAAATTAATAACACGACATCCCGTAGCATGAATCCAATCCAGTGAAGTATGTCCGTCGACAAATCCCAGTACCTCTACTTTTTGTAGCAGATTTCTGCGGGCGGCCCAGTCACATATCATCTTTACTGCATCAAATTCTCCGTCGGACACACGTGCCGAAGCCACCTCCACACGATCTACTTTCAACTCCTCCAGCAGAAGTCGGGCAATCATTAGTTTTTCATGGGGCACAAACGATACTCCGCTGGTCTGTTCACCATCGCGGAGGGTTGTGTCCATGATTTCTATTTTGACGCCTTTTCCCATTGTTCTATTTTATCTTTATTAGTCAACAAGAAGTCTATATCGTCAAGTCCGTTCATCAGACAGTGTTTCTTGTAGGCATTGATTTCAAAATGCTCACTTTTTCCGGTGGCTTTATTCGTGATAGTCTGTTCCGGTAAGTTCACTTCCACTTCCATCTTAGGATTTTTAAAGATAGAATCGAACAGTTCAGCTAAAAATTCTTCAGTTACCACAACCGGAAGAACGAAATTATTCAATTCGTTGTTTTTATGAATATCCGCAAAGAAGCTACTTACTACGACACGAAAACCGTAATCAGCGATAGCCCAGGCAGCATGTTCACGACTGGATCCTGAGCCAAAATTTTTTCCGGCTACGAGAATCTGTCCCCCATATGTGGGATCATTCAATACGAACGAGTCAATTTTATTCCCCTGCTTATCATAACGCCAGTCCCGAAATAAGTTTTCTCCAAAGCCTTCCTTCGTTGTAGCTTTCAAAAAACGTGCAGGTATAATCTGGTCCGTATCTACATTCTCCAATGGGAGAGGTACACAAGTACTTGTGAGTATATTGAATTTTGCTTTCATCTTTTTATTTACAATTTAAACATTTGCGATTTAAATAACTTCGACTTATTATGCAAACGATCTTTATTCACAAACTCCTTGGCCGGTAAATCTACGATCGCTACATTGACCATTACATCAGTTCCCTCGGGTCAGCTATCACTCCCGTTATCGCAGCGGCAGCTGCCACAAGCGGACTAGCTAATAGTGTACGCGCTCCGGGTCCCTGACGTCCTTCAAAGTTACGATTACTGGTAGAAACCGAATACTTTCCGGCAGGAATCTTATCATCATTCATAGCCAAGCAAGCCGAACATCCCGGTTGACGAATAGCAAAACCGGCATCCTCCAGAATCTTATCCAATCCTTCTTCGCGTATCTGGGCATCAACCATCCAAGAGCCCGGCACTAGCCATGCTATCGATATTGACAAAAGGGCAGGTTTTACCTGCCCTTTTGTCATACTAGCCATGCTATCACATGTTCAGCTTTCTGATGTCCTTTCACAATAGAAGCAAATGCACGGAAATCTTCGATACGCCCATTCGTACAAGCACCCAGAAACACATAATCAATCTTCTTCCCCAACAATGCTTCCCCCGGCTGAAATCCCATATAATCCAAAGATTTCAGGAATGAAGCTTTGGTTGTTTCATTCATTCCATCCGTTGTAGGAATATGCTGCGTAATGCCCATACCCATACCCGGATTAGTTCCATAAGTAATCATCGGCTCAATATCCGCAGCATCAAAACGAACTTCTTTATCAAAAACCGCATCATCTTCACTCTTCAGAGTTTTCCAATACTGCACTGCCTGATCCCATTCTTCTCCCTGAGGTGCATTCTCACGGCCTTTGATATATTCGAAAGTCACTTCATCCGGTGCAATCATACCTCCACGGGCCCCCATCTCAATAGAAAGGTTGCAGAGCGTCAACCGACCTTCCATTGTAAGGCTACGGATCGCTTCACCCGCATATTCTACAAAATATCCGGTCGCACCACTCGTTGTCATTTTCGACATCATATAGAGAGCGATGTCTTTGGCTGTTACTCCCTTGCCCAACTTACCATCCACCGTGATGCGCATGGTCTTGGGACGTGACTGCAAAATACACTGAGAAGCAAGTACCATTTCGACCTCACTTGTACCGATACCAAAAGCAACCGCTCCCATCGCGCCGTGAGTGGAAGTATGTGAATCGCCGCAAACAATGGTCATCCCAGGTAAAGTAAGTCCTCGCTCCGGACCAACCACATGGATAATACCATTCCGCTTGTCCATCATTCCATAATGAGTCAAACCAAAATCAGCTGCATTCCTAGTCAGTGTATCCACCTGAGTCTTTGAAACAGGATCTTCAATGGGTTTATCCTGATCGTGAGTCGGCGTATTATGGTCTGGCATACAATATACTTTCTCCGGACGAAACACCTTAATCCCGCGTGCACGCAATCCGGCAAAAGCTTGAGGACTGGTTACTTCATGACAATATAATCTGTCGATATAGAGCTGTGTAGGGCCATCTTCCACTGTAGTCACTACGTGTGCATCCCATATTTTATCAAATAATGTATTCATCTTTTTATTTATTATTTTATGATTTACAAATTACGTTTGGAGTCACATCATTTAGTAAACTTGTTAATACAGTCGATATAAGCTTCTACCGATGCAGCGATAATATCCGTATTCGCACCAAATCCATAGTACATCTGATTATCATATTCAACCTGCATGTGTACCTTGCCCACATCGTCACTTCCTTTACTAATGGCCTGAATTGTAAATTCCTTCAGAGTCATATGACGGTCAATAATACGCTTCAGAGCCTTGATGGCGGCATCTACCGGACCATTACCACTGGCAGCCGCTTCAAATTTCTCTCCGGCAATATTCAATCCGAGGCTGGCAACAGAACGGACTCCTACTCCGCTGGTCACCTGAAGATATTCCAATTTGATGCGATGGTTACCACTTCTGTCTGCACCCGCCAATACCAGAATATCATCATCATGAATATCTTTCTTGCGGTCGGCAAGTTTCAGGAATTCTTCATATACTTTATCCAGTTTTTCCTGATCCAGTGTCACACCCAGAATGGAAAGGCGATTTTTCAAGGCAGCACGTCCGCTACGGGCAGTCAACACAATAGAATTATCATCAATACCTACATCATGCGGATCAATTATTTCATAAGTCTGCACATTCTTAAGTACTCCATCCTGATGGATACCCGAAGAATGTGCAAATGCATTGCGTCCCACAATGGCCTTATTAGCCTGTACCGGCATATTCATCAGACTCGATACCATGCGGCTGGTAGGATAAATCTTCTGAGTATTGATATTCGTCTCAATATCAATCTCGTGATGGCTCTTAATAATCATTGCTATCTCTTCAAGGGCTGTATTTCCGGCACGTTCACCGATACCGTTGATGGTAACTTCTACCTGACGGGCACCGTTCAATATACCGGCCATCGTGTTGGCAGTAGCCATTCCCAAGTCATTATGACAGTGGGTAGAAATAATCGCATTCTCGATACCTGCTACATGATCTACCAAATATTTAATTTTCGCTCCATACTCTGAAGGCAGACAATATCCCGTCGTATCCGGAATATTCACTACAGTAGCTCCTGCTTTAATAACTGCCTCGATCACACGGGCCAGATATTCATTATCCGTACGTCCGGCATCCTCCGCGTAGAATTCCACATCATCTACAAATCGACGGGCATATTTCACCGCTGCTACAGCACGTTCTATGATTTCCTCTCGAGTTGAGTTAAACTTATATTTGATATGCGAATCTGAAGTTCCGATTCCCGTATGAATACGCTTATGCTTAGCAAATTTCAAAGCATCCACAGCTACATCTATATCTTTTTGCACCGCACGTGTCAGCGCACAAATTGTAGGCCACGTCACAGCCTTTGAAATTTCAATCACAGAATTAAAGTCACCCGGACTGGAAATAGGAAAACCTGCTTCAATCACATCTACCCCCAAAACTTCCAAAGCCTTTGCCACCTGAATTTTTTCCACTGTATTCAATTGGCATCCCGGTACTTGTTCACCATCACGAAG
>OGYN01002340.1_pt1 | contig 14117 bp, 8 predicted proteins | sample 1576551 | NCBI WGS metagenome assembly OGYN01 (sample SAMEA3541589, study PRJEB24748) | human gut metagenome | biome: human gut; feature: human-associated habitat; material: faeces | place: China | collected 2012 | reverse complement strand
AGGACAAGATAAACATATTCTTCCTTTCCATATTTTTTTAATTCGTTTTCAATTTCATCCTTAAGTGCAAGCACTGTATCAGACAGTGGAGAGTTCTCAACATAAACATCATTATCTGCAGTTTTATGTTCTTCTTCCTCTCCACCGGAAAGCACGGCCGCAAGACTTGCCATCACGCTTCCAATGATTATAATAACTACCATGAAAAGTGTGCATATAATGGCTGCAGCCGTTATCAATTTTTTCTTCATGTATACTCCTCTTAAAGTCCTCCGGAAAACAGTCTGTCTTCTTCCTTGGTTAAGTGAACTTTAAACTCAATGTTCTTGTCACCACTTATGAGTAAAATGCACTGTCCTATTTCAAGCTTCGGTATTTTTTCAATCTGTGTTCCGGTCAGTTCTCCATCAAAAATCTGATAAAGAAGCTTCTTTGCATTGGAGCTTTGTCTAAACACAAATTTATATTGAGTAAGTTCAAAGATGTTCTTAAGCTTGTTAACCGCATCATTGTCAGATCCTTCAGGAACATAATCTGCAGCTCTTTGAGATGCAAGACCTATTCCGCCAAAATACTTTCTTGCCTCTCTTAAATAAACAGATACAAGATCAAGTGCATGTGTTTTCTTAGCATTAAGCCATCTGTGACTTTCGTCTATTAAAATCAGGAATCTTGTTACATCCCATAACTTAATCTTTCCTTCCCTTAGCATGTTCAACATCAGCTTGCCGTTGGTTACGCAGTTGTCCCAACATAGTGATATCATGTTGATGATCATTGCATCAAACACCTCATCCTTAAGCTCCTTGAGTGTTGAAATGTCAAAAGTAACTATCTGTTCATCAAGAATGTTGTCAATTGATGTATGTCCATCAAAAAGACTTCCATACGTGTCAACTATGTTTTTTATTACTTTTCTAATCTTGTCTCTTAACAAAAGCGTATTAACAATTACCTGTTCCTCTATGTGAGAATACTTACCTTCCTGCATTTCCTTCATGCTCTCCGTGAGGAAATTAAGATAATCAGTAAATGTTGGATAGTTTGTTGCCGGAAGTCCGGTACACTGAATATCTCTTCTTTCATCGGACCACAAACCAAACTTTGCATACAGTTGTTTTAAAACATCCTCAAATTCTGCTATTTCCTCTGCACTTACACTTCCTCCAACAAGGAACTTGTAAAATGTACTTACTTTTGATATATGACGAGTGAATGATATGTTTTCATCATCACCGGCTTTCAATATTTCAAGCGGATTTAAAATACCTTCTGTGCCGTCAAGCTTAATGACTTTTCCTCCAAGAGTTTTCGTTAATATGGTAAATTCTCCGGATATGTCAAAAGTTCTTACATAATTTCCCTTAATTGCATTACTCTTAAACTGTTTTTTTAACAAGGTTGATTTTCCTGATCCCATTTCACCAATGGCAAGGAAATTATAATAAAGTCTTGTTGATGTTTTCGTGAACAGGTCAAAAAGCACATTTCCTCCGCAAGGCGTTGTTCCGAGAAATTCTCCTGTCTCATCATCAAGACTTGAAAAATGAAACGGATCTCCGTGCGCAACTCCGGTTGCGGTAAGTGACTGCCCCTTTGGGAAAAACATTTCCTCATTCTGTTTCTTGTATGACCTTGTCATTGACTTATATTCTGCCTTGCTCTCATTTAAGTAAATTGTTGTTAAAAATCCTGAATCCGTTTCAAGCTTATCCATTATGTTTTTTATCTTCTTTTCAAGAGAATCGAAACTTCTGTCAGCAAGAAAAATTCTTATGTGTACAAGCTTAATTACCTCATTATAGGCATTTATCTCGTCATACATTCTCTTCATTTCTTCAAGTCGTTTATCTGCATCATACAACTCTGCAAAATCCTTTGCTCCGCTTCTTCTTCCTGCCTGCTCTTTCATTGACTTGTTAAGATTTTTCTTAACTTCTGACATGTTATCCGTGGATATGTCAACCAATGCCACTGTTCCATTAATGTTGCAGACCTTGGCCATCCAGTACGTGTCAATGCTTTCAGGAAACTTGTAAATATGAATGCATCCTTCATAACCGGAACCTGTCGTAATGTACTTAACATCCTTAAATGTTACTCCTCCTGCCGGCTTAATCTCATTTAACAGATTCATGTCTCTTTCAGGCTTTTTTGTTTTTCTTTCCTTTTTAGCTGCTATCATTGTATTATCTCCTAATTAATTAAGTAAAAAGCACTTGTTATTCATTCTCTCAAGAATCTGAATTTTCTTGTTTTTATCCATTTCACTTAAAAGTTCGCTTCTTCCCTTTCCCAAAACATTAAACAATAAATCCCTGTTTTTCTTAATGTCTGTATCCTTCTTTCCAAAAATCATGTAGTAATACTCCCTGACCATGTCATTTTTTTCAATCCAAACAAGTTCATCAAGATTTCGCCGTAAAAATCTCTTATATATTTCATTCGATGTATTCTGCAGCTTGTGTCTGAAATATTCCTGCTGTTTTCCTGTTCTGCAGGGAAAATTCATGGCTACGATTTTTATGTCATCCGCATACATTTTATAAAGCTTTATGTATCTCATGATGTCATATTCAATGTCATCTTCTGATGCACTTACCAAGTCCTTGGTGTTAATCTGAATTATGTCCATGTATGACTTGTCCTTCATAATGAAACATTTTAATTTATCATCGTAAAAGTAAACATCTATTACATCCTTAACGGTATCTGTAATGTGAATTTTTTCTTTTTTGTTCTTATTCTTCATTGCCATCCCTTCCGTTGTCCTCAATTACAACAATGTCCTTGTACACCTTATAATCACGTCTTAAAAACATCACAATGCTTTGATAATTTCGTCTCTGCCTGTTACTGTAGCTTTTCATAGTAAGCCAGAAAGCACATATCACATTAAACGCATAGTAAGCTATTCTTAATGTTGATGACACAACTGTTCCAAGCATTGCTGTTACCGTAAAATAGATAAGCATGAAAAACAAATCATACAGGTAAATGTTTCCGGTAACTTTTGTTTCGCTTTTAGTTTCATCCATAGCAATAAACTTAAAATCATTCATATTACCATCTCCTTATTTTTTCTTTAAGACATCTTTTTTTAATCTTTCAGAAGCTCCGCTATTTTTACTTGTTGAATGCTTAATCTCGCCATAATTTTTTCCCGTAGGCTTGTTCATTCCCTTTGAACTTTTTGTGCTTTCTCCTGATGTTCTCATTCCTGAAATGTCATTTCCTGCTTCAAAATTTCTTCCAACTTTATTCCCTAAGTTTAATCCTGATGCATCTGTATTACCTGCTCCCGGGCTTTCAAACTTTGAAGAGAAATCAGATTTTTCAGACAAGATACCTCTTTCCCCACTTCCGTTAAATGCAGACATCGAACTTTCACTGTCAAGCTCTCTATCCATTCTGCTTATTTTGTCATTGACAGAGGATTTTCCAAGGGGATCCATTCCGTTTAATGCATCAGCCCTTGCATTATCAGGATTTATTGAATTAATTCCTGAATCGTCCATTGATTTTCTGTCACCTGCAGCATTGGCATTTGCATCAATTGAATTTTTATCGTTTTCAGCTGAAGAACCCTGTGTTTCATTAGTTATGCCATTTTCATTCTGATTAAGATTATTGCTTTCGTCACTGTTAAACCTTGATTCCTCATTTTGCCTGTTTTCATTATTATCTTCATTGTCACTGTTGTTTTCATTACTATTAAATGCTTCAGATGCTCCGGCTTTAGTTGCACCACCCATTCCGTTTAGTGCATCCTTTCCTGCATTATTGCCTTTCATTGCACTACCAACTGTCTTTCCAAACTTTCCTGCAGTTCTTCCAAGTCCACCTGCAACGTGAGCGGCACCTCTTGCAGTTCCTGCCATCATTCCGCCTGCATAATATGTACTCATTACCTTCTGCATTCCGTCAGACATTCCTGCATCCATGCCGGTAATTCTTTGTACAATGTTTGGCCCGTCAATTACGGCAAATGCTATGAACAGTAAAAACATTACCTTTATGAAGCCGTTCCAGCTTTTTCCTGAAATATATTCCGTTGCAATCATGTAAATTCTTGTTGATACAAGAGAAAGCATTACACTAATGTAACTGTCCTTTATTCCGTCTAGAATCTTTAATGCCTTTTGACCATTATTAAGATTTGGCGAATAAAGCATTGCAAGTACTTCAGAAATCACTATCTCTATGAACGTTCTTACTACCTTGTATGAAAAGAATATGTATACTAATGCAATGCTTATAAGTCCAAGGGCTGCCACTATCCAGTTAATTTCATATCGATAATAATAAGTGTTAAGCTTATCCGTCCAAGCCACACCGTCATAACATTCAGATATGGTGGACTTAACCTTACCGTCTGCAGTAGGTATGTCGGTCTTATAATTCTCAACAATGCTCTTACTCTCAGACTTTACATCATCAGGCTTTACAACTTCATTAATTTTTACTGCCTTCCATATTTTCTTATTCATCGGTGTTCCGGCATCTGCATACTTAACTCCATTTGCATTCTTGCTCCCCATGTTTTCAAGCCCCACAACCGAATCAATGTATCTTAAGTCATGCACGTTGTTTCCAAGTGTCTTGTATACCGTATTTGTGCTTGTTGTTCCAAGAATTTCACTTCTTACATCCGTTGAAAGCAGCGTGTTCATTTTCCCTACCATCCACGTCATTGATGTTACAACAAGTATTCCAACGCATATGTTTGTGGCTATCTTTGGATTCTTGTCTGAACTGAAAACAAGTGTCACTCCAAGCCATCCAATGGCCACACACAACAGCGCACTCCATACTACTCTCCACTCCTCTATGAAATCCTGTACTGCCTTATACTTTGTAAAATCAATCATTCCAAATGATTTTTCAAAAAGTCCTGATGATGCATCTGCGATTGTAACTATAACTGACAGCACACCGCATCCAAATGACCTGAATGCATTTGATACAAGGTCATTTTGTTTAAACAGATCACTGTAATCCGTGTATATTTTTATCAGCGTTTCATCATCTGTTTCCGCAAGGATTGTCCCCTTAAAAAGAAAAAACATACATGTCAAAGTTCCTAATACCATCAGCGTGATTTTCAGTTTTTTTCCCTTAAGCACTTTATTCATTCCCTGTCTCACTTCCTATCTTGACTAAAGATAATATTGCATCCCTTTCATCTTTTTTATCTATCCTTTTATATATCAGATCCGTAAGCTCTGATAATTCCATTTCTTCATTAATGTTTCTTAAGTCCGTGACTTCCATTATTCTTTCCAATGCACTCATAACGTCATTACCATTTGATAAATCCCTTACCTTAAGACTATCCCTGCCATAATCCATGACATCATTTGATAGCCACGTCATTGATATGTTGTAATCCCAAACTCTTTCTCTTAGGTTTATGTGGCTTCTGTCAGCCGTGTTAATTTCATATAAATCTATCTCATTTGGATTAGGAAATGTATCTGTAAGATATTCATATCTGTACAAAAATCTCTTTCCTGATTCCTCTGAATTAAATATCGGTGTTGGCTCAACCCTGTTGCCGTTTAGGTCCTTTCTCTTCATTACACGTTTTACAACACATTCACCTTCATTAAGTCGCATTAACTGATTCTTATTAAGTAACGGCTTTTCCTGTGTGTTTTCCATGAAATGCTTGTGTGTTGATAGCTTCTCTCCTGTTCTCTGCAGGTCAACAATCGTTTCGTTTCCAAGGTCTTCCGAAAACGTCTGTGCTGTGTCACCATCACTAGTTAATATGTATATCTGATTACCACAGTTTCCCTTGATTGTCTTCCAACCTTCTCCATATTTCTTTTCAAACTGTGAGTAAGACTGTATGTAGAAGTCATAACTGATGTTACGGCCAAGGTTCATTGTTATGTATGTCTCAAGTCCTTCTATTGCCGGCATGTTTCCGGCCTCATCAACGATGAACTTAACAAGTCTTTTGCATTTACCGCTCCTGTCTCTGTTGGCCCGCTTTGATAAAACAAGCGATACCTGTCTTATGAACACCGTGGCAAGAAAATGTTTTGATGTATCATAATCCGGAAGTCCAAGAAATACTGCCACCGGTTTTTCTCCAAATCCTATCTCTTCCAAATCAAAACTGCTTTCTGCAGTCATCTTTGCCATGCTTTCATATGTAAATGTTGTTAATCTTGAAAGCATCACTCCAAAAACTGAACTCTTCGGTTTGTCGCCTGCTATTTCAATTGCCGCATACTTAAGCTTTGCCCTGTCAAGCTGTGGTCTTTTTGAAAAATATATGTCGAGTGCCGTTATGTCCGGATTATCGGGATTATGCACTCTTGCAAGCTCCGTAAATGTGTTAATAATTGAATACATGTTTATTTTTTTTACATTGTCATGTTTCTTTTCATATACTGCATTTTCCGGCAAATACATCAATGCCGGGTTTAATATGATGTCCTCTTTTTTATTTTTCTCTTTTTCATATAATTCAATGGCTTTTTTCTTTACATCATCATTTAATGTGTCATATGCATCTCTTTTTTTCTTCCATGTTCTGTATCTTTTATCATTTTCAATTTCATCCATTCTTAAGCAGTCTTCCAAGTGGGCAAGAATTAACGCAGACAGAAGTGATGACGATGCATCATTCCAAAACCTGTCAGTATTAGCCGGTTCATCCGGATTAAATATGGAAAAGGCAAATGCCTGGGCAAGAAGCTCTGCATTTTCATAATCTCCATTAACCGCAAGTTCAATTATTACCGTAAGCGGATTAAATCCCATCGAATGAATCGGATCATCAAAATTTAACAGGTATACCTTATACCCTCTCTTTTCAAGTGTTTTCTTTGAACTTTTATACAATTCAAGCTTCATGTCATTAATGACAAGAGAAGCCTTTTTTTCAGCTCTTGAGTATACGTCTATTGAAGGAAAAACATACATTTCCCCCTTACCTGAACGTGTTATACCTATAATCATGTTGTTAACGGGTGATGTGTCAATGTAGAGCTTGTTTTCCATTCTTGATACTATCGTTCCTCCATATCCCGGAAAACTTTCATTCTTGTCCGGTATTTCCAAAAACTGTTGTTTTATTTCCTCATCAGTGGTCCATCTTTCATCACCCTTCTGGCCTATGTTAAAGTATTCCTCAGACCATGCCACTTTCATTTTATAAGCTGTACATGCATCTAAAGCCAGCAGAAAAATAAGTAATATTATGAATATTGGAATGTATATTCCGCCATATGTCCTTATGTTATTAATATTTGGTAACACATTTTTAAGTCCAACATATTTTCCCGGATTATCCAAATCCTTAAACATTTCAGGAATCGCAATCAGGGAATTGATCACAAAGTTCATAACCATGAAAAAGAATAAATCTATTCCAATGATTATTGCCATTATTATTCTTGTATCACTTAAATATCTTTCCAGTTGCATTACTCTTTTTGGATTTTTCTTTTTCATGTTGTCTCCCATCTTTTTTAGTTCTTCTGCCATTTTTAAGTTATGACAGAAGAACATGTATTTTCATTTTTTGCTAGAATGAGATTTTTTTAAAAAACCAATCTCCTACGTATACGCATCCACACACAATTATTGTACCAAGTATGACTGTTGCCCAGTGAGACTTAGCAAACTCCTTTGTCTTGTCTGATGGAATTGCCAATGCAATACCAACCACTGCCAGCCCTATCATTGGTAAAATCCATGCATATGGTGTACATGATTCAAGTATGTTTTTAATGTTATTTGCTAATTTATCCATCTATAAATTCCTTTCTGTTTTTGATTAAATTAATGCCATTTAATAAGAGTTTTCGTGATATATATTAATTGACATATAAAAAATGTTATCAGTTGCCATGCATAAATGTTTTACATTTACGCTGTTACTTTTTCTTAATTATATTTTTTTGTTTTATTTCATTACCTTTCTTAAAAAAGACAATGAATAATATTCCCACAAAAGAAATTTCAAGAATCATTACTCCGATACTAATGAGAACTTCCCTGACCGTTTTTTTAGATTCAGGAACTTTTTCATAGTAAGCTGTTTTTTTAATGTCATATGTAGTCCCGGTCTTAATCTGTACTGTTCCCTCATATGTAAGTTTGTAAGTTATTATGTCCTCTGTTTCATCATCTGAATAGCCTTCATAATTAACCCTGTAATGTGGCACTTTTTTCTTAACTTCAACCCGGAGTTTTCTTGTGTAAATGCCATTCTTTTTATGTGCCGAACCCTTCCAATAAGTATCGCCTATTTTATAATTACTCTTATCCACGTTAATGCTTTTTAGAATTTCATCATCATATCCTCTTAATGGATTTTTGGATTTTCCATCAATCTCATGTCCATTCCATTCATAGTAATCCTTGTCTGACGATGTAAATGTAAAGTCTATCCAACTGCTTTGCCAGCTTGCAGCCTTTTCCTTTACCATGTTCTTTTTTTTGCATTTTGCAGTGGCTCCATTTGCGCTAAATACTCTTGTTGCTGGTGCACTCAAAGCCTCACTTTTGGAATCAAACGAAAGATAACCTGTCACCTTTCTACCATTTTTCTTTTTGACTGTTCTAACGCTGTTTTCCACATTTTTAAGCTTGTAGGTAATGCCATTTTTCTTAATTATCTTTTTAGGTGAATATGTCTTGCTTCTTGTTTCCTTGTTAATCGTTAATGTCTTAATTTCGTTGTCAAAATTATCTTCCTGATTAACAATCTCGTAAGTTTCATCTAGGAATTTGTACTTAATTCCATCCTTACTAAATTGTTTTTCACTCTCCCTTTTTTCATTTTTATCATTGCTCTTATATGTTTCAATCTTTGTCACCGTCTCGGTCTCCGCAAAAACGGAAACCGAAAACGACAACAAAAACAAAAGTGAAAAAAAAGATATAATCCTTAATTTAGTTTGCTTCTTCATCTTTTTTACGTATCTTGTATCTTGAAATTACAATTCCCACAAAAGAAATAAGGAATAATGTAATCCAGAAGAGCGGATTGCTAACCTCACCTGTCTGTGGTGAATTTGCTCCTGAATCTCTCCAGTTTGGTGTTGCCGGTGTTGCATCACCACTTCTTTCATCAGATACCTTTATTGTCTGAACTTTTCCTGTGTCCTTTACCTTGTACTTAAATGCGGGTACTGTCTTGTAACCTTCCGGTGCCTGTGTTTCCTCAACATCATAAGTCTTTCCTGCAATCAGTTTTCCATCAATTTTTGCCACACCATTCTTGTCTGTTTTTACTGTTACTACTTTCTTGCCATCAAGCTTAAATGTGAATTCGGCATCAGGAAGTTTCTTGTTGTTCTTCTTGTCTGTCTTTAGGATTTCAACCTTGATTGTGTCATCCTTCATCCTTACCTTCTGAACTTCTCCTGTATCACTAACAGTAAACTTAATGCTTTCTGCAGTTGCATAACCATCTGCAGGTCTTGTCTCTGTAAACTTATAAGTCTTTCCAGCCACAAGCTTACCTTCAACAATGTATGGTTTCTTTCCGGAAGTCCATTTTTCAATTACGTTTCCGTTTTCATCTGTTATTTCAAGCTTACATCCCGGAAGTTCCTTACTTCCTGTAATCTTTGTCTTAGAGAAGTTGACCTTGATTGTATCATCCTTCATTACTACCTTGTTTTCAGGCTGAACGCTTTCACTTCCGTCATTTCCAATAACTGTAGCTATTGTTGTGACTTCTCCGTTAGCATTTCCCTCTGTTAACTTAAATCTGATGCTTTCTGCAGTTGCAAATCCGTCTGCCGGTCTTGTTTCCGTCATTTCATAGACTGCATTCTGTAAAAGACCGTTGATTACAAGATTGCCGTTTACCATTGTTGCCCTAAGGTTTCTGTAACCAAGTTCATCTGCCTTGTCAGTTATTTTTATTGAATCAGCATTTCCGCTAACCCATGAAATGATTTCATTGCCTTTATCATCAATAACCTTAAGTGATGCTCCTGCAAGTTCTGTACTGTCTGTAAGCTTAACCTTTGACAGGTTGACTTCTGTAGCCTTATTAAGTTTCTTTGCCTCTGCCTTGATTTTTACGGTTTTTGCATCCTTGTATTCCAAGTGAATGTCTACAGGTGTCTTGTCAATGTAGTAACTGTTTGAAATCCTGTCTTCCACAAAGTAATAATCACCGCTATTAAGACCTGTCTTGTCTTCTGCCTTGTTGTATCCCTCACTCATAATTGGAAGATCCGTATTGATGGCAGCCTTACCATTCTTGTCTGTTTTTACTGTTGTTACGAGTTCATCTGCCTTAAGAAGCAACTCACCATCAGCATTATAAATGTCATTCTTTGTGTAAAAATTAAATACTGTGTCTGCCACTCCAAGGTCTGCTGTCATGTCCTTCTTGTTAATTTCGACATCAGCCTTTGCTCTTTCATTCTTAATGTTAAGATTGCCTTCCTTGTCTGTGTCTTTTGTTGAATTGCTAACAACATCTGTCTTTGCATCATTCCACTTAAATTCAATGTCCCATGTATTCTTGTCAGGAATTACATAACCATAAAGTGTTTCTTCTTCCTTCACTGTATACTTACCAAGTGGGAGATATATAGTTACTGCTCCGGTTTCATCATCAACTGTTGAAGTTGTGATGTCGCTGCACTGCTTTGTAAATTCTGCTCCGTTTCCGGTTGTTACCGTTGCCACCTTTTCGCCCTTATCAAACCAGTTTGTTCCCTGATTATCCTGCGTTACTATGTCCTCTGCAGCATAAATTGTAAATTTCTGTCCTTTCAAATAATCTGTCTTAAATACAAACTTATTGTTTTCAGGCTCTGAAACATAGTGATTAAAGCTCTTTAATATTTCACCTGACTTAGTAAGTGTAAGCTTTCCCTTTGCTTCCTTATTAACATAGTTTACTGTAACAAGTGCGTGACTGTTTCCTTCTGAATCAGTCCATGATGTATAATTTGGATTGCCACTTCCAATTGTTACGTCAATAAATTCATCCTTAATGACAAGCCCTGATGCACTGTCAATTTCGTAAATCTTGTACTGTTCGCTTTTAAGAGCCTTGACTGTCATTATTTCTCCGGATTCATCTGTAACGAATGTGTCAATGTCTACAAGCTTGTTTCCATTTGAATACTGTTGTACAACCTTTGTCTCGCTTCCATCCTTGTTAACCTTGTAAATCTGATACTTTGTGTTTGCCTTAAGTACTGTCTTGTCTGTGTCTCCATCCTTTTTAACAACCTTTAAGTATGCCTCAAATGGTTTGTTGTTATAGAGATATGTATATGTTTTGTAATTAAGTCCCTCACTTGTGATGTCCTTACCAATTTCAATGATTTGGTCATCAATCTTTTCAGTGTCCTTTGCACCTGTCTTTGTCTGATGAAGCACGTACGTACCATAAGCCAAAGCTGATGCAGTCTTTGCACTTCCCTTTTTATCAATTGTAAGTGTTGAATGCTCGTCATCCTTGCACTTGTCATAGCTTCCATTTGATCTAAGATAAATTTGGAACTCTGCTCCCTCTTCAAAATCTGCAGGTCCTGTAGAACCGTCAGATGACATCTTGTACACTTCAAAGAATCCCTTTTTCTCACTTTCGTAAGAATCCTCAATAACTGCCTTTGCCTTGTATTCAACATCGAACTGTGAACCCTCCACCTTAATCTGATGAACTGTTGGATCAAGGAAGAATCCTTCCGGTGCCTTGATTTCCTTAATGTACACCGTATCTTTTGTTCTTATGTAATCAGTTTCAAGTGTTCCATTCTTGATTGTGTAATCAGATGCTGCCTTTGCATTTCCGTTTGCATCATAAACTGTTGTAACCGGATTTGTGCAGGCTGCATCAGTGTACATTCTGTAAACTGCTCCATCAACAGATGTGTCACCGTGAGCTGTGTTGTCTGATGTGTTTTCAACTTTTTTATTTACAACAATAGTTGCCTTCTTGTACTTATTTACAATTCCAAGTTTTGTTGCCTTACCATAATCTGCATAAGTTTTATCTGCTGTTTCTGGCCATGAACCGTTAACCTTAGTCCAGCTTCCTGCAGATTCGATTGTGATTATCTTTCCATTTGCATACTCGGAATTGACAAGCATGTCATCACTTCCGGCACCAACTTCCTTGACTGCATATTGATTGCTGATTTTCTTCATCTGTGCATCAAGGTCAGCCTGCATGAGTTCTTTCGCTCCGGTCTGTGTAAGGTTAGATGCATAAGTAATGTTCTTGTCATCCATTTTTTCCTTAACAGCCTTCTTGTCATCTGCAGTCATGTTTTTTAAGTCAGAAGCCTTTACATATCCATAATTCTTACTCTGAATCTGATAATTAAACTTGTATGTGATTCTTCCTTTTGAATCAGTCTCAGCCACTGAGCTGAAAACACTGTCTCCATCGGCATCACCGGTTTCAGCATTACCCCAGCCGTTAACCTTGTAATCATAAAGTTCCTTATAGTTCTGTGCTGTCACTTCAAACGGAACACGTGCAACAGGGTTACCATCCTCATCCGTCTTGTCTATTGTTATTCTCTGACGGTATACAAGTGTGTCATTGATTTTTTCATAAGGAAAGTCTAATGGTGGAGTACTTGTAATCTCTAGTAACACCTGTCTGTATTCACCGCTTCCTCCATACTTCCATATCTTGACGTTACATGTAACAGTTGTTGATATGCCAAATATTTCGTCATATAAATCGGCTGCACTCTTGTTGTTGTAATAACCTGTGTTCTTTCGCACCTGACTTATTACATCCTTTAAGTCCTTTTCGGAAGTGTGACCTTCCTCGCAGGACCACATGAGTGCCTGTGCATAAACCCACGCCTTAGTTGCTTCACTTTTTGTGACTGAGTACCAGTAACCAATCTTTGCCTCATTGGCTTTTTTTGCATTGGAACTGTTACTTGAATATGTGTCATCACTGCTTACATACACATCCCCTGCATGGCATGCCTTTCCAAGATCCATGCAAAACACCGGGGTTCCTGCAACTTCCGTCTGATACCATGTACCACTTTCGGACTTATTGCCGATCTTAACTGTTCCCAGTTCCCCCAGGTTTGACAACGTTGCATTTTTTGTTTCTGCCTTAACGGTAACTGACCCCATCGGTATTAATCCGATTGTCATAATTACTGCCATAAGGACAGATAACAATCTGTTTACGAGTTTCTTACTTTTCACTTTCGTTACCTCCTGTGTTTTTTATCTATGTCATATATCCAAGGATATTTAACATCCTGTTTTCTTAGCTGCAATAAAAAACAGCCCATACATTTACGTATGAACTGCTTTACCATTTTTATCTTTGTTTTTCATTTATTGTTTTGTCATAATTTATATCTGGTGTAAAATTAGAGCACCATTTTGTTGTATATCCATTCTTATGATCATAAACATAATATACTGCTGTAGCTGCGACTTTATATTCCTTATTTATGTTGCTCGCGTAATGATTTTCACTATGCTTCCAACCATTTACTACCTTCTTTGGGGTTTTAAATGCATCCGCCGCAATTTCACATGTTACATCCGGAGCATTGCTTAATTCTTTATCTGTATATCCCCATTTTTTTAAAATACTTTTTTCATCTCTCCATTCTCCTGCATGTGTCAAGCCATCTTTTGTTGCCATCATGTATGCTCTAAGAGATGCTATTTCATAGATTCTGTCACTCCATTTTAATTGATTTACACCTGCCTTTGTTCTCAGTTTATTCTGCAGTACAAAAGCATCTTCTGAAGCCCACTTACTATAAAATCCTTTAGTCTTTCCATTTTTGTATTTCTTTGTGTACATATTCTTTGTTGTAAAACTCAAAACATCTGAATACTTTCCATATTCATTTCCATTTTTTGTTTTCTTATATGCTCTTACTTTTATTTTAACCTTTTCACCTTCAAGCATGTTTGTAAGAGTATAAGTTGGTTTTTTGACTGTCTTAATTTTGGTCCAGCAACCTTTAGCATTTTCGTATCTGTATACCTCATAGCCCTTTGCATTCTTTACCTTGCTCCATATAAGCTTGATTCCATACTGATACTTAATCTTGCCCCAATTTGGCTTACCATTCTTCTTGATTGACTTAACACCCTTATAATAAGAATACTTTGTTTTTTTC
>OGYN01002338.1_pt1 | contig 14121 bp, 8 predicted proteins | sample 1576551 | NCBI WGS metagenome assembly OGYN01 (sample SAMEA3541589, study PRJEB24748) | human gut metagenome | biome: human gut; feature: human-associated habitat; material: faeces | place: China | collected 2012 | reverse complement strand
GGAGACGCATTGCGTCTCCGCCCTTGCCATATAGAGAATATCAGGGAATCGCTTAGTGTTTACGCTTCTTGCCGATGACCCAAGCGCCGCCCGTAACGGACAGCAGGCTCATGGCCGCGTAGATGGCGATACCTGCATCGCCGGTGCGGCTGGACTGTGCAGGCTTTGTGCTGTCCGCCGTATCATCAGAGCTGTGGCGCGGCGGCAGGTTGGAGTAAGCCGTCTCCGCGTCGGTCAGCGTCTTGACCACGCTGGCGGGCACAAGAGCCTTCTGCGCGTCGGTCAGGCCGTCATACGCCTTGCGGGCCGCGTCGATCCTTCTCTTGGCGGCTCTGCTCACAACGCCGATGGCATTGATCTTGGCGATTGCAGCATCCGCCGCATCCTGGTCGGCCTTGTCCTGCACCAGCTTGGCGTAGGTCGTCTCAGCAGCAGTCAGGGCCGCATAGTTGCTCACCCTCGCCTGCTGGGCTGCCGTCAGCTTATCGTAAGCCTTGCGGGCTGCGTCGATAGCCTTCTTGCTCTTTAGCGTCACAGTGCCGATAGCGTCGATCTTAGCGATCACGGCATCTGCCGCATCCTGGTCGGCCTTGTCCTGTACCAGCTTGGCGTAGGTCGTCTCAGCAGCAGTCAGGGCCGCATAGTTGCTCACCCTCGCCTGCTGGGCTGCCGTCAGCTTATCGTAAGCCTTGCGGGCTGCGTCGATAGCCTTCTTGCTCTTTAGCGTCACAGTGCCGATAGCGTCGATCTTAGCGATCACGGCATCTGCCGCATCCTGGTCGGCCTTGTCCTGTACCAGCTTGGCATAGGTCGTCTCAGCAGCAGTCAGGGCCGCGTAGTTGCTGACCTTGGCCTGCTGCTCTGCCGTCAGCTTATTGTAAGCCGCACGGGCCTCGTCGATGGCGCTCTTGCTGTCCAGCGTCACGGTGCCGATAGCGTCGATCAATGCCTCCACCGACTTGATGGGGGCAGCCTCCAGCTCCGCGATGCGCTTAGCCAGTGCCGTGACCTTGGCGGCCTGCGCGAAGGTCAGGTACTCCTTCTGCTCCGCGCTCAGCGCATCGTAGGCATCCTGCGCTGCCTTGACGGCATCGCGCTCCGCCAGCGTCACCTTGCCCGCCTCGGGCAGGGCGTCGATCTTGGTCTTTGCGTCGTCGATGGCCTTGAACTGGGCGATAGCGGCTTCCACCTTCTCCAGCTTCGATGCATTGACCTTGGCCTGCTCATCCTTGCTCAGGGCATCAAGAGCACTGCGCGCTGCGGCGGCAGCCCCGGCGATCTTCTGATAGCTTGCGTAGGTCACGGCGGCGGCCTCGGGCAGCTGGGAGATCAGCCCTGTCACATAGTCCGCGCCGGCGTTGGCATTGACCACCCGCAGCACATACCATGTGCCGTCATTCTTCTGCGTGTTGCCCTCCTGATTGTTCATGGTGGGCCACGCCCGTGCGCCGCAGCCAACATAGATCGTGTCGCCCGCCTTCACGGGGATGCTCTCCGTGCGTTTATAGAAGCTGCTGCCCTCGGCTCTATCCGTCACCTTTTCATTGAGGAATATCTTGGTAAGGAAGTTCTTATTGCTGGCGGTGGGGGTAAGGCGGAGGTCAGCACTTTCGCCCTCGATGGTCAGGGTGTACTCGTACAGCCCACCGGCCTCGCCGGGGGTGAAAGCGCTTGCCAGCTTACCGCCCTGGATGTCCAGCGCCGCAAGGGTGGTGTCGGAGTTGTCCCATGTACCGCCCAGATCGGCGCCCAGGCCCTTGCGGCTATACATGATGCGGATCACGTCGCCGTTGCTCAGCGAGCCGTTCTCCACGGTGAACTCCTTGAAGCCGAAGTTGGTGAACCAGTCGTTCAGCGTGCCCATCCAGCCGGATTCGCCGCCGCCGTCCATCTGGGACAGTCCCTTGATAGAGGAGATATAGCCATCCTCCGCGCCGGTCTGGGTGAATCTGTTCTTGTCCAGCGCCGCCACGATGCAGCTCATCATGGTGCTGTCGGCGTTCAGGTCGATCCACTCATCCACCAGCTTGCCGTCCCAAGGTGCGCCGTCCTCCACGGGGTAGGTGGTGTTCTCCACGATGACCTGCACCTTGCCGTAGTCGGCGGCGGCTTTCTTCATCGCCACCACAGCGGACTGATAGGCAGTCTCCACCGCGGCCACAGAGGCGGCGGCGTTGATGCTCTCCACGCCAGTGTCATAGGCGGCCTTCGCCTTGTCGCCCAGGCTGTTATACAGCGTTTGCAGGCGGGAGAGAGCAGCAGTCCTGGTGGCGTTCACGTTCTCGCTGACAGGCCCCCATGTGACGGTTACGGCCACATCGTTGTAGGGCATGGTGAACTCCTGCGCCGCATCCTCAAAGCGCATATTGATATAGTACTTATCCTTGCCCAGATACTCTGTGTCATCGTAGGCAATCATCGTTCCGGACTTTATAGAACCGGGATCAATTCCCTGATAGGTGACGCTCTTGATCTCATAGGCTTCGCCGTCAATAGTGACAGTCAAGCCGCCATTGACGGTATAACCGTAGCCATAGGTGGTGAACTGCAGGTTCTTATTGCTGATGCTCCATTTTGCACCGTCCACGGTAAACGTCCCCTTCGCCGCACGGGTCTGGAAGTACGCCGCATAGTCGATACCGGAGACAAAGCGCACCTTGGTCGACGCGGCGGCCGTTGTCACTTCCGTGCGATTCGGGATGGCTGCCGTGAAAGCGCAGAACGGCTCGGTCTGGATGGGGGTGCCATAGCCTCCGCCGCGGCCGCGATCCTGGGTGGCAGGATGCTCCCGCAGGTACTTGGTCATATCGTTCAGCGCAGCGGTGACTTCGTCGGTGTCACCCACCACATTCACCGTCAGCTTGAACGCCTTGTCCTCCGGGAAGGTCTCGTGGGTATCGGCGAAAGCCTTGATACTGTTGTACTTGGTTTGCTCCACGCCGGTCAGCTGCCTGCGCTGGTAGTCGCTCATGCCCTCATAGCAGGCGATCAGATTGTCCACGGTGGACTTGACACCGGCGGAAAGCAGGCTGGTATCGTCGGGCAGCTTGTTCAGCTCCGTGCGGAAGGTGGTCAGGTTCTGTTTATTCTCCGCGGTGGTGTCGTTTTGCAGCTTTCTGATGGTTTCAATGGCCGTCTGCTGGGCATCGCTGGCACCGGTGGAGGTGGCGGCAGCCTTGATAGCGGCGGTGCCGGTATCATAGGCACTCTTGAGTTTGCTCCAGACAGCGGGGCGGAAATAGTTTTCCGCATAGGCGGCATACGCCTCGTCCAGCTGGGACTGCAAAGTATTTTTCACGGCGGACAGGTCGTCGGGCGTATTCACATGAACCCAAATGGCTGTTCCGCTGTTTGCAGAATAGTATTTACCTGCGTAGCTGGGGCAGCTGCCGTCAGAGCTGTTGTCGATGTTGCCCTTTTCGTCCTCCCGCAGGTCATAGGCAGCGATCAGATACCAGCCCTCACGGTACAGCGTCACACTGGCACTGCCGTCTGCATCGGTGATAACCGCTTTTTCGTTCTGGGTAAGCTGCTTCGTGGTGGGATGGTTATCGGCGGGGGCTTCCGCCATGTCACTGATAAACAGGGTCATGTTTGCGCCCGCCTCGACAGCACGGCTGCGACCCAACGCCGCCTTTGCCTGCTGGACGGTCAGGGTAAACGGTTCGCCCGCCTTCACCTCCAGCCCGTTGCTTTGGACAAACTGCGATGTCTTTATACTGTCGATATACTGCCACAGCTCTGCGCTGCCGCCGTAGATGGTGGGCTGGAATTCACTTTGCGGATCCAGATTTAGATCCACCACGACCGTGTCACCGGGGTGCAGCCGTAAATTTTTGGATACGGTATGACTTCGGTAGTCATGAGTTTCTTGCTTGAGATACCACTCGGTGACGTAGACGCCGTTGATAAATATCTTGGCATTCGGCCAGATAATGAATCTATCCGGCTTGTTTGCCAGCGAGTCCACCGCCGCATAGAGGGAGTAGTCGCCGCTGAGCTTCACCTGCTGCGCGGCACCGGCGCGAGAGCCTGTACCGTTCCCCTGACGCGCCATTTCCGGGTCAAGATATGTGAGGGAGACGGTGATCTCGCCCACCGGGGTCAGGCCATAGTAGAACTGCTGGTACAGATCCTCATACGCCTTTTTATAGGCGGCAACAGGCGCATCGTCCGCCTTGGTCTCCGTCAGCACAGGGGCTTTGGCGTTCCTGGCGGCGGTCAGGGCGGCGGCAAATTCCGCCCAGCTTTCGGCGGTATAATCGCTCTGCTTAACGGTATCCGCCAGTGCGATCACGTCCGGCAAAAACGTGTTGATTTGTTCGATGGTCTTTTTATTTGCTGTTACCGTGCCATTGTTATACAGATTTTCCGCCGCCTCCTTCAGAGCAGCAGCCGCAGCGTCTATCTCACTCTGCTTTTTCGCTGTATTGGCAACGGTGGCATTTCCGTTTTCATCGAAGAGCCCGTCAAGCAGCGTATGGCCCGCCGTGCGCGCCGCGTCAAAGGCCGCCCACGTGTCCGGAGTGTAGCTTGTTGAGTTTTCGTAGAATACGCCGGTATAGTTTTGCAATGTCTCATAGAGAATCGTGGGGTTCACCTGCGTGGTGGGGATCAGGTTGCCGATGGCGGCTTGCAGCTTGGCAACGGCATTGTCGATTTGAATTTGCGTTGCGCTTGCGTTTTCGTTGGTTTCATTTGCCGCCTGTAGTACCGATTGGTAATCTGCCCAAAAGCCTTTTCGGCTGGTGTTCTTTCCGTTGAACTTATCTCCAGTGGTGTAATAATTCCCGCTATCGGCAGTGGGGGCATTTTCGATCGCCTCTTGTAATTTCGTCTTATCCGGAGCAACAAACTCGCCTGCCGTCCACTGAATGATGAGAAGTCCACAGATTTCCTTTACTTTTGCTTTTTCACCCCGCCCCGTTATTTTGAAGTTATAGAAGCATGTCTGCGTTGCGGTGCTTTCTAATGCGTCAGCAACAGTCAAGTTCAAATGCTCTTTCATCTGATTGTAGAGACGGATTCCGCTCTCGTAAGTCTCCGAGCCTTTGTAATGGCTCGTCACATATTTGCCGGGCACAGCGTCGTCAACCTTGTACATCTCGGTTGAAATCACGCCTGTCTTTGTGTTATTAGGTGTTTGAATATAATTATACTTTATCGAATTCACCGTGACCAGTCGAACATCCCACGTTGTATCTTCGTCAACCTGGTATGTTCCAATCACCTTCACATCAGAGTCGGGCGGCGAGTATTCGGACTTCGCCGCAGGTGCATCCTCCGCAAAGGCGCTGACGGGCAGAAGCGAGACTGCCATCACCAGCGCCATCAGGAATGATACAATTCGTTTTTTCATTCCGTGATCTTCCTTTCTCTTTCTTGATTTTTCCCGCATCCGCTGGCCCTTTGCGCGTTGGCCCTGCCCCTGCGGGGCAAGGTCGCGGCGAAAGCAGCGGCGGGGAATTGTGATTTTTTCTCTATATCAAAAGACCCTGGGGTCTGGATTTTAGAGGTTCGGGGGACGGGGCGGCTGACCCCATCCCCCGTATGGAAAGCGGCGGTTTCCGTTCAAACCGCCCCGGCTGACAGAGAAGTTCATGCTTTGCATATGCAAAGCATGAAGCGGTACCGCTTCATGAAAAGTCCTGCTTCTCCCCCAAAAAGTCCGTTCCGGTGCAAAACAAAACGCACGGCCAAAAATGACCGTGCGCTGCACTTCTCATTTTGGCTTCGGGAATGGCAAAACCAATCGGCTCCGGCGCATAACGTATCTGACTTAGCCTGCCGCAATCGCGCAGGCATCACAGTGACCTTCTCGCGGGGCTTCTCACCCCATTCCGCCGCCCGTCTCCCAAAAGACCGGCGCGCCGTCCGTTTTTTCAGTTGTCAATCGGCAGTATAGCACACAAAAACCCGAATTGCAAGGGAATCCCCGCCCATCCGCCACGATTTCCCTGCGCTTATCCGGTTCGGAACGGCCACCCGATGCGCATGGTGGTCAGCTCCGTGGGGTGCAGCAGCACCAGCGGCTTGTCCATCGTCTCACCCGCTTTGTAGTCTGTCAGCTTATATTTGATATTCTATCAGTCGCTATTTTTCGCGTCAAGGAAAATGTAAGCTATAAGCGTATAAATAAAACGCTTTAGGCATACAGACGGAGGCGACACATGGATAAGAAGCTGCTTGGCAAGAGGATCAATATGGCGCGTAAGGAGCGGGGCTGGACAGGGGAACGGCTGGCTGAAGCGTGCAGCATCAACGCCACCTACCTGCGGCAGATCGAGGCAGGCTCAAAGGTTCCCAGCCTGCCGGTGTTCGTCTCGCTGTGCGCGGCGCTGAATGTCTCTCCGACGTATCTGTTGGTGGAGGTGCTGCCGCAGCAGGGCAATCAGGACATAGATGCGCTGCTGGAGCTGCTGCAAATCGCCACGCCGAAGCAACTGAACATGATGGTGTCCATGCTCCGCGGCGCGTTGGAGGCGTCGAGGGAATAACAGAAACCCGTCTCAAATTGAGACGGGTTTCGACGGCTTTTGCAGGCGCTGGAGCCAACAGCGCGGCGGCAAACGATGCAAGTATCGTTTGAGGGCATGAAAAAAGCAGGGCAGGGGAGTTTCCCCTGCCCGCTATTATTGCTGCGCTTTGTATTCTTTTTTCCACTCAGCAACTCGCTTATTAACCTCATCAATTTCCGCCATTTTCTCATCTTCTGTTTTCTCCTCAATTAATAAGGAAAACGCGGCAATGCGAATTATATCATCTTGTTGCAGATCCCAAAAAGCACCTTCCGCTCTGGCATGTCTTATGATATCAATTGCCATCTCTCGATTCATTATCTCCGTGTAGGAATCCTCAGAGAGTTCAAACTTAGCCACTTTCCCATTTTCACGCCATTCGCCAACGGAAGTTGCTAAAACTCTAACTGCGCAAATGTCATCCTGACAAGTCTCTTTTATGTACTTCTTATAATCTGCGCAGTCTATTTCCCGCCACAGCACGGTTGCCTCTTGCGCCACTTGGGAATTCAGCAAAAAGGTGGTTTTTGTAAATTCTCTAATTCTGTTGAGATACATTTTTCGAAGGACATCAATCTCGTTCTCGTCAACTAATCGTGCTCCCGTGTTCTCACATGTATTCTTATAGTTTCTTTCAACCGAAACCATAAGCGCTGTTATCTCATCAAATGATCCTATCCTCGGCCAAACCTTTGACCAGTATTGGTTGCAACTGCGGGTATTGTATGTTACGCTGCTGCCGGCACCGGCGGCAGAGAGCGACGGGCATTTGATGCGAAGGGAGCGTTGATCCTCCGAAGAGTTTTGGGTACCTGCGACAGCAGGAGCGACCCTCTCTCAATAGAGAGGAAGCTCGGAGAGGGAAATCGCGACATATCCCACCAAGGAATTGATATCAAACACAGGAACGTTCAGCTCCTGCCGGATACGTGCGGCATAAGGCGGCAGATCGGTGCATTCCAGCACGATGGCGCCCAAATCCGGATGCTCCTTGGCTGCTCGCCGGGCTACGCCAAGAATTTCTTCGCTGACGGCGTCCATATCAAAGGGCGTATCCGGCTGATCAAAGATCTTGCGCCACTGAGGCGCGTCCTCAAGTCCCATCACAAACACATTCATATCGTCCGTGATGTTGCAGGCCTCCATGTGCGCACGGGTCAAGGAGGCGCGGTTGGCAGTGATGACACCAACGGAATGGTTCCTGCCCACCATTGCCTGCGCGAACGGTACCTGCAGCAGTGCTGAGGTGAAAACAGGTATGCCGGCATTGTCGGCCAATTCCTTCTGGAAAATAGCGTTGAAGCCACAGCTGGTGGTAACGGCCTGAACCCCTTCCTCCTTGAGCTGTCGGCAAATAGCAATCATGCTTTGCAGCAGTTCCCGACTGGGATGGGTGATGACGGTTTCCACACAGGCGCCTTTCACCTCCACCAAACGGACCGGAAAAGGATACGACGCGGGGTTGGTGCTGTTGCCTGCCATGGTTTCCAACTGCATGAGCCCCTGAGGAACGAACCCGCTTTCCCAACGAAGAATAGCGATTTTCGGTGATTGATTCATAGTTTCAGCCTCCGGAAATAAAATTGGATCACATCGATCCACAGAGTACGCTTGGGCGTACTATTTATATTAGTCACAGCGACAGGAAAAGTCAACCGCAAAAGCCATTATTGTATACAATCACGAAAACGACAGCGCTTCGTTGTTCATGCCTACGAAAAATGGGCAAAGCGCACAAAAGAGGTTGACTTCGCGCTCGATATTGCATACAATTTAGTGGACAGAGATGTCACGTATTATTTTAGGAGGTGTATTTGTGTGAAAATCGGTGTTCTGAAGGAGATCAAAGAAAACGAATACCGGGTATCCGCTGTGCCGGCTACCGTGCAGGAGATCATACGCCATGGCCACACGGTCTATGTGGAGGCTGGAGCAGGAGCTGGCAGCGGTTTTTCCGATGCAGAGTATGAGGACGCCGGAGCGATCATCGCAGACGCGGACACAGTGTGGAGAGAGTCCGATATCTATTATAAGGTGAAGGAGCTGTTTCCTCAGGAATTCAAGTGGATGAAGAAGGACAAGATCCTTTTTACCTACATTCATTCCAATGCGCACCCTGCCGAAACGGACTGTCTGCTGGACAGCCATGTGTCCGCAGTGGCTTATGAGGATGTCCCCGACAAGAACGGACGCTTCCCCCTGCTGCGGCCCATGAGCGAGCTGGCAGGCAAGGGCGGCTTCTTGGCAGCGCTGCATTATATGCAGGCCGTCAACGGCGGCCCCGGCAAGCTGCTGGCCAACGTAGCCGGCGTGGAGCGCCCCGTGATTACCTGCTTGGGCTGCGGCAACATCGGCATCGGCGTTGCGGAGCTTGCCTGCGGCATGGGCAACGAGGTCCGTATTCTGGATGTAAACATGGATGTGATGCTGGAGGCGAAGAAATATTTGCCCGATGTAAGCTTCATGATCTCCAACCGCGCCAATCTGGAAAAGTGCCTGAAGGAATCCGATGTCATCATCAACGGGATCCAGTGGGCCAAGGATCGAAAAGACCACATTATTTATCGGGAGGATCTGAAGCTCATGAAGCGGGGCTCCATGATCGTGGACGTGGCCTGCGATGACAACGGCGCTGTGGAGACCTGCCGCAGCACCACCCATGACGATCCTGTGTTCTATGAGGAGGGTATCCTGCACTATTGCGTAGACAATATTCCCTCCGCGTTCTCTCAAACCGCGTCTGTGACGTTGGCAAACGCGACCTTGCCCTATCTTCTGCAGATCGCCGATAAGGGCTTCAAGAAAGCCATTGAGGAGAATCCCTATCTCCGTAAGGGCATGACCTGCTATGACGGCAAGCTGACGCTCCTTGAAACCGCGCTGAAGCAGGAGCGTGCATGGACGGATCCGGAGGAGCTTATCAAGGTCTGGTAAGCTGAAAAGGTCTGTTCTTTGACGCGACCCCTTCCGGCGTTCTCAGCAGAATGTCCCCCCTCAGGAAAAAGGGACGGCCTGCAAAACCGCAGCGATACTACACAAACAACAAACAAGATATGCTTAGAGGAGGAAAATTATGGGTCAATCCTGGATCATTCTACTTCCCACGATTCTAACGATTATCGTTTGCCTCGCGACAAAGAAGATTTTTGTCGGTATGTTCGTCGGTATTTTCAGCGGCTGCATCATTCTGGCCGGAGGCAACCCTCTGGCCGGTCTCGGGATGTCGTTTGACAAGCTGATCGCCGTTGTGTCCAGCGCATGGAACGTGAAGCTCATCCTGTTCGCCACGCTGATCGGCGGCATGATCAAGCTTATGCAGGTTTCCGGCGCCGTAAACGGCCTGATTCAGTGGCTGCAGAAGAAAGCCAAAATCACCACGCCCGCCAAGGCGCAGTTTTTGACCTGGCTCATCGGTGTGGTTCTGTTCTTTGACCAGTACACCTCTGAGGCCGTTACCGCCACCATCGGTAAGACGCTGGCCAACAACTATGGCTACTCTCGCGAAAAGGTCGCCTATCTGGTGGACTCTACCGCCTCCCCCATGTGCGCGCTGCTGCCTCTGAATTCCTGGGGCGCCTATATTATCGGCCTGCTGGCTACGCTGGGCATTTCGGACACCATGGGCGTCATGATCAAAGCGCTTCCTTTTAACTTCTACTGCATCATCGCGCTGGTGGTCTGTCTGGTCGTCATTTTCAAAAACTGGAACATCGGCAGTATGAAGGAGGCCGAGAACGCCATCGTCGTCACGGACGATGAAACGGAGCAGGCGCATGATACAAAGACCGCGACTCCCTGGCTCGTTGTTCTCCCCATTTTGGTGATCATTGCCTGCGTCATCGGTGGTCAACTCATCACCGGCAAGGGCGTTTTCGCCGATGGTGACACATCCACCTCGGTGTTTTACGCGATGCTCATCGGCAACGTGGTGACCATTATCATGTGCATGATCTTCGCCGGCATGAAGTACGGCGAGGCCGTCAAGGCCTGCGGGCAGGGTATCCTGGAAATGATCCCCGTGGCTATGCTGCTGGTCTTTGCCTTCTGCCTGAGCGGCATCTGCGGCGAGCTGAATATCGGCGCTTTCATTTCCGGCATCACGGCGGCACACATCCCCAACGCCATCGTTCCCACACTGGTATTTATCACCGGCGCTCTGATGGCCTTTGCAACCGGATCCTCTTGGGGTACCTTTGCCATTATAATCCCCATCGTTGTTCCCATGGCTACCGCCAGTGTGATCCCCCTGCATATTCTGGTAGCGGCTATGCTGTCCGGCGCTATTATGGGCGACCATTGCTCCATGATCTCTGACTCCACCGTCATGGCCTCCGCCTTCAGCGGCTGCGACAACGTTAAGCATTTCCGCACACAGCTCCCCTATGCGCTCATCAGCGCCGGCGCTGCGGCTGTACTTTATCTCATCGTTGGTTTTGTCATGTGACACCGTGATTTATCACGAACAGCATAAAATTTTCGTACAAATTTAAGGAGAGTAATATGTCTGAGTTCAAAGGTTCTGACCTATTAATGAAGTGCCTTGCCGAACTGGGTGTAAAGCACATCTTCGGCATGGGCGGCCACGGCAACCTCGCCATCTGCGACGGCCTTTACAAGGCAAAGGATACTTACGGCATCCAGGGGATCATCATTCACGATGAATCTGTCGGTGCTTCGGCGGCAGGCGGATATTTTAAGGCCACCGGTCGGCCCGGCGTACTGCTGGTGACCAACGGCCCCGGCATGATGCAGGCCATCCCCGGCGTAGTGGAGCAGGCCATGTCCAACAGTCCCGTTATCGTGATCTGCGGTGATATCCCCACCTATCAGGCCGGTTACGGCGCCGAGGAGGAGCTGGATATCTGCGAGGATATGGATCAGGCGTCTCTGTACCGCGGCTTTGCCAAGCGGGTATATCGAGTGGTACACGCTGAGCAGATCCCCATGACCGTGGCAAGAGCCTATACGACCGCCATGAGCGGCCGGCCCGGTGTGGTCATGATCAACATCCCTGTGGATGTGCAGGCCAAGGAGATTTCCGCAGAGGACATGAATCGTGATTACCGTCTGAAGGAGCACGCCATTGTTGACCGTCCCCGCGGCAGCCGCGCTGCTGTGGAACGGGCCGCCAAGCTCCTCATGGCTGCCGAGCATCCCATGATCGTTTGCGGCGTAGGCGCCATGGTGTCCGATGCCTGCGAAGAGGTAAAAGAGCTGGCCGTGCTGCTGGATGCGCCTGTGGGTACTGCGGCAATGGGACAGGGCATCATCGGCGGAAACGATCCTTATTACGCCGGTCGCGTAGGCGGCTGGGGCAACAAGTGCGCCAACGAGCTTTGCTGGCGGTCCGATGTTGTGATCACGCTGGGTAACCGCTTTGACGAGGATGAAACCGGTGCCTGGGAAATGGGCGATACCTACAACATGGACAAGACGAAGATCATCCATGTCCACACGGATCCCCGCGAGCTGGGCCGCGTGTATCCCATTGAGGTGGGTATCCACGGAGATCCCAAGAGTGTTTTGCAGGAACTGATCGAGCTCATCAAGGCCGAGAACCGCACCTTTGACCACAATGTCAAAGCCGACGTGGCCAAGGGCCGCGCGGAGTATTTCGCCGAGATGGCGGAGTACCGCAACAGTGACAGTTATCCCATCAACCCCTTCCGCTTCGTCAAGGAATTGGAGGAGGTATTCCCCAAGAACGGCGTACAGGTGGGCGCGGCGATCTGCGCGAGAAACTACTATTGTCACGATGAGCCGAGAAGTGCCTACTACGGCTACGGTATGGACCTCATCGGCACGTCTCTGGCGCAGGCTCTTGGCTTTGCCGTAGGCTGCCCCGACCGAAAGGTCGTGTCCGTGGAGGGAGACGGCGGTTTCCTGATTCACAGCAGTATGCTGGCCACTGCCGCAGAGTATCACCTGCCTATCACCTGGATCGTGGTGAATAACTCGTCCTACGGCACCGTATGGGGCCTGCAGCGGCAGTATTACGAGGGCCGCTCGATCCTCACCGAGTTCTGCTATGACGACGGTGAGGTGTATGTGCCGGATTATGCCAAGATGGCAGAGGGCTTCCGCATCAAGTCCTTCCGCGTGGAGCGTCCTGAGGAGATCCGCCCGGCACTGGAGGCAGCGCTGGCCTACGATGGCCCCACGCTGGTGGATGTGGTAGTCGACCGCACATTCAGCAGCACGCCCCCCACGGTGAGCCGCTGCGGCTGGGATCGCTACTATCCCGACTGGAAAGCGGAATAAACCCATCAAGATTAAAAAAGGCATCCCTTACGGGATGCCTTTTTTGCGCGGTATTGAAAAAAATCAGCCAGTGAAACCGGAATCCTCCACGGCGACATAGTTATCCGCGATAATGGCCTGCTTGCCTGCCGTAAAATCCTTTTCCTCTATGGCGCGGATTAAATCCTCGTGCAGCTTCACGGAGCGCTGGTCATCCATGGAGGAATTATAGAATAGCAGACATACGGCGATCGTATTGTACACCTCATCCAGATATTTCTGGTAGTATCGATTGCCGCTGGCCAAGGCGATTTCCCAGTGGAAGGCCCGGTTGTATTTCACAAAATCACTGATGGAAAAGTTTTCAGAAACCTTGCGTAGTTCTCCGTTATACTCGCGCATACGGTCAACAGCAGCCGGCGATATTCGCTCAATGGCAAGAGAAAAGGCGCCGACCTCCAGACTCTCACGGATCTGAAAGACGCTCTTAATGTCGTTGGGATGGAACCGTGTCACCATCATGCCTCGGTTGGGGGTACCCTCGACAATCCCCTCATAGCGCAGTCGGTTCAGCGCCGTGCGAACAGAAGTGCGGCTTACGCCGGTTTCCCGAACGAGGTCTTCCTCAATCAGGCGATTTCCCGGGAAGAAGACCTTGTTGATAATGGCTTCCTTCAGATATTCATAGGCGATATCCGCCTGACACTTCTTCATCATAGCAGCTCCTATGCCGAGTTAGAGTTTGCAGGATTTGCAGGAAAGGTATCGGCAACCTGACCTTATGAGGACATTTTATCACAATTTACGGCGATTTGCAAGTGCAGACCGCAGAGCAGGCGGCACAGACCGCTGCTCCTTGCGGGCTGTTTTTTTGAATGCTCAGGGCTATATTTGATGGCATTTCGCGCAGGTGCCGGTACTTTCGCAAGGAGGCTTGCCAACTTGTGCCATGGTTCAGGCAAACAACAGCAAGGCCTGCCGCCCTCTTTTCCACCTTGGCCCCGTTGCCGTTCAGTCCGATGGCCGCCATGCGGCACGGCTCGCGGTTGCAGCACACCGCAGTCAAACATCTTGCACTTCGGATGCTTGTGGAGTTGGACAAAAATTTAGTCCTGCCGACACAGGAAAGGACTTTCACCAATATAAGAATTTACATGTACGGAGGATTACGTAATGTCAAAACTTGAAATCTTTCAAACAGCAATTAATGTAGCCACAGTTCTTATTGCCCCAATCGTTGTCGTAATTGTTGGACAGAAGCTGCAGGATAAAGGTCAGGAGCGCAATATCAATAGTTTCAGCTCTCTGCTGAAAAACCGCAAATACATTGGCGAGTATCGCTATCAGGATGTTGTAATTGAGG
>OGYN01002325.1_pt1 | contig 14190 bp, 10 predicted proteins | sample 1576551 | NCBI WGS metagenome assembly OGYN01 (sample SAMEA3541589, study PRJEB24748) | human gut metagenome | biome: human gut; feature: human-associated habitat; material: faeces | place: China | collected 2012 | reverse complement strand
TTTGTGCGGTTAACTTGACTCGTGCCGCTCGTGGTGCGCAAGCTGCCGCTAAATAACGATCGATAAACCTGTTTTATTGATGAAATATCTGATTGTAGGGTTGGGGAATATCGGTTATGAATACGAGAATACCCGGCATAACATAGGATTCAGAGTATTGGACGCCTTAGCTAAGGCGTCCAATCTCGTTTTTACCGATGGACGTTACGGTGCTACATGCGAACTTCGGTTAAAAGGACGTGTGTTGGTTTTGTTGAAACCTTCGACCTATATGAATTTGAGCGGAAATGCGGTTCGGTACTGGTTGCAAAAAGAAAATATACCGGTGGAGAATATGCTTGTCGTCGTAGACGATTTGGCTTTGCCGTTCGGTACATTGAGATTGAAACCCAAAGGCAGCGATGCCGGTCATAATGGATTGAAACATATTTGCGAAATATTGGGTACACAATGCTATGCCCGTCTTCGATTCGGTATAGGGAATGATTTTCCGCGAGGGGGGCAAATAGAGTTCGTTTTAGGATCTTTTCCTCCGGAAGAGGAGAAGCAACTCCCCGAAAAGTTGGAACGAGCCGGCGAGATTATCAAGAGTTTTTGTTTAGCCGGCGTGCAGCAAACTATGAATCAATATAACAATAAATAGCAGATATGGCGAAAGACGAGGTAAGAATTGATAAATTCATGTGGGCTACCCGCATTTTTAAAACTCGTACCATAGCGACCGAAGCCTGTAAAAAGGGAAGGGTAATGCTCGACGGAGTTGCGGTGAAACCTTCCAGAATGATCAAAGTTGGCGATGTCATACAAGTGAGAAAACCGCCTGTAACATATTCTTTTCGAGTTTTGGCTCTCTCTGAAAATCGTATGGGGGCAAAATTAGTTCCCGGGTATTTGGAGAATATCACTCCGCCGGAACAATACGAATTGCTCGAAATGGTGCGTATAGGAGGTTTTGTCAATCGCCAAAAAGGATTGGGACGACCGACGAAAAGAGACGGTCGTCAAATGAAGCAATTCCTCGAATCGGAGTATGCCGATGATGGATTCGATTTTGATTTCGATTTCGAAGATGACGACTTGGACGAATAGGGGATAGCGGAATGTATTTCCCATTGGGTAAAGTCGAATATTTAAATTTTCTAAAAAAGAAAGGATCGTATAACTCCTCTGAAATAATCTCCCTTACCTTTGTCTGCAAGATTAAGTCTTATGTGGGCGAAAAAACTGAAAATACTGTTCGTTTGTTTGGCCGGTTGTCTGGCTGTTTTTTCGACGGTGATTCCTCATCACCATCATGAGAATGGTATGATTTGCTGGGTAATCGATGCCGCAGAGTCGGGAGATACCCATTCGTCTGATATCCCCGAAAAGGCTGGCGATTGCAGCGGTTGTAGTTGGTTTGCATATAAGGTTCCGGTCGATACAGTTTCTTTAAATCAATATCTTACATTAAAGTTTGCCCCGGTAAAAATTTTGTTGGGGACGTGGGCTATGTTGTCCGATTTCGTTATCGACAGTTTGGAAGTATCTCCCTGTTTCGGTATTTACATCGAGCGGCTGCATACATTTACTTTTCTTAAAACGTTGGGGCTGCGGGCTCCTCCCGTCGCATAGGTATAAATATCTCTTAATTCCATAAGAGAGAATTCGTTCGGTATTTTTGTATTCGAACTGATAACTATTATTTATTCCATAATTAATTATACCTATGAAACGAAATATTATATTCTCAATTCTTTTCACTTATATATTCTGGGGGTGTTCGGGTTCGTCTTCTTCTCACAGTGATGAACATGAGCATCAACATAGCGATCATATAGAAGCTCATGATCATAATCACGACGAACACGAAGGTCATGACCATGAAGCCGAAGAACATAGCGACGAGATAATTTTGAAAAAAGCCGAGGCCGAAGCCATAGGTTTAACGACCAAGACTATCCGTCCCGAAAAATTTCATGGCGTTATTTCTTGCTCGGGAACTTTGTTGGCTGCGCAGGGAGATGAAGTAACCGTTGTTTCGCCGGTTGCCGGTGTGGTTTCATTGGCCGGTAAACATATTACCGACGGTAGTTCGGTCGCCAAAGGCAGTGTGTTGTTGAATGTTTCTGCCGAGAAGATGGCTACCGGAGATCCGGCTAAACGGGCTTATATCGATTACGAAACTGCTCGCAAGACCTATGAGCGTGCTCAGGAGTTGGTAAAGGATCAGATCATTTCCCGACAGGAATACGAACAGATATATAAAGACTATGAGACGGCGAAATTGGCTTATGAAGCCATTGGCGGAGGAAAGTCGGGCAGTGCCGTGAAAGCCCCTATGGGAGGTTATTTGAAAAATATCATGGTGAAAGACGGTGATTTTGTAGAGATGGGACAACCGCTGATGACCCTTTCGCAAAATAAACGTTTACAATTGCGGGCCGAAGTTCCTCAACGTTATTATAAGGAATTGCCAGCGGTTGTTTCGGCCAATTTCAAGACACCTTATGACGACCGGGTGTATGAGCTTTCTCGGTTGAACGGGCGATTGTTGAGTTACGGAAAGGGAACTTTGGCGGGAGGTGCTTATATCCCCGTGGTTTTCGAATTGGACAATAAGGGCGAGATAGTTCCCGGAGCCTACATAGAAGTCTTTTTGTTGACGACATCGATCGATAATGCGATCGTGGTTCCTGTTTCGGCACTAACCGAGGAACAAGGGCTCTATTTCGTCTATTTGCGTTTGGACGAAGAAGGGTATAAAAAGCAAGAAGTTACAGTCGGAAATTCCGATGGCGAGAATGTGAGAATATTGTCCGGTTTGCACGAAGGCGACCAAGTCGTTACACGGGGTGTCTATCAGGTAAAACTCGCCGCCAATAGCGGAGTGATTCCCGAAGGCCATTCGCACAACCACTAATACATTACAGCCATGTTGAATAAAATTATCCGATATTCTTTGAACAATCGGCTGCTGATTTTAGTGGCATCTGTATTGTTACTTTTTGCGGGATTGTACACATCTATGAAAATGGACGTCGATGTCTTTCCCGATTTGAATGCTCCTACGGTAGTCGTCATGACCGAGGCTCCGGGTATGGCGCCCGAGGAGGTGGAACGGTTGGTGACCTTCCCCGTAGAAACCGCATTGAACGGAGCGACCGATGTGCGTAGGGTACGTTCCTCCTCGACGACCGGGTTTTCGGTGGTTTGGGTGGAATTCGATTGGGGAACCGATATTTATCGGGCACGGCAGATTACTTCCGAGAAATTGGCTGTTGTGGGTGAAAGTTTGCCCGAGGGAGTGGGAACTCCCACATTAGGCCCTCAATCCTCTATTCTTGGCGAGATGATGATTATCGGTCTGACGTCCGATTCTACATCTTTGAGAGATTTGCGCACGTTGGCCGATTGGACTATCCGTCCCCGCTTGCTTTCTATCGGCGGTGTGGCTCAGGTTACGGTTATCGGCGGCGAGATGAAGGAATACCAGATTCTTTTGGACTTGCCCCGTATGAAACAGTACGGTGTCACATTGGACGAGGTTCTCAATGCTGCTCGTGAGATGAACCGGAATGCCAACGGAGGTATTTTGTACGAATATGGCAATGAATACATTGTACGGGGAGCTGTCGCTACGACCGATGTCGATGCGATTGCCAAAGCCGTGGTAAAACGGGTCGATGGCGTTCCTGTGTTGATGGGCGACGTTGCCGAGGTGAAGATAGGAGACAAAGCTCCTAAATTGGGTACGGCTTCGGTTCGGGCCAATCCTGCTGTTTTGCTGACGGTTACCAAGCAGCCCAATACGAGTACTCTCGACCTCACGGAAAAACTGCTTTCTTCGATGGACGAGTTACAGAAAAATATGCCGGCCGATGTCACGGTTTCTACCGATATATTCCGTCAGTCTCATTTTATCGAAAGTTCCATAAACAATGTACAAAAGTCCTTATACGAAGGGGCTATATTCGTAGTGATTGTTCTGTTTTTCTTCTTGATGAATGTGCGTACGACGCTCATTTCGTTGGTCGCTTTGCCGTTGTCTTTACTGTTCTCTATATTGGCGCTCCATTTTATGGGGTTGACCATCAATACGATGAGCCTCGGTGGTATGGCCATAGCCATAGGATCTTTGGTCGATGATGCCATTGTCGATGTGGAGAATGTATATAAACATCTGCGGGAAAATCGACTGTTACCGCCGGGACAACGGAAGCCGATTGTCGAAGTCGTGTTCGAAGCCTCGCGCGAGGTGCGTATGCCTATTCTCAATTCTACATTAATCATTATTGTCACTTTTATTCCGCTCTTTTTCCTGACCGGCATGGAAGGCCGCATGCTCGTGCCTCTCGGTATTGCTTTTATCGTCGCGTTGTTTGCATCGACTGTCGTTGCATTGACGTTGACGCCGGTACTGTGCAGCTATCTGTTGGGCAAAGGAAAGACTGATAAGGATATTAGTCGTGAACCGTTTGTCGCCCGTACTTTGAAAAAATATTATGGGCAAGCTTTGGAGTGGGCGCTGCGTCACCGTACCGGTGTGCTGGGCGGGACTATCGCCCTGTTTGTGGCTGCCATGATTACCTTTTTCACGTTGGGACGTAGTTTCTTGCCTCCTTTTAATGAGGGTTCGTTTACAATCAACGTGAGCACTTTGCCCGGTATCTCGTTGGAGGAATCGGATAATATCGGTCGTCGGGCAGAAGAACTTCTACTTGAAGTTCCCGAGATACAGACTGTCGCCCGGAAGACGGGGCGTGCCGAACTCGATGAACATGCTTTGGGCGTAAATACCTCCGAGATAGAAGCCCCCTTTGTATTGGGAGACCGTTCGCATGCCGAGGTCGTTGCCGATGTACGCAAAAAACTGTCGGTGATTCCGGGGGTGAATATTGAGATTGGACAACCTATTTCTCACCGTATCGACGCTATGCTTTCCGGTACTCAGGCACGTATTGCCATTAAACTTTTCGGTGATGATTTGAACCGCATGTTTATGTTGGGCAATCAGATTAAGAAGAATATTTCGGCAATCGATGGAGTGGTCGATTTGAATGTGGAGCAACAAATCGAACGCCCGCAATTGAAAATCACTCCGCGCAGGGAAATGCTTGCTCGTTATGGCGTATCGCTGTCCGAGTTCGCCGAATTTATCGATGTCGCATTGGCTGGCGAGGTTGTGTCGCAGGTGTACGAAGGAAGCCGCACATTCGATTTGACGGTAAAAGTAAAAGACGATGAACGTTCTTCGGCGGCCAAGATAGGAGATTTGATGGTCGATACCCAGGACGGGAAAGTTCCGTTGAGTTATTTGGCGGAAATCAAGTCCGCCACGGGGCCCAATACGATTAATAGGGAGAATGTGAAACGTAAGATTGTCATATCGGCCAATGTCAGCGACCGCGATTTGCGTAGTGTAGTGGACGATATAAGGGAACGTATCGATGAAACCGTGGTGCTCCCCGAAGGTTATTTCATCGAGTATGGAGGACAGTTTGAAAGCGAGGCGGCAGCTTCTCGTACGCTTTCGTTCGTTTCGCTTTTTTCTTTGCTGGTTGTATTCTTGTTGTTATACAATCAGTTCCGAAGCGTATCGCAGTCGGCGGTCATCTTGCTGAATCTTCCGTTGGCACTTATCGGAGGCGTGTTTATCTTGCGTTTTACGACCGGAGAGATAAGCATACCAGCTATTATCGGATTTATTTCTCTTTTCGGAATCGCCACGCGTAACGGTATGTTGTTGGTTTCGCACTATAATACGATGCTGTCCGAAGGTAATTCGTTGCACGATACCATTTTAAGAGGCTCGCTCGACCGGTTGAACCCCATATTGATGACGGCACTCACATCGGCTCTTGCACTCATTCCTTTGGCTTTGGGTGGCGATTTGCCGGGGAATGAAATACAAAGCCCTATGGCAAAAGTCATTTTAGGAGGATTGATAACTTCGACTTTCCTCAATGCTTTTGTCGTTCCGGTCGTTTATTGGATTATGAACCGTAAAAAAGAAAATCGATGAGAAATAGCTTTTTATGTCTTTTTGTATTCGCTGTTGCGAATATGGGAGCACAAAATAATATGGCGGATATATTGGCTTCTATCGAAACGAATAATCCCGAATTGAAAGCCGGAGCTCAAATCGTTTTGAGTCAGAAAGCCGAAGTATCTTCACAGAACACATTGGAAGACCCTAACTTCGAGTTCGAGCATTTATGGGGAGCCGACAATGCCAAAGACCGCAAGTACGATATTTCGGTTTCCCAGTCGTTCGATTTTCCTTCGCTATATGTTCAGCGGAATAAAATAGGGAATTTGAAACGTACTTTGTACGATGGGCAGCAGGCTGTTTTGCGACAACAAATATTGTTGCAGGCAAAGGAGCTGTGTTTGCAGGTGATCTATTTGAATCGTTGTATTCGGTTGGGAAACGAGAGGCAAGCTGCCGCCGACGAGTTGGTCAAACTATATCGTGAACGGCTGACCTCTGGCGATGCCAATATTCTGGACGTGAATAAAATCGAAATCGAGCAGTTGAATATCACGACGAGCAATATACAACGCCGGAATGAGCTGGCCGCTTGTCTGGCGCAGTTGCAGGCGTTGAATGGCGGTGAGCCGTTGAACTTGGCGGAGTCGGCTCTGACGGAATATTCCGATAGGGAGTTGCCGGCATCGTTCGATGACTTGAAAGAACAGGCGTTGCAATCCGATCCCGAATTACAAATGTTGCGGCAGGAAAACCAGATCGCCGGTAAGGAGGTCTCTCTCAACCGGGCAGGCTGGTTGCCGAAGTTCGAGCTGGGCTATCGTCATGCCTACGAATTGGGCGAGCGTTTTAACGGATTGTCCGTGGGTGTTTCCATTCCTTTGTTTGCCAATCGCAAGAAAGTGAAGATAGCCAAAGCACAAGCGGTGGCCGGTTCTTTCACCGTTAATAACAAGGAGTTGCAGACGTTGGCGGCGTTGCAGTCTTCCTATAACGAAGCGGTTGCATTGAAAGATAATCGGGAGAGATATGAGCTGTTGACTCGGCAGAATAATTTTGAATTGTTACAGAAGGCTTTGGCATCCGGCAAGATCTCGATGGTGGAGTACTTGGTAGATGCTACGCAACTTTATGAAGCTTTTGAGAATAAACTCTCTTTGGAATATGAGTATCAGTTGCGATTGGCTCGTATGTATAAATTCGAATTATAGGCTTTTCGGAAGATTAGGTTAGAGATGCTTTTGGGGTTCGACTGAATCCCGAAAGCATTTTTTTTACGGGGATACGGCGGTGTCGGGTTATCGCATGTAGACGGATATTAGGCGTAGAGGTAACGGCAGATTCTCTTTCCCGGTGAGAGCGTGGGAAGGAAACTTCGTCAAGGTGATATAAGACAGATGCTTCCGAAGAGCCGGGATAACATTTTGTCGGAGATTCTCATGGTCCCCGGACAAGGAAAGTTCGTCTTCCCCGGCATGGAATCCCAATTGTTTCCACGCGTTTAATAGATAATATATACCGTCGTTGATATGGCGTATGCGAAAACTGTTGGATAGCAGGAAGCCCTGCTGGTTGAAACAAAACAAATCGATATGGTCGGTTTCCCAGTGAACATACATTTTAGACGTATATCCCAATCGGCTTTTTCTGAAAAAGTATTCGCACGCCGGAGCCAGCCTGTGTAGCAGTGCGGGGCGGTCTAACGTGCGTTTCACGAAAGACGACAGCTTTGTGTTTAGGTCGAAAAGTATTTTCGCTCCCGTTTGAGGTAGGTCGGTCGAAATCAAAGTTCCCTCGCTGTCTGGAAAACAAAAATCGAAATAGAGAGGATTGTCCTCCGTCGAAGCGAATGCGTCGGGGATAAAGATAAACCGAGGAGAGTCGGCTATGAAAAAGACTTTCTCGAACGGACGGGTCAATATGGGTTGGGAGAAAACCGCCTCTTCGATAGAAGAAACTCCCTTTTCTGAGGTCAGCGGTAAACGTTCCGTTACGATTTCGTCGCGATTCTCCGTGTGTTGTAATAAAATATACAGATACGAACCGTTGGCATACATCGCCAAGATGTATTTGTGACTCTCTTTTATCGGTCGGTTCAGTGCCTCTATCGGTTCCATCGTCAATTTGTTTTAACTGTCTTTGTGCAAACAGAGCAAGGTATCTCCGAGTTTAGCCTCTTCCTTTGTGTTTTGCAAGGCAAAATATAGGAGAGGCGGCACGTAGTGCAAAGGGTCGGGTGGTTGGAAATAACCGTTGTTTGCCTTCGTATTTGTTGCAAATATAGTGAAAGGAGAGCGCAGAGGCAAGCGAAAATTACATTTTCGGCTTGACTATGCCGAACCGCCTCCGATATTCTACAAATATAGTGAAAGGAGAGCGCTGAGGTAAATGAAAATTGTATATTCGGCTTGACTATGCCTACAAAAATACTCTGGTATTTTATCCTATACAAATGTAGGTAAAGAAACCGGGAAACGTTATTTTTGCAGTATGCTTTAACCGATTGCACATGATTACCGACCTGCTTGTCCAACAGATAGAAAGTTGTTTGCCGTACGAACCGAATCGCGAACAGAGTGAGTTGTTGCAGCAGCTAGCCGCTTTTGTCCTCGACGGACGGGACGACTCGTTGTTCCTGCTACGGGGATATGCGGGAACTGGTAAAACCTCACTGGTGGGAGCTTTGGTCAAAGCCTTGACACAGTTGCAGAGCAAGGTGGTATTGCTGGCTCCTACGGGGCGTGCGGCTAAGGTGTTTTCTCGGTATGCTCGTCACCCGGCCTACACGATTCATCGGAGGATATATCGGCAAAAGAGCTATTCGCCCGATATGGAAGGATTTCTTATCGGGGAAAATCTGGCGAAACACACGCTGTTTATTGTCGACGAGGCCTCCATGATTGCCAACTCGGTGGGCGAAGGGGGGGTTATGGTTCCGGGAGGCTGCTCGACGATTTGGTCGAGTATGTCTATTCAGGCGAGCATTGTCGGTTGATTTTGTTGGGCGATACCGCACAGCTGCCTCCGGTGGGTCAGGAGCGTAGTCCGGCTTTGGATGCCGTCGTCATGGGCGGCTACGGATTGAATGTCGTGGAATATGAATTGCGGGAGGTCGCTCGGCAGGCTGCCGAATCGGGAATCCTCTATAATGCCACCCGTTTGCGGGAATGTATGGAAGAGGCGCCATTGCCCCGACCCTGCTTGCGGGTGAATGGGTTTCCCGATGTCGAGGCTCTTAGCGGAGAGTATTTGGTAGAACGTATATCCGACTCTTACGACCGTGTCGGACTCGACGAAACGATTGTCGTCACTCGTTCCAATAAACGGGCCAATATATTCAATCAGGGGATTCGTAACCAGATACTCTATCGGGAAGAGGAGCTTACCGCAGGCGATCTGTTGTTGGTCGCCAAGAATAACTATTTCTGGGGAAAGGACTATAAAGAGGTCGATTTCATCGCTAACGGCGATGTGGCCCGTGTCGTGCGAGTACTTAAACGTACCGATATGTATGGTTTCTGCTTTGCCGATGTACAGCTTTATTTCCCCGATTTGGAAGTCGAGATGGAAGCTAAGATTCTATTGGATACCCTTACCAGTGAGTCCCCTTCTCTGACAAGGGAACAGCAGGAGACTCTTTTTGCGCAAGTCTTGGCCGACTATTATGACGTTACGACAAAGAGAGAAAAAATGAAACGGCTGAAAACCGATCCGTGGTTCAACGCTTTGCAAGTAAAATATGCCTATGGGGTAACTTGTCACAAAGCGCAAGGCGGTCAGTGGAAACATGTCTATGTCGATATGGGGTATATCCCTCAGGGTGCGGTTTCGCTCGATTTCTATCGTTGGCTTTATACGGCTTTCACCCGGGCGACCGAGAAGATATGGCTGGTCAATATGAGCGAAGAGTTTCGGGAGTCGTCTTTATAATACAGGGCTCAATAACCTCATGATAGACTCTATCCCTTTTTGATAGAGGGGACGGTGTCGCCAATAGTGTTGGATAATGCGACGACATTGTTGCTGGTCCTCCAAGAAAATACGTTTCATTTCACTGTTGACCTCTCGGTCATAAATGAAAGCGTTGGCTTCGAAATTGTGTTCGAAGCTGCGAAAGTCGAAGTTGGTAGAGCCTACCGAACATAACTCGTCGTCTATGATGATCGTCTTGGAATGAAGTATGCCCGGTTGGTAAAAGTAAACTTTTACCCCGGCGCGTAACATTTCCGTTATGTAAGAAAACGATGCAAAACGCAATACCGTCGAGTCCGACCGTTCCGGTATCATTAGCCGCACGTCCACTTTGGCGAGAGCTGCGGTTTGCAAGGCTTTCACCAAACTTTCGGTAGGCAGGAAATAAGGCGTTTGTATATATACGTTTTTTTTAGCATTGGTAATCGCTTTCAAGAAAAGCATGGCGATGTTCGACCATTCCCCTATGGGGCCGCCCGGAGCGATTTGTATGCCGCTTTTCCCTTTGTCTGCTACCGGTGGAAAAAATCGGGAATCCGAAAGAACCTCTTTGCATTCGTAGCTCCAATCGACGGCGAACAACAATTGTAATCCTCTTACCGCAGGCCCCTCGATGCGCAAATGTGTGTCGCGCCACGTTCCCCATTTGGTCCCTTCGACATAGCGGTCGGCGATATTCATGCCTCCTATGTAGCCTATTTTTCCATCGATGACCGTTATTTTGCGGTGGTTCCGGTAATTGATTCGGCTGGCGAGTTGGGGAAACGTGATTTCAAGGAAAGGACGTACGGCGATTCCTGCATCCTGCATCTCTTTGAAAAATCGTTTTTTCACCGACCAACAACCCACATCGTCGTATAGGATTCTTATTTGTATGCCTCGGCGGGCGCATCGAAGCAAAACCTCCTTGACTCGGTTGCCGAGTTTATCGTCCTCGAAGATGTAATATTGGATATGGATATACTCTTGGGCAATCTCCAAATCTTGCAGGTAGTGTTTGAATTTGTCTTCTCCCGAAGTGAATATCTTCACGTGGCTTCCCGAATAATACGGTACACTGCACAAACTGTGGCACAATCTTATCTCTTGCTTGCTCTCCTCGTTCAGTGGAAGACTGTCGATATTGACGATCGAATGATAATCCCGCTTTCGTAATTTCCTCTTTATGCGTCGGGAAACCATTCTTTTCGCCTTGAAATTCTGCCCGAAAAAAATATAGAAAACCAATCCTACGATGGGAAGAAATGCCAATACGAGTACCCATGCCAAACTTTTTACCGGATTGCGATTCTCTGTGATGATTATCACGATCGTACCCAGTATGGTAATGGCATATATCGTATAGACCACGATGTATACCCAGTCGTTGATAGGCGGTAATAGGGCGAGTGTCAACATTCCGAAAGCTAAATTAGAAAAAAAATCTGAAAAAAGCAAATAGGATAGTTGTTTCTTGAAAAAATCATGAGGAGGGAGAGAACTGTAAGAAATGTGAATGGGACGAGTGAAATTTGGAAGGAATCGTTCGTAGATATAAATCTTTCCCTATTTTTGTGTGAAATGCGGAAATGGAAGGTAGCTTGGTAGAAAAATAGGGCGAGTTCTTTTTTCTCCACTCTCCTTTCTCTATTTTTGTAGTCTCATTTGAATAGCCGAAGTGAAGAATAAAAAGCAAGGGAATAATTCCTCTAAATACAAAGACGGGCATGTGGTTGCTCTGTTGGTGCTCTCTCTCGTTTTTCTGTTTCTCCTGACTCAGTTGCCTGTTTTGGAGTGGGGTGGATTCGCGACGAAACCTGTCGATCTCTTTTCCGATATCCGTGTCGATGAGCAAGATTTGGATTTGCCGGGTGATGCAGAGTGGCAGGAGGAGGGAACGGAGTGGTTGAACGAGGGGGGGGACTCTCTTTCCTCTGTGGAGAAAGATGAACCGCAAAATCGACAAGTCGTGCCCGATACGATAAGGGTACAAGAAACAGCCGACACTCTTCTCGTAACGAATATTTCGTCCGATACGGCAGAGGTCGGGAATCTTCCCCGACGGGACGGCGATGTGGTTTTGTTCGAAGATTTCTCGCCGGGGAAAAATGGTTTGTCTCATCTTCTCTCGTCCTTGAAGGAACGAGCCTCATTGGGACGTCCCGTGCGTTTGGCATTTTTGGGCGATTCGTTTATCGAGGCTGATATATTTACGCAAGACGTGCGAAGTTTGTTGCAATCCCGATATGGTGGGAGTGGTGTGGGATATGTGTCTATGCATTCCGATTTTCCCGGATTTCGTCGGTCGGTCGTACAGTCGGGCGAAGGTTGGGAAGTGCATAGTGTATTGAAACCCAAAGAAGTTGATTGGAAAGTCATGACTTTGCAGCAGCAGTATTTCGTACCGTTGGAGGGTGCTACGGCTCAATACAGAGGAACTACGAAAATAGAACATGCCGATAGTTGGGCACTGTCTCGGTTCGTATTTATCGCCCGGCAGGATTGCTCGGTCGAGTTGAAAATAGCCGATGGCGAATGGCAGGTTTTTCCCGTTGCGGGTTCTCATGAGATTCAATCTTTGGCGGTAGAAGGGCAAACCCCACGTTTTCAAGTAAGAGTGGGAAATACACCGGGATTTGCAGCCATAGGCGTGTGGCTGGACGATGTGCAGGGCATTGCTGTCGATAATATATCGACTCGTGGTTATTCGGGCCTTTCGCTCGGAGCATTGTCCCGGGAAAAGGCGGTTCAGATGGATAGTATCGTTCCCTACGATGCCATTGTGTTGCAATACGGACTGAATGTGATGACTCCCGAAATTTTGCATTACGGGTCTTATGCCCGTAAGATGACGGAGGTTGTTCTTCACTTGCGGGAGTGTTATCCGCATACCGATATCATATTGATGGGAGTAGGTGATCGCAGTCGCAAAGCGAACGGGTCTTTCGTTACGATGCCGGCGGTAGTCGCTCTTTCCGAAGCGCAACGTCGTGCGGCACGAAGTGCTGGTGTCGTTTTTTGGGATACATACGAGGCGATGGGAGGGCACAACGGGATGCTCGATTATGTCGCTAACGGGCAGGCGAATAAAGACTATACGCACATTAACCATAAAGGCGGTAAACGATTGGCGACCGAGTTTGTCAAGTCGTTGGAGTATGAAATGAATCGGGAAGGCTTATGAAATTTCGTTTGTCGGTAATAGGGTTTTTCTTCGTTGTCGCAGTGCTGGCAGTGCAACTTTGTGCACAGCTGACAGGCGACACAGTTACTGTACCCTCTTTTTTGAAAAAAGAGAAAAACGTTATCGAGTTTAACGATGCCGATTGGTCGGTTCTGTTCGATGGAATGGTACGGTTGCAGAACGACACGGATACTGTTCCTCGGGTAGTGGCGATGGTTCATATCGGCGATTCGCATGTTCAGGCAGGGTTTCTCACCGAGGCTGTCCGATTACCGTTGCAGCGAAGGTTCGGGGATGCAGGGCGTGGGTTGGTCGTTCCTTTGAAGTTAGCGAAGACCAATGAACCGAGAGATTATTCGGTCGTGGCGGACGGAAGTTGGAATTTTTCTCGTTGTGTAGGGCGGAAGTATAGTAACTATACACCGGGAGTAGGCGGTATAGCTATTGTACCCCGTAACGGTCGCATTGATTTGACGGTTTCCACGCTTAGTAAGACCGATGACTGTGCAGGTTTCAAGAAAGTTCGTTTGTTCCATGCGCCGGTCGACTCTTTCCCGGGAGTAATTTCAGAACCCTTTTTGGTCGAGGGTGAAACCCGATTACCTTTTTTAACCCATTTTTCGTGGGAGGAGTCCGTGTGTAGCGTTCATCTTACGGGAGAAGCCGTCTCGAAAGAGACGCCTTTGGCCATTTATGGAGCGAGCCTTGAAACCGGTGAGAGCGGAATTCTTTACCACACTATCGGCAACAACGGGGCTTTTTACAGTAGTTATGCTGCCATTCCCGGTTTTTCCGAGCAGGTGGCAGCACTCTCGCCGTCGCTTATTGTTTTGTCGTTGGGTACGAATGAGTCGTTTTCCACCTCTTTGACCCGCGACGAGTTATATAAACAGATCGATACCGTCGTTTCGTCTTTGCGAAAAGATTGTCCGCAGGCTCAAATTTTGCTGACTACTCCGGCCGAATGTGCTCGGCGTCGGGTGCGTCGCGTAAATAAAAAACGTAGAGTTTATTATACGCCGAATGCTCGGGTAAAGCTCGTTCAGGAAACGATTCGTTCCTATGCGGTGGTGCGTCATAAGGC
>OGYN01002323.1_pt1 | contig 14195 bp, 7 predicted proteins | sample 1576551 | NCBI WGS metagenome assembly OGYN01 (sample SAMEA3541589, study PRJEB24748) | human gut metagenome | biome: human gut; feature: human-associated habitat; material: faeces | place: China | collected 2012 | reverse complement strand
GGTACTTTTCTCTTTTGCTCCGTACAATCTCTTGAGGATTGCATCACGAAGTTGCTGACCGATTATCTGGCTTCCCGGCACAATCTGATTGATATTCCGGATACCAAAACTGCCATTCAGGATAACCTGTTCTACCGGCACGTCTATTATGTATTGACGATTCCAAAAGATTTCACTCAAAGCTGTAAAAGCAAAACTGCAAGTCTTACCGTCACAAAAGTTCCGGGCAGTACAAGTGGTTACTATGTAGACAGTCAGGTCAATGCATGGGTTCAGGAAATGCATATGCTTCTTGCCTCCGGTTATTCAGCCGAAGATGCCACTGTAATGCTTAAGGAGGCTATGACAGAAGAATCTCATGTAACGATGCTGGATCAGAACGGATATGGTGGAAATATTCCGATGCACGCATACATGTATCAGTATATGCCTTACATTATCCTGTCCATTCTATGCTATGTCATTATAACAATCATGATGTCATTCAACAATCCAGAAGTCCGCTCACGAATACTGTGTACTTCCATTTCCAGCCGGAAGTACAACCTGCAGCTTGCGCTCGGCTGCACAGTCATCGGACTTGCCGTCTGGTTTTTATGCACACTCCTTCCAATCATATTGTATGGAAAAACATTTCTGGCTGACACAAACCTTACATACTATCTGACCAACAGTTTTATGATGTCTCTGTCCGCACTAAGCCTGGCATTCTTTGTCTCCACATTTACAGACAAAGAACAACTGATCAGTGCAGTCGTCAATGTGGTCAGCCTTGGAATGTCCTTCCTGTGCGGAGTCTTCGTCAGTATGGATATCCTCGGAAAAAGTGTACAGAAAATTGCCCAGTTTCTTCCGGTCTACTGGTACGAAGTTGCAAATAACCTGCTGAAAAGCCACAACACATTCAGTGGAACACAGATTCACACCCTGTACACCTGCTACGGCATACAACTCCTCTTCGCCCTCGCATTCTTAAGTCTTGCGCTTATTTCAGGTCGTATGAGACGTCAGACCGCTTAGCGCGTGGTTTATTTTATAGTTGACACAAAAAGAGATGTTATACCATTTTTATATTACAAATGATATAACATCCCTTTATTTAACATTTACAAATTGATTTATAAATATTCTTTTAATGTTTTACGAACTGCACCTGGTTCTGCAATTTCTTTTTTAAACATCTCTTCAATAAGATTTCCGATTCCTGCTTCATACAGATTACTGCCAAATATATTTTTGTTAGAAAGAATTGTTTTAAGTTGTCCCTTATAAGTTTCTGGCTTTCCAACTTCAATTTCTTTCAGAATATCTGTCAGTTCACAAAGCATCGGATCTGATGATCTTTCAAATGTTTCTCCATTGTCATCTACTCCAAGCAAATATCTGCACCATCCGGCAATGGCAAGAGGAATTGCTTTCAGTTTTTTTGCATCTCCGTATTTAGAAACATAAGATTTGATTGTTTCTCCATAACGAATTCCTACTTTCTGAGAAGTATCGGTTGCAATTCTCTGTGGTGTATCCGGCATAAACGGATTTGGTATTCTAACATTAATTACTTCATCAACAAAAGCTTCTGGAGATAATATTCCTGGATTTGTAACAACCGGCATGCCCTCATCAGGTCCGATTTCATGCACAAGTTTATTTAACTCTACATCTTTCATCTCATCTGCAATCAGTGTGTATCCCAACAGACATCCATAGACAGCTAATGCTGTATGTAATGGGTTTAAACATGTTGTTACTTTCATACGTTCAACTTTATTTACAGTATCTATATCTGTCAGATATACTCCTGCCTTTTCAAGCGCAGGTCTTCCATTCGGGAACTTATCCTCTATTACAAGATACTGCGGTCCTTCTGCATTTACAAACGGTGCAATATAGGTATTTCTGGAAGTAATAACAGGTGCCATTTCTTCAATGAAAGGAGATGAACTGTTAAAGACGCCGGCAGGTTCTATTTCTAACATTTTGTCCGGACAAGTAACAGGTGTGTCGTCTGTTCAGTATTCAGGTGAGCCGGGTGCTGATGCGGCAGATATTTATGTGCGTGGTATTGCAACGTTTACGGGTTCGGCCTCTCCGCTGATTCAAGTGGATGGAGTGGAGCGCGATATGTCGCAGATTGACCCTAATGAAGTCGAGAGTATTACAGTGTTGAAGGATGCTTCGGCTACGGCAGTTTTCGGTGTGCGTGGTGCCAATGGTGTAATTTTGATTACTACGAAGCGTGGTGCGGAGGGAAAAGCTAAAATCTCTTTTTCTACTTCTGCCGGTGTGAATGTGCGGACTAAGGAATTGGAGTTTGCCAATTCTTATCAATATGCTGACTATGTAAATATGTGGCAAACGAATGATGGAGGTTCTCCCATATACTCAGAGGAACAACTTGCTACATTCCGTGATCATACGAATCCGATACTTTACCCTGATATTAATTGGATTGATTATTGTATGAATAAGGCTGCTCTCCAATCGCAACATAACGTGAATATATCAGGTGGTACTAGCAATATGCGTTATTTCGTGTCAGCCGGTTTCTTTAATCAGAAAGGTATGTTTAAGCAATTGGGTGCTACTAATGATTTTAATTTCAATTATGACCGCTATAACTATCGTGCCAATCTTGACTTTGATGTAACTAAGACAACACTGTTGTCCGTCAATATCGGTGGACGTATTGAAACGAAGCGTACTCCGGAATCTGATGAAGATCAGAATCAGCTGTTCCGTAAGCTTTATTGGGCGGTACCCTTTGCCGGTGCCGGTATTATAAATGGAAAACGTGTGATAACTAATCCGGATATTGTACCTAAACCGGGAACAGATGGTTTGGCATCTTATTATGGTAAAGGATTCAGAACTAGAACAACCAATGTGCTGAATGTTGATTTAGCTTTGAATCAGAAATTGGATTTTATAACGAAAGGACTTTCATTGAAATTGAAAGGCGCTTATAATTCATCTTATTCAAATACAAAGAAAGGTAGCTCTTCGGCTGCATATTATGTGCCTCTTGTTGATGATGATGGGGCTATTACTTACCGTAAGGAAGGATCGGATACTCAGATGAGTTACAGTGACGGAGATTTTGGAAAAGCACGTGACTGGTATATGGAGCTGGCTTTGAACTATAACCGTAAATTTGGTGATCACAACGTGTCAGCCCTTGCACTTTATAACCAATCGAAGAGATATTATCCTGGTGGAACTTATACTTATATCCCCTCTGGATATGTCGGTTTGGTAGGTCGTGTAACTTATGATTGGAAGACGCGCTATATGGCCGAGTTCAATGTAGGTTATAATGGATCTGAGAACTTTAAAAAAGAAAACCGTTATGGATTCTTTCCTGCCGGTTCTTTAGGTTGGGTTATTAGCGAGGAGCCGTTTTTTGCTCCTTTGAAAAAGACTATAGGCTATTTGAAATTACGTGGTTCCGTAGGTCTTGTGGGTAATGATAAGAATGGTTCTGACCGTTTCATATATTTGCCGGGTAAATATAGTTACGGTGGTAACGATGGGTATTTCTTTGGTCAGAATGTAAATAATAAGGTACCGGGCGCTTATGAAGCCAGTCAGTCTAATCCGAATTCAAAATGGGAAACTTCTTTGAAGCAAAATTATGGTATCGATTTTAATGTGCTGAATGATCGTTTAAGTTTCTCTGTTGACTATTTTATTGAAAAACGTAAGGACATTCTTTCCAGACCGGATTATTTGCCAAGTATTTTAGGTATGGTGCTTCCATTGGTTAATGTAGGTGAAGTGGAGAATAAAGGTTATGAGCTGCAAGTGAAATGGAATGATCAACTGAATGATCAATTCCGCTATTGGGCTACATTCAATATGTCGTATGCAAAAAACAAGATTATATATAAGAATGAAGTGAAGAAGAACGAACCTTGGATGTATGAGACTGGACGACGTATCGGTGCTCGCTCAATGTATAAGTTCTGGGGATTTTACGACGAGACTGCCGATGCGCGTTATCAGGAAGAATTTGGCCAGCCCATTGCTAACCATGGTATAACGCTATTGCCGGGAGATGCAGTCTATGTCGATTTGAATAATGATGGCAAACTGGATGGCAATGATGCAACCCGTGATCTTGGTTACACCGATGTTCCGGAATATACGGCCGGACTTAGTGCCGGGTTTTCTTGGGGAAAATTTGATTTCTCCATGCAATGGACCGGTGCGTGGAATGTGGATCGTATGTTGAGTGAGTTCAGACAGCCCTTAGGTGATACTCAGAATAAAGGTCTGCTACTCTATCAATATGAAAATACTTGGCGCTCTTCTGAGGATACTTTTACGGCAAAATTTCCCCGTATAACAAAGTCGCATTCTGATAATAATTACAGAGGATCTGATCTGTATCTGATGAATGCAAGTTATTTGCGTTTGAAGAATGTGGAGATTGGTTATAATTTCGATTTCCCTTTCATGAAGAAATTGAAATTGACGAATTGCAGGATGTATGTGAATGGATATAACTTGCTTACTTTTACCGGATTTAAGTGGGGAGATCCAGAATCTCGTCAGAGCGACCGTCCTAATTATCCTTTGACTCGTGTGTTTAATATTGGTTTGAAAGTAGGATTTTAATCCTTTTCATTTATAACTAAGAAATTAAGAATATGAAAAAACTGACTAAATGGTTTATAGCAACATTTGCGGGAATGTCAATTCTCTTCTCGTCATGTGTTGATCAGATAAAGTTTGGTGATAGCTTTTTGGAAAAGGCTCCTGATACAGGTGATATGAATCAGGATACTATTTTTGGAAAAGCTGATTATGCGCGTGCATTCCTGTGGAAAACATATAGTAAATTATATTATGGACTTGCTACGAACTGGAATGATGTGGACGGTAAGATGAATACAGGTATGTTTGAAACATTGTCTGATTGTTGGCACAGTCACAATTCTTGGGATGGTGTGAATCGTAAATATTATTCGGGCGGATATAAAGCCAGTGATGAAGATGATACAAGTGAGACCCGGTTCAATTATAAGAAAGAGAACTGTTGGGAAGCAATTCGGGCTGCGTGGATGTTTGTCGAAAATGTGGGGCGCGTACCTGATATGGATGATGCCGAAAAAGTCCGTTTAGCTGCTGAAGCGAAAGTGATTGTGGCATCTCGTTACTTTGATTTGTTCCGTCATTATGGTGGCTTGCCACTTGTGGAGAAAACTTATGGAGTAGAAGCTGTTTATGAAATACCACGTGCTACTGCTGAAGAAACTGTGAACTTTATGGTGAGGTTGCTGGATGAAGCTTCCGGTGTGTTGCCATGGGATTTGGGTGCTGATGATACAAATTGGCAAGGACGTTTTACGAAAGCGGCTGCCATGGGGTTGAAGTGTAAAATATTGTTGTTTGCTGCCAGCCCATTGTTTAATGATAACGAACCTTATTGTAATGAAAATCCGCAGATTGCTATTGATAATAAGCAAGCATGGTTTGGTGGTTATAATGCAGAGTGGTGGAATCGTTGTTGGACAGCTTGTGATGATTTCTTTAAGGAATTGAATAAGAGTGGTTTCTATTCATTGATACAGCCGGAATCTGCAACTCCTGCTGCATATCGTTCAGCTTTTAATAAAGCTTATTTCATTCGCGAGACGAATACGGAATTGCTTATCTCTACGCGTATCATCGGCAAGTACAACTGGGATTGGTGGTATTATTGGGGTGAATGGGTGACGTTTGGCGGATATACTCCGACGTTGGAATATATGCAGATGTTCCCTATGAATGATGGAAAGCCTTTCACTGATGATTATTTGAAAGAAGGTGCGCAACCTTTCTTCTATAATAATGATTATAACCAACCGAATCGCGACCCTCGTCTTTATGAAACTATGTTGGTAAATGGTGCTCGCTATGGTGACCATGCAGCGGAGATGTGGGTTGGAGGACGTGAAAATATTAGCGACTCGCGTCTTGAAACAGGTCAGGGGGCTACAGGTTTCCGTTGTTATAAGTTTTTCAAGGAAGGTAAAGGAAGTTTGGCTGGAAATTATTTGGAATGGCCTTATTTGCGTTTGGCGGAAATTTATTTGATATATGCTGAAGCTTGTCTGCAAGCAAAGGGAGATTTTTCCGCTGCTATTGCTAATGTAAATAAGGTACGGGCTCGTGTAGGATTGGGTGATTTGAACGCTTGTAATCCGAGTAAGAACCTGATGACCAATAAAGAAGCTCTACTTGAAGAGATTCTTCGTGAAAGAGCTTGTGAACTTGGATTGGAAGATGTACGCTTCTTCGATATGATCCGTTATAAACGTGATGATTTGTTCAAGAAGCCTTTGCATGGTCTACGTATTTACCGTAACGATGGTGGAGGCGACAAGCCTTGGAGTGGAACGGACGGGAATGCCGGTGAATTCCCTGATAAACCGTCGAATTTCAAATATGAAGTCTTTGCTTTGGAGAATATTGCACGTTCTTGGTGGAACAATTTCAGTCCGAAGTGGTATTTGGCTGCTTTCCCACCATCAGAAGTAAATAAAGAATATGGGTTGACGCAAAATCCGGGTTGGAATTAATTGCTGTAGGAAACATTCAATTAATAAAGAAAGAATAATATGAAAAAATATAAGATAATAGCTTTGGCAATGTTGGCTTGTGCAGGCATGAAGGGCTTTGCTCAAGATGGCAATGTGATAGGCAAGGTGGTTGACAAGGCAGGTAATCCTGTAGAAGGGGCACTGGTATTTGTTGAAAGCAATCCGCAAGTGCAGGTCGCTACCGATAGAAATGGACGCTTTGAAATAGCTGCTGAAAAAGGTAAAAAAATAAAAGTCTTAACTTGGAATGATGCTACTAAGTTAGCTGCTGTTACGGAAAATAAGATAATGACTATTGTCATGGACTTCTCCACAGAAAATGTAGAGTATGGCTTGGGGTTAAAGCAGAATCGGGCAGAGTCTACGGGAGCTGTATCTACAGTATATGCGGAAGAAATAAACAATCGTTCGGCTATGAATGTCGGTAATACTCTTTATGGCAACGTGACTGGCTTGACAACGATGCAAAAAACCGCTAATATATGGGAGCAAATACCTTCTATGACGATTCGTGGACTACAGACTTTGAATAACAACAATGGCGTCCTTTTGCTGGTGGATGGTTTGGAGCGTGACAACAATTGGAATGCACTGAATTATATTACTCCGGAGGAGGTTGAGTCTGTTTCTGTGTTACGTGATGCCGCAGCTGTAGCTCTTTATGGATATAGAGGTATCAATGGTGTGGTTAATATTGTCACGAAACGTGGTAAGTATCGTACACGCGAGATCAATTTTTCTTATGATCATTCTTTCAATACGCAGACGCGTATTCCGGAAATGGCTGATGCCTATGCTTATGCAAGTGCTGTGAACGAAGCTTTAGGTAATGATGGCAGAGCTCCCCGTTACTCACAAAATGAACTGAACGCTTTTCAAAGCGGCAAATATCCGTATCTTTATCCTAATGTAAATTGGGCAGAGGAAGTATTTCGCGACCGTGGAGCATCAGACATTGCGACATTGACTTTCCGTGGAGGTTCTACTAAGATGCGTTACTTCACTATGATGAACTTGCAGAACGATAAAGGCTTTATTAAAAATGCCAATGCCAATGAGGGGTATTCCACTCAAAATAAATATTCAAAGGCAAACTTCCGTTCTAACCTTGATATTGATTTAAGCCCTAAGACTCGTATGCAAGCTAATATCATGGGAGTTTTGAATGAATTTAGCCGTCCGGCTTCAGCTGGTGAGAACCTGATAGGTAAAATTTTCACTGTTCCTTCGGCAGCATTCCCTATACGGACAGAAAAAGGTCTGTGGGGTGGTAATTCTACTTGGGACGGTGGCATGAATCCGGTTTACTTGGCTCAAGGACGTGGATATACCAAAGGACATACACGTGCTTTATATGCTGATATGGCTTTGCAGCAGGATTTATCCTCTGTAACCAAGGGCTTGGGCGCATCCGTTCGTATTGGATATGATAACATTGCTTCCTATTGGGAGGATTACAGGCAAAGTGCCAAATATGGTATGCAGTCCGTAACTAAATGGGAGAATGGCAAACCGGTAGAGTTCAATGACTTTGAGGGAGGAACTGTAGGAAGCGTGACCGGTGATAATGCCAAACTTGACTGGCAACACCGTTCGTTCAATTTTCAGATGAATGTGGACTGGGCACGTCAGTTTGGAAAGCATGATCTTTACTCTATGTTACTCTATACTTATAAGTTCGATAACAAGAATGGAGTAAATACCACTTTGTATACACAGAATGTTGCTTGGTATACACATTATGGTTATAACAATAAATACTTTGCTGATTTCACATTGACTACTTCCGCTTCGAATAGATTGGATCCTGATAGTCGTTGGGGAGTGGCGCCTACTGTTGGATTGGCGTGGGTTATTTCGAATGAAGGCTTCATGAAGAATCAGAGTTTTATTGATTTTATGAAGCTGCGTGGATCATTTGGTATTATCCATACTGATAATATACCGTCTAATGGATATTGGAATACGGTTGTGGGCGGTGCTAACGGTTATCCGATACAAGATAATTTTAATGGTGACGGTGGATGGGCAGAAGGACGTTTACCATCTTTAAACGGAACCACGGAAAAAGCTTATAAATATAATCTTGGTTTGGATATATCCATGTTGAAAGGGCTTACCCTGACGGTAGACGGCTTTTATGAAAGACGTTCAGATATTTGGGTAAGTGCTGCCGGACAGAACTCGGCTGTATTAGGAGTGGGTAGTTCGTATCTAAATGCAGGTGTAGTTGATAGCCATGGGGTTGAGTTCGGTTTGGATTATACTAAGAAAATTGGTGATTTCCAACTTAGTGCCGGTGGTACATTCTCGTATAACCGTAGCAAAATAAAGGAGATGCTGGAAGAACCCCGTGCATACGACTATTTGTATCAGACGGGCAAGCCGGTAGGACAAGTGTGGGGATTACAGGCTATTGGCTATTTTGTTGATGATGCTGATATTGCCAATAGTATTCCACAACAGTTTGGAGTATATCTCCATAATTCTCATCTATCAGCCTTAGGTCAAGTTTGGACCGGTGAAGCCGGGTGATATCAAATATAAAGATATCAACGGTGATAACGTGATTAATGAAAATGATATGATTCCTATGGGGTATAACTATAATTGCCCGGAAATCTATTATGGATTTAATATTGGACTGGAGTGGAAAGGATTGGGCTTTAATGCATATTTCCAAGGCGTGGGCAACTACACGGCACAACTTTCTTCTTCCTTATATATGCCGTTGATTAACAATACTAGCATATCGAAGTATGTATACGACAATCATTGGACGCCAGAGAATCCTTCGGCTCGTTTTCCGCGGTTGAGTACTGAAGTGGTGGATAACAATACACAATATGCCAGTTCTGTATGGTTGGCTGACCGTTCGTTCTTGAAATTGCGCAATTGTGAAGTTTATTACAAACTCCCGGCTGCTTGGTTAAGCAAAATCAAAATGAAACAGGCTAAAGTATATGTGCGGGGTGTTGACTTGTTTAGCATTGACAGCATTGACTTGACAGATCCTGAAGCAATGGGGGATAATAAGTGGCCGGCAACTCGTTCAGTACATATCGGTCTGTCCTTAGGACTTTAAACTATGTTTTGGAATCTTGAACTTATTAACTGTAATGAATATGAAATTAAGAAATATATATATCGGCATTATTTGTGCAGTCTCCCTGTCGGCATGTAACGACAAGATGGATTATCATGAATATACCAATTATGACAATACGCATGTTTTTTCTGATTTTGGGCGTACGGCAGGATTTGTGAATAATATCTATTCCTATCTTGATTACGATCTTCCAAGTATAAATTCATTGGCTTCTGCTTGCGATGAGGCCGAGATGGCGGTTACCTGGTCTTCTGTATTGGATTATACCAATGGTAACTGGACGGCAATGAACCCTAAATCTCAATGGGGAATTTATTCCGGCATCCGTGCAGTAAATTATTTTCTGAAGGAAGCTAAAGATCTGGACTTTTATGATTTGCGTTTCACTCAAGATTATCAGGCACAAATGACTCGTTTCAACCGTTATCAGTATGAAGTTCGCCTGCTGCGTGCTTATTTCTATTTCCGCTTGGTTCGTGCTTATGGTGATGTGCCTTTTACTACGGAGATATTAACTGAGGCTGAGGCTAATTCTATCAAACGTACGTCAGCTTCTGAGATATTTGACTTTATAATAAGCGAATGTGATGCTGTGGCATCTGAGCTTCCGGTATCTTATAAAAATCTTGAAGGAGATGCGGCTAGTGGAGATAATCCTGAAACTGGACGTGTAAACCGTGGTACTGCTTTGGCTTTAAAAGCGCGTGCCGCACTCTATCGGGCCAGTAAACTTTTTAATGAAAGTGGAGACAAGGAGTTATGGAGACAAGCCGCATTGTTCAGTCAGGATGTTATTGACTATTGTATGGAGAATGGTATAGTCCTGGGTAAATATACAGATCTTTGGGGCACTAATAATTATCAGGCTGCTGAGGTGATTTTTGCTCGTCGTGTGGGGGATACAAGTTCACCGGAATATGATAACTTTCCTATTGGTATGGAGAATGCCAATTCAGGGAACTGTCCAACGCAAACCTTGGTTGATGCTTATGAAATGAAGAATGGTGGAGAGCCTGATCCTGCGAATCCCTATGAGGGAAGAGACCCGCGCTTCAAAATGACTATTGCTTGTAATGGCGACAAATGGCCTGATTCCAATCCTAATCCGTTGGAAACTTATATAGGTGGAAGAAACGGTGCACCGATTTCGTATGCCACACCGACAGGATATTATTTGAAAAAATACTTGGATGGCAGCATTGATATTAGTGCAGGTTCTGGTACAGGTGGTAAACGCCATAGTTGGATAACTTTCCGTTTGGGAGAATTTTACCTGAATTATGCAGAAGCCGTTTTTCAATATTTAGGTTCGGCTGAAATGGCAACCGATGAATTCTTCTTAACAGCGCGTGATGCGGTAAATAAGATACGTACTCGTACAGGTGTTAACATGCCTGTGTTGCCCAAAGGTATCAGTGGAGATGAATTTTGGAAACGTTACAAGCGTGAACGTATGGTAGAACTGGCATTTGAAGGACATCGTTTCTGGGATATCCGTCGTTGGAAAGAAGGAGGAGTAACTTCTATTGCCAGAATGGAAATAACGAAGTTGGGTGATGACTCATTCGCATACAAGAAGACAACGAAGCCGTTGACTTGGGATGATAGGATGTATTTCTACCCGATACCGGATTCTGAGATCCGGAAGAATAAGAACCTGACGCAGAATCCGGGTTGGGAGATAAAATAGAATGTTGAATTTATATACTTTAAGAATATGAAATTTAATTTGAAATATATCATTGTCGTTTCTGCACTTATTGGTATGGCTGGTTGTGATGACAAGATTGAGCCGTTTGAAATAATGGGTTCTACAGCTGCACCTGCTGCAATCAGTGCTTCTGCAGTTCAGTCCGAAGCATTACCGGGAGAGATAAAGCTGACGTGGACAGCTCCTGAAGAAGACTTTGCTTATATGCAGATCAGGTATAATGATCCGCTACAGAAAAAAGATATATGTAAACTGGTGTCGAAAAATACGACTGAGTTGTTGGTTGAGAATACACGTGCCCGCTTTGGTGACTATTCTTTCTTTTTTCAGACTTTTAATGTTGCTAATCAAGGTAGTGCAGTGACGGAAGTGAAAGCTAAGTCGGGAGCAGCTCCGGCTACGATGACAGAGAAGTCGCGTAAGGAAGTAAAGTTGACCAAGGAACAATTGCTTTGTAATTACCCGGATGCAAGTGAGGGGCAATATGCCCATTTGGTTGATGGAAACCCGGAGACTTTCTTTCATTCAAATTGGCATAGTCCTCAAAGCCCATTGCCTCATTATATACAGATCGCTTTTGAGGAAGAACATGAGAATTTTGCTTTTGGATATTGGACCCGTAATACGTCTAATACAGACGGTTATCCTACAGCGGCAGAGTTTCAGATCAGTAATGATGGAGAAAATTGGGAAACAGTGACAGTCTTAAGTGGATTGCCGGCAACAAAAGCTACCAGATATTCTTCTGATTATGTGATAGCCGGGAAAAAATTTAAATATTTCCGATTTAATGTTATCTCAAGTTCTTTGAATAAGAATTATTTTCATATAGGGGAGATTTATTTCTATGATGTAGAAGTAGAAGTATATGATCCGGAGACAGTACCTTTAGATTAACTTAATTGATATACAATGATGAAAAATAATATAAAATGGTTGGCAGCCGTTTACATGGCTATTTTCACAATCGGTTTTTATAGTTGTGATGATGGATATGATCTTACCTACAAAGGAGGCCTTGGACTTAATCTGTTAGAACTGAAGCAGGCAAGTGAACTATGGAATGGTAGAGAGTGTAATTTATTCACAGAACTAAGTAAATCAAATAAAGAGGCTGATAACTTTTCATACAAGTTAAATATTGCACTCTATCAGAATAGGAATGCAGATAAGAATGCTACTGTGAATCTGATAGTCAATAAAGATTCGTTGTCGAAAGTTATAGCTAAAGCCAAGGCGGGAGAAGATGGAGCTTATGAAAAGTATAAAGAAGCGGAGCTGTTGCCTGAAGAGTTTTATCTATTGCCATCGGATAAATTGGAATTGTTGGCTGGCACTAAGCTATCTGATGATTTGGAATTATTAGTTTATTCGGAAAAAATGATATCTTTGGTACAAAAAGAAGAACGGAATATGACTTTTGTGTTGCCTTTGAAAATTGTAGATTCTTCTTCGTATACAATCAATGATAAGGTTAACAGCTTGATGCTTTTCTTTCAAGTGAAGTATGTGGCACCGGAAACAGGTCCTGAGTATTTGCCTGATCCGAATCCGGCTCCTGAAGAGTTATCTGATAATTTGAAACTCGTTTGGAATGAGGAGTTCAATTATGAGGGTGTTCCTAATCCAGATGTATGGCGTTTTGAGGAAGGTTTCCAACGTAACCAGGAGTTACAGTGGTATTCGGATAAGAATGGGGTATGCGATGGAGAGGTTCTTGTTATAACAGGAAAGCGTGAACGGGTAGATAATCCTAATTACCAGGCGGGCAGCAGTGATTGGAAGACGAACCGTGAGTATGCCGAGTATACTTCAAGTAGCATTGTTACGAAAGAATATAGATTTAGAAAAGGCACGATGCTTGTTAGGGCTAAGATACCGACAGAATCAGGTGCATGGCCTGCTATTTGGACTACTGGTGGCAGTAAGGATAGCTGGTGTTGGGAATGGCCTTTGGGTGGCGAAATAGATATTCTGGAATACTATTTTGTAAATGGGGTACAAAGTCTTCATGCAAATGCTTGTTGGGGAAGTGATACTCGTTGGAGTGCTAAATGGGATTCCTATAATCGGCCTTTAAGTGATTTTACAAAGAAGGATGCTAACTGGGCTGAGAAGTATCATATTTGGCGTATGGACTGGGATGATAATTACATCAAACTTTATTTGGATGACGAATTGATGAATGAGATAGATTTGAGCAAGACAAATAATGGTAGTGGTGGACTGAATGATTGGTGGAGAGGTTCGTGGAGGAATCCGTTCAAGGATGCCGGTAATGACGGTGAAGGTTTCGGACAGCAGATTTTCTTGAACCTTGCTTTGGGTGGAAATGGCGGTACGCCGGCAATCTCTAAATTCCCGTTGGAGTATAAAGTTGATTATGTACGGGTTTATCAGAATAAGTAGATAAATTAAATCAATTATATCCCGTATTGTCTGAGGTCTTATTAACTTTTGGATAATACGGGATATATTGTTTTTTTAAGGTAATAAATAATAGGATGATGGAATATATTCGTAATAAAGTACTGCTAGTATTAGTATTGCTGACTGGTTGCCTTGCTGTGCAGGCTCAGAATATTAACAATAAATTGTGGCAAGATAGCAATGGAAACTATATCAATGCCCATGGCGGCGGCATCTTGTTCCATGAAGGTCTGTACTATTGGTTTGGCGAACATCGCCCCGAGAACGGTTTCACTACCGAAGTGGGAGTGAACTGTTATGCATCTTCCGATTTACAGAATTGGACTCACAAGGGCATTTGCTACAAAACATCCGTCGGGGA
>OGYN01002318.1_pt1 | contig 14221 bp, 10 predicted proteins | sample 1576551 | NCBI WGS metagenome assembly OGYN01 (sample SAMEA3541589, study PRJEB24748) | human gut metagenome | biome: human gut; feature: human-associated habitat; material: faeces | place: China | collected 2012 | reverse complement strand
TGATCATCTCCAGGAAGGTGCGCAGCAGCCACACGCCGATCTCGTCGGCGCGGTCATCATCGTTGCCGTACTTGGGGAAGTCGCCCTCGGTCTCAAAGCCGGTGGCAAGGCCGTTTTCATCGCGCACCACCTTCACCTTGGCGTACTTGATGGCGCTCAGGGAGTCGATGACATGGGAGAAGCCTGCAATGCCGGTGGCAAAGGTGCGGCGCACATCGGTGTCGATGAGTGCCATCTCGGCTTCCTCGTAGTAATACTTGTCGTGCATATACTGGATGAGGTTCAGCACGTTGACGTACAGCCCGGCCAGCCAGTCCAGCATCTGCACATACTTGGGCAGCACCTCGTCATAGGTCAGGTACTCGCTGGTGATGGGGGCGTAGTTGGGGCCGCACTGCTCGTGGCTCTTCTCGTCCACACCGCCGTTGATGGCGTACAGCAGGCACTTGGCAAGGTTGGCGCGTGCGCCGAAGAACTGCATCTCCTTGCCGGTCTGGGTAGCAGACACGCAGCAGCAGATGGAGTAATCATCGCCCCAGACGGGCTTCATCACATCGTCGTTCTCGTACTGGACGCTGCTGGTGTTGACAGACACCTTGGCGGCGTACTTCTTAAAGGCCTCGGGCAGGGCAGAGGAGTACAGCACGGTCAGGTTGGGCTCCGGTGCGGGGCCCATGTTTTCCAGCGTGTGCAGGAAGCGGTAGCAGTTCTTGGTGACCATGCTGCGGCCGTCCATGCCGATGCCGCCCACTTCCAGGGTGGCCCACACGGGGTCGCCGGAGAACAGCTGGTTGTAGCTGGGGATGCGGGCAAACTTGACCATGCGGAACTTCATGACCATGTGGTCGATGAGCTCCTGGGCCTGGCTCTCGGTCAGGGTGCCGTTGTCCAGATCGCGCTGGATGTAGATGTCCAGGAAGGTGGAGATGCGGCCCACGCTCATGGCGGCGCCGTTCTGGGTCTTGATGGCGGCCAGATAGCCGAAGTACAGCCACTGGCAGGCCTCCTTGGCGTCCTTGGCGGGCTGGGAGATGTCGTAGCCGTAAGCCTCGGCCATCTTCTTCATGCCCTTCAGGGCGCTGATCTGGCGTGCGATCTCCTCGCGCAGACGGATGACATCGTCGGTCATGGTGCCGTCGCCGCAGTTGGCAAGATCCTCCTGCTTGAACTGGATCAGGGCGTCGATGCCGTACAGGGCAACGCGGCGGTAGTCACCCACGATGCGGCCGCGGCCGTAGGTGTCCGGCAGACCGGTGATAATGTGGGTGTGGCGTGCCTTCTTCATCTCCGGGGTGTAGGCATCGAACACGGCCTGATTGTGGGTGCGGGTGTAGTCGGTAAAGATCTTGTGCAGCTCGGCAGAGGGCTGGTAGCCGTAGGTGGTGCAGGCCTGCTCTGCCATCTTGATGCCGCCGTAGGGCATAAAGGCGCGCTTGAGGGGCTTGTCGGTCTGTAAGCCAACGATCTGCTCCAGATCCTTCAGGTTTTCGTCAATATAGCCGGGGCCGTAGGAGGTCAGGCTGCTGACCACCTCGGTCTCCATATCCAGCACGCCGCCCTTGGCGCGCTCGGCCTTCTGCAGCTGCTGCAAAGCACCCCAAAGCTTATCGGTAGCCTCGGTGGGGCCTGCCAGAAAGCTTTCGTCGCCGTCATAGGGGGTGTAGTTTTTCTGGATGAAGTCACGCACATTGACTTCTTCCTTCCAGATGCGGCCTTCAAAGCCTTCCCACTGTTCAAACTGGATCATTGGAACCTCCTTGCTCCATTACGCAGTTAGCGTTTTCTAACTAATGAGCCTTTGAAAAACCGCTCTGTCTGGGCGGTTTTCTGGGGGCGAAACGGTCTTGCGCTGCCGTCTGCGGCAGCCCTTACTACAAGGTGTAGACAAAAATAAAAACCTGCCTACAAAATCTTGCGTTATTATAATAGCAAGAACCGTTTTAAAAAGCAATAGAAAACAAGTGGGTTTTCTTCCAGCGAAAAGGCTATTCTTTGGGCAGAATGTAGAAAAAACGCCGAAACCCCGGCGGCACGGTAACTTTGCGAAAAAATTTGCAAATTAAGGGTTGACAAGACTAACTGACTGTGGTATCCTGTTCTTGCAGCGGAGGTTAGCCAATTCTAACCACGTTGCACCAGAAAAAAAGGAGCGTCTGCAAGCGCTCCGCTCCATTCCTCCATTCCTTTTTCTTTTCTACGGGAAGCGGCAGCACGGTTTGCTCTGCTGCTTCCGGCGCGGCACCGGCTGTGTTTGGTACCACAGCCGACGCAAAGAAAACAAAAACGGGACACTCAGCTTGACCACCTGAGTGCCCCGATTTTTGTTTTTGTGAGGAAAGTTTACCCCTTCCGTCATCGCTGACGCGATGCCACACTCCCCCTTTTGTCGCTACGCGACATCTTCCCCCGGCCGGGGGAAGTCGGCCCTCAAGGGGTAAAAGCCTGCAAACAGGCTTCGTCATTTCCACATCTCCGCCAGCTGTTCATACAGCTGCGCTGCGCCGCCGCCGGGGTACTTTACGCTGACAAAGGCGCTGTTCAGGATGCACACGCCGTCAGAGTATACCGTTAGCAGAAACTTCTGGTTCTCGGCATCGTCATAAAAGCTGACGGTGACTGACTGCACCGGGAAGGTGGTGTGGGTGTAGGAGGAGTATTTCTGATTCAGCTTTTTGCGGCAGGAAACGGTGGAAAGCAATTCTGCCGCCTGTTGGAACTCTTCGCTGTCCATGGGGAGGATATGGTAGTCCATCTCGTCCCGACTGGCGAAATTTCGAATGGTCTCGGTGCGAACACTGCCCTGCGAGCTGGCACGTACCAGTGCTTTCAGGTCGATGGGATGGTATAGCACCGCAAAAGCTGCCAGTGCAAACAGGATAAAAAATAAAGCGGTGCGGGGAATGTGGAAGCTTTTCATCTGCTCACCCCTCCTTTGGCAGCTCCATTTGCGCCAGATGCCGCTGGGCGATGAAAAAGCCCACGGCACTGGCGGCAAATACCACATAATAGCTGGCGATGCGGTAGAGCATCAGCACGCTCATCACCTCGCCCTGCTCCAGAAAGCTGCCGAACACCAGCAGAAAGGCGGTTTCAATTGAGCCCATCCCGGCTACATTGGGCAGGGCATTGGAGACGAAGAGCATCAGGCTGGTGAGCAGCTGCACCTGCCAGAAGCCCAGCGGGGAAAGCCCCATGAACCGGATGCACAGGTAGGGCAGGCAGAACAGCCCGAACAGCTTGAGCGCCTGCAGGGTAAAAATTTTCAGGCAGCGGGGCTTATCTGCCAGCAGGCGGCGGCTCTCGGTGCCCAGCACTTCCAGCTGTTCCAGCCAGTCGGCGCGGCGCTGCTGCCACTTTTCGGTCTTGGGCAGAAAGCCCAGCAGCCAGCGGGCGAGGTTCTGCACCAGCGGCGAGACGCACAGCAGCACCAGAGCCACGATAATCACCGCTACCACAGCGTATGCCATGGGCAGATACCGCATGACACCGGTGGTGTTGGCGGCAAGCCAGCGATGCTGTAACAGCAGCGTCACGGTGGCGTACAAGAGCACCGTGCTCTTGTGGAAAACGTATTCCAGCGTCATCAGCCCTGCGCCGGGGCCCAGCGGCAGCCCGGCCTTGTGCAGGTAGTACAGCTGCACCGGCACCGCACCGGCACCCAGCGTGACCACGTTGCCAAAGGTGCCGCACCAGCCCACATCTAACCCCTGCCACAGCTTGAACTGCGGCAGACGGCTGCGCACGATGACCCACGCCACGCACCCTTCCAGCAGGGGGTAGCTGATGCCGACCGCCAGCACTGCCAGCACCTGCCAAAACGACAGCTGCGCCAGCGCCGTGGTGATCTCGGCCCAGTGATCCTTGAAAATGAACACGATGATGCAGGTAAGTGCCAGCAGCACAAGCAGAGAGATCACGGTCTTTTTGCGGGAGGGCTGCTGCGCGGCGGCTTGGCTCATGGAAACAAAACTCCTTTCACAACCAGAAATTCTGGAACCAGTATAGCACATCTCCCACCGCCCTTTGTGAACGGAAGCGGAACTTTGTTTTGCAATTTGGGGGATTTGATAAAATGGGGAGACCTCTCCCGTGAAAAAGCAATGCCGGGCAGCGTGCAGCTGCCCGGCATTGCTTTTTCATTATTCTTCCCCGTCCGTCAGCTCTTTTACCAGCCTTGTCAGGGTAGCCACATAGGATTCGTTGGAGAACTGCTGCTCGTACAGGCGGCGGCAGCTGTCGTGCATGGCGGCCAGTGCCTCCGGGTGCTCGATGGCCCAAGTCAGCTTATCGGCCAGCTGCTGCGGATCGTCGTCCTTGTAGAGGAAGCCGTCCACGCCCTCGGTCACAAGCCCGGCGGTGCCGGTGTGCTCGGATACGATAGAGGGCTTGCCGAAGATCAGACCCTCGGTGACGAAGGTGGGCATGGGGTCATCCCGGGAGGCGCACACCACGCAGTTGCACTGCTCCATCAGGGATTTGACCTCCGGGCGCTCCAACCGCTTGCGGTAGAAAACGGTCTGGGGGTAGTCCCGCACCAGACTGTCCACGGCGTTGTACATCCCCTTGTCGGCGGCTTTGCCCACAAAGAGGAAGGCGGCTTTCTCCCGCACCGCAGAGGGCAGCAGCCGGATGGCGTTGCACAGGATATCCGGGCCCTTGCGGTGCTCCAGCGAGCCTACCGTCACAAAGAGGGGACGCCCCCCGGCAAAGCTGACGTCATAGCGGGGAAACTGCTCGGCGGCGTAGTCCGGCAGACCGTAGATCAGCTGCTCGATTTCAAAATCCGGCCGGACGGAGTGCATGGCGGCGGTGGCGTGGGAGCCTACGGCGCAGACGTGGATATTTTTGCCCAGCGCCTTGGGGATGCTGTGAGAGATGAAGGGGTAGCCTGCAAAGGCATCGTGCAGCCACCACAACACCGGCACAAAGGAGCCGTTCAGGGTGCTCACTACAGGGGCTTCCACCACCGTGTTGGCCAGCACAAGGTCTGCGCTGGTGGCCAGCCCCCACAGGGCGCTGGAAGTAACGCAGTCCGGGCGGGTGACCACAGCGGCTCCGGCATCCAGAAACAGCGGCAGCGAGCCTTCGTCTGAAGGTCCCAGCACCACCACCTCAAAGCCCAAGCTGCGCAGCACCGGCACGGCGCTTACCAGCACGATGGGCGCGCCGGTCATGGTCAGCTCGTGGCTTAAGATCAGCGCACGGCGTCCCTTGGCGGAGAACACGTCGTCGGCGCACAGCTCCCGCCGGAAGTGCAGCAGTGCCTGCGGGATGCGGCAGCTGTGCTGCGCCATGGCATGGGCCAGACGCAGCAGCTCGGTAACGCTGTCTTTGCCCCGGGCGGCGGCGCGTACCTCGTCCAGCAATGTGCGGGATACCAGTGCGCAGCGGCTGCCGGGCAGATGCTGGGTGCTCAGGTACAGGGCGGTGGCGCCGTCAAAGCCAAAAGAGGCATCGCAGATCGCAAGGTCTGCGCCTTCCCGCAGGGCGGCGGCAAAATAGGTCAGGGCGGTGGGGGTGCACTCCACATCCTCGCTTACCAGCAGCACCCCGGCCACAGCGGGGGTCAGCTGGCCTTCCAGCTGGGTCACCAGACGGAACTTGCGGTGCAGCTGGTTTTGCAGCGCCGTTTCCAGCGCCTTGTGACGCCCCGGCGCGTAGACCAGAAGATAGGTGCTCTGGGTATCGGTATAGACCTGCTTGGACAATTGCTTGCGCTGCAGGGTACTGTAACTGGTGTACATGATCCAACTCCTCCGGGCAGAATATCGGGCGGGCTCAGTGGCCGCGCAGCAGGGTCAGCAGCCTGCGCAGCGGGGCGGTCAGCCGCCAGCTGCTGCTGGCGCGCATCGTTTCCAGCGAGACCTGATATTCGTGCTGGATGCCCTGCAAGGTCAGCAGCTGCTGGTTCAGCCGCATACACTCGGCGCGGCTGGCCTGCAATACCTCATCTGCTTCCTGTGCGGCGGTGGCGTTTTTCAGCTTCAGGTCGTTCAGCGCCCGCAGCAGAGATTTGCCGGGCTGCTCGTGCAGAAAACGTCCCAGCGGGTAGTAGTGATAGTTCACCGCAAACTTCATGCCGGCACCAAAGCCGGTGGTGCAGTGCAGCGAAAGGTTGGGGTCTACATCTAAAAACAGCAGGCTGTCCTCCTGCAATACAAGGCCGTTGACCGGCTGAAAGCTGATGCGTTCGTCCGAGATGGCAAGGTCGGTGATGCAGCAGGCCAGTTCGCCCGGGTCCAGCCGGACGGCGCGGGCGTCCTCCGGCAGAATAAAGGTGACCGACACCTCGTGGGTCAGCTCATTGTAGACATCCTCGGTGGCGACAAGGCATTCCCGGGGCGAAAAGCCGCTGCCGGTGTCGTAGAACAGCTGCGGCAGGGTAAGGGTGATGTTCTCGGCCTCGGCGCTGTGCCTGGAAAGCTCGGTCTGGCAGGTCAGCAGCTGCTGTTCCAGCTCCAGACACCGCTGCGCCAGCTGGGAAACACCCTCGTCCGAAAGCTTGAGCTGCTGCTCCAGCTCGGCAATGTGCGCCTGCAGGGCAGCAGGGGTCACGGGGGCATCGTGGTTCATAACGGGATCCTCCTCTTCCTTATCCTAAGCGGCCGTTTTCATAAGCATTGCACACCGCTTGCGAAAACAGCTTCTAAGCTCGGCTGCACCGCAGCCGGAACATTCAAAATATCAGTGCCGTGGGGTGTAGTGTACCTGCGGGGTGTGCCGCCGGGCGGGGAACAGCTTGATGACCAGATCCCGCCGCCGCTGCAGCAGGGCGCAGACAAGCCAGATGGAGCCCAGCGAAAGGATATATTGCAGGCAGATGCCCAAAACAGGGCGGTCAACGTATTTTGCGGCGAACAGGTACCACGGAATGGCGGTAAGTTCCACCGTATGTACGCAGAAGATGTACAGGGAGCGGCGGCCGATGGCCTCGAAAAAGTTCACAAACGCATTCCGGTGCCGGTTCAAGCGCAGAAACAGCCGGACGAACAGCAGCCCGGCAAGGCCGTCCAGCAGGATACTGATGGGGCCCAAGGTCCACTCTGCCGTGGACACACAGTCGGTGCTGCCGGTGGCAAAGGCGGCCACCGGGATCAGCAGCACGGCTGCCCACAGGATGCAGGACATTCGGCGGGACAAGGGCTGATCCAGCCAGTGCTGACGTTTGGCAAGATAGCCAAGGTACAGGTACGGTGTGATCGCCGCCCCTTGGATCAGGCAGAAGGGCAGCTCCCATACAAGGCTGGCACCCCAGCCCAGCAGGGCGCAGCCGACCACCGCCCAAGGGATGTACCGCTCCGGGAAGATGTTCAGGATAACGTCCAGCGCGATCCAGCCCATCAGCAGCGCCAGCAGGTACCACATGGGCCCGCAGGAAAAGAACTCCTGCCCGAAGTAGGTGGCGGTGTGGGGCAGCCCCAGCAGAAAACCGCCCGCCACCTTGATGCTCTCAGTCAGGGAGCCGGGCAGATAGTGAAAGGTTTTATAATGAATGATGAAGTGCAGCACCGTGGTGAACACCGCAGTGTAGCAAAAGGGCTTGAGCAGGCTTTTGAGCTGCTGGTGAATGCACTTGCTGATGGAGCGCTTGCGGAAGCCGTAGCCGCTGGCAATAAAAAAGGCTGCCATCAGCGTTTCGCGGTAGATAAAGCCGACAAAGGCCGTCAGCGACAGGCCGCCCTCCAGCTGGAGTGGGTAAAGCTCCGCAGTGTGTCCCAGCACGATGGCCAGCATCCCTGCGCCCTTGAGCATATCAAACATCCCGATGGAGCTGACAGTGCGGGGCTTGGTTGTTTCCATGAAAGATTCCTTCCCTGCGCCGGACCAATACCCCTCAAGAAAAAAGCCGGATACGGCGCAAACGATCGATTTTTATACAGCATTGTCATGATATATGGTTAGTATAATGCTTTTTATAGAGACTGTCAATTTTGTTTTGCAGTCCGCGCCATACCGGAACTGGTATTTTGCGCTAAAAATTGTAGCACAGGAACCGGAAGATTGCAACGAAAGGTAGAATTTGGCCGGGGCGTATCCCGAGATGCGCAATTGAAAGTTGTCAAAGTGAGAAATTAAATGTTGCAGAAGTATTGCGTTGCATTGGAAAATATTGTATACTGAGCACAGTACAGCGCACTGCCGCAGGATGAAATAACAACGCAGGAGGAAAATACAATGATCAAGGTATTGGACAACGTGTATGATCTGGTCACCCTGAATATGGAACAGCGTTTTTCGGAGCGTGTGGCGCTCCGGTTTTATGATAAAGAGACGGACACAGTGACCGCCGTCCATTATAAAGACTACGCGCGGGATATCCGCCGTGCGGTCAACTATTTCCAGAGCACCATCCCGGATATCAAGGGCAAAAAGATCTGTCTGCTGAATAAAAACAGCTACGAATACGCCGTGAACACCTTCGGCATCATTCTGGCGGGCGGTGTGCTGGTACTGCTCAACCAGCACAAGAGCTGGGATGAGCTGTCCTACGAGCTGGGGCTGGTGGAACCCGCTGCTATCCTGACCGATGGCGATGACTACGGAACCAAGGAGCAGCTGGAAGCCGCCTACGGCAGCATCCTGCGCCCCATGGACGGCTTCCGCGCTTATGAGCCGGTGGCAGAGATGCCCCGCTGCATCAGCCACGACGACCTGATGATCCTGATGTTCACCTCCGGCACCACCGGACGCAGCAAGGGCGTGATGCTGAGCGAGCGCAACTTCTTCAGCGTGATGCGCGCCCATGTGCAGATCGGTGAGCGCATGATGGAGTATAAGCACGACCCGGAGCTTGTGGTCAGCCAGTACACGGTGCTGCCCATGTTCCATCTGGGCGCTTTCATCTGCCTGTTCTCTTGGGCACACGGGGGCTGGGCGCTGAACATCAGCGGCGATATCCGCAATTTCTATAAGGAGATCCAGCGGATGCCCAGTCAGGTCATGGCAGTAGTGCCGGTGATCATGAACTCCCTGCACAAGGACGTGATGCGCGGCCGCAAGGAGCGTCTGGGCGAGCTGTGGGTGCCCATCTGCTCCTCTGCCATGTTTGATCCGCAGGTGATGCTGGACATGGCCACCAACGGGATGTTTGTGGTGCAGACCTACGGCTCTACCGAGACCTGCGGCGATGGCATCATCAACTACGCGCAGGATGCAAAGCACATCGGCGCTGTGGGACAGGGCAACGATTATCTGGACTACAAGCTCGAGCCGGACGGAGAACTGTGCATCCGGGGCGACAGCATCATGCTGGGCTACTACAAGGACCCCGAGGCCACCGCTGCGGTCATCGACAAGGACGGCTGGTTCCACACCGGCGACCTTGCCCGGGTGGATGAGGACGGCTACTACTACATTACCGGCCGCAAGAAGAACCTGATCATTCTGGACAGCGGCGAGAACATCAGCCCCGAGGAGCTGGAGGGTCTTGTGGAAAAATGCTCCGCTGTGCAGGAGTGCATCGTGAAGGAAATGGGCAAAAAGATCGGCGTTGTGGTGTACTGCCCGCAGGACAAGCAGCAGACCGTGCAGGATCATATCACCGAGATGAACCGTACCCTGCCGATGTATAAGCGCATCGGTGTGGTGGAGTTCAGTGCAGAGCCGCTGCCCCGCAACGCCACGGGCAAACTGCTGCGCTGAGTATAAAACAGATGGAATAAAGCAGAAGGGAAAACTACAATGGGCAAATTTGTGGAAACTATGTACGATGCCATTACGCTGGGCATGGAAAAGGAATTTCCCCAGCGCGTGGCCTTCCGCTACTATACCGAGGAGACCGACACCGTGACCACCGTCCTTTTTAAGGAGCTGGCACAGGATGTCCGCCGGACGGTCACCTACCTGCAGAACACCATCCCGGATGTGAAGGGCAAAAAGGTCTGCCTGTTGAGCAAGAACAGCTACGAATATGTGGTAAACACCTTCGGCGCAATCATGGCAGGCTGTGTGCTGGTGCCGATGAACCAGCGCAAGAGCTGGGCAGAGCTGTCCCACGAGCTGGAGCTGGTGGAGCCCGCCGCCATCCTGACCGACGGCGAGGATTACGGCAACAAGGAGCAGCTGGAGGCCGCTTACGGCAGCCTGCTGCACCCCATGGACGACTTCCGCAGCTATGAGCCGGCGGCGGAGCTGCACCCCATTGGCCACGATGACCTGATGGTGCTGATGTTCACCTCCGGTACCACCGGCCTGAGCAAGGGCGTTATGATGAGCGAGCGCAACCTGTTCAGTGCAGGTAATGTGCTGTGGGCTATCTCCGCACAGCTGGAGGATAAGATCAGCCAGAAGGAACCCCTGCCCGGCCACTACATGGTGCTGCCTATGTTCCATCTGGGTGCTTTTATCGACCTGTTCTCCACCACCGTCATGGGCTGGCCGCTGAACCTTGGCAACGATATCCGCAACTTCTACCGCGATATCCAGAAGATGCCCAGCCAGGTCATGTCCGTGGTGCCGATGATCATGAACTCCCTGCACAAGGATGTGATGCGCGGCCGCCGCGACCGTTTGGGCGAGCTGTGGGTGCCCATCGGCTCTTCTGCCATGTTTGACCCGCAGGTGCTGCTGGATATGGCGCACAACGGCATGTTCGTCATCCAGTGCTACGGCGCTACCGAGACCTGCGGTGCCGGTATCATCAACTTTGCGCAGGACGAAAAGCACATTGGTGCTGTGGGTCAGGGCAGCAAGCTGATGGACTACAAGATCGAGCCGGACGGCGAGCTGTGCATGCGCGGCGACTGCGTGATGATGGGCTATTATAAGGACCCGGAGGGCACCGCAGAGGTCATCGACAAAGACGGCTGGGTGCACACCGGCGACCTTGCCCGGGTGGACGAGGACGGCTACTACTACATTACCGGCCGCAAGAAGAACCTGATCATTCTGGACAGCGGCGAGAACATCAGCCCCGAGGAGCTGGAGGGCATGTTGGAAAAATGTCCTGCCGTACAGGAATGTATCGTAAAAGAACTGGGCAAAAAGATAGGTGTTGTGGTATACTGTGAAAAGGAGCACCAGCAGACCGTGCGGGACTTTGTTACCCGGATGAACCGCACCATCCCGCTGTACAAGCGCATCGGCGTGGTGGAGTTCAGCGAAACGCCGCTGCCCCGCAACGCTGCGGGCAAGCTGGTGCGCAAGTAATACGCAACAGAAAGGAAGCATAATACGATGGAACGTGCAGAAATCATTTCTCAGATCACGGCTATTCTGGAGGATGTCGCAGAGGTGTCGCCGGAGGATGTGACCGAAAGCAGCGTCCTGATGGACGATCTGGATCTGTCCTCTATGGAGATCCTGACCATTGTGGCAGATCTTGAGGAGACCTTTGGTCTGCGCATCCCGGAAAAGGAGCTGCGCAACTTTGTCACCATGGGTGATCTGGTGGATTATCTGGCAGCAAACGTGGGGTAAAAACCAATGGAAACACAACAGCGCTCGACGGAATATAACTTTCAGGGAATCATGTACTTTTTCCGTCGGGAAAAGATCCAGTGCCGGTACCAGTTCTCGCTGCGGGATGCGGTGGAACCCGCCCTTTTGCAGCGGGCACTGACAGCGGCCCTGGCAGGTGCGCCTTATTATACGCAGCGTCTGGTGCAGGAAAAGCGGGAGATGTGGCTGGAGCCCAATACCGAGCCCTGCCTTGTCTACCCCGGCAGCACCATGCGCAATATTCCGGAACAGACGAACGGCTACCTGTTCTGCGTCAGCTGCGAAGGGGATACCGTCTACTTTGACTGGCATCACTTCCTGATGGACGGCCACGGGGTATCGCCCCTGCTCACCAGCATTCTGGAGCAGTACTGCAACCTGCGTTACGGTACGGCCTTTGCGGTGCCGCAGATCGTGTGCGACCCGCCCTATGATATGGAGGCCATGCTGGCAGAGTACCCGCCCGTGGAAGGCGGAAGTGACGCCATCCAGCGGGACGTGGTGCAGACCTACGAGGGTGCGCTGCGCCGCACCCGGGTGTGCCTGAGCAAGCGGAGCCTTGTGGAAAAAGCGCTGGCGAACAACGCAAAGCCGGTAAGCGCTCTGATGGGTCTGCTGTGTATGGCCATGCGGGAGTATCTGGGTAAGGAGAAGATCCGGTATTCCTACTCCTCCGATACCCGCGATGTGGCCGGTGTGCCGAATGCGCTGTACAACTGCGTGTGCAGCTTTGGTCATACGGTGCAGCTGCAAGCCCAGACCCGACTGGCAGATTTTGTATCTGATGTAGATGCAGACATCAAGAGGGACCTGCAGCCGGAGTCCAAGCGTCACCGTATGGCCGACCAGATGGGCTGGGTGTACAAGGTGGATCAGCAAAAAGCGCCCCTGCGCATCAAGCAGCGGGTGTTCCAGATGGGCGAGTACATCAGCGGCACCATTTCGGATTTCTGGCTCAGCTATCTGGGCAATCCACTCATGCCCGCCACCCCGGAGCTGGCACAGTACACCACGGATTTTGGTGTCTGGGTACCGCCGGACGGTGCATCCGTGGGCGTGGAAGCCGCCAGCCTGAACGGAAAGATCATTCTGTGCATCCACAACAAGGCACCCAACCCGGGTCTGGCTGATATCCTCCGCAAGACCTTTGAAAACGAAGGCGTTGCGGTGCTGGAAGCCGAAGATCTGGACTGAAAAATACATATCATAAAAGCAAAGGGCTGCTGCACGTTTTTGTGCGGCAGCTTTTTTGCTGCTTTTTGTAAGAAAATCCGGTTGCAAAGATGCGAAAAAATGGTTAAATAGAGAAAGGATATTTCCGCAAGGAGAGGAACACCATGGAACAACAGAACACGCGCCTGCGCAATGCGGGCTTTGCGACCTTTTTCTTCAGCGGCATCTGTGCCATCAGCGCAGGTGTGGTGGTCAGTCTGCTGCAGGAGCGCTACGGCTTTGCCTACGGCATGACCGGTACGCTGCTCTCCCTGATGAGCGTGGGCAACCTGCTGGCGGGGCTGCTGATGGGCATGCTGCCCAGTGCGCTGGGCATGAAACGCAGTGTGCTGCTGCTGACCATCGGCTACGCGGTGGGCTACGCCGTCATGGGGCTGACCGGCGCAGTGGTGCTGCTGGCAGCGGCCTTTTTTGTGGTGGGCATCGCCAAGGGCAGCGTCATCAATACCTGCACCATTCTGGTCAGCGATCACTCCGCCGACCGCACCCGGGGCATGAACCTGATGCACAGCTGCTACGCCTGCGGCGCACTGCTGTGCCCCTTCCTCATCGCGGCAGCAGCCCGGGTAAGCACCGAGCTGGCTGTGTTTTTGCTGGCGGCCATGGGCCTTTTGCTCTGGCTGGTGTACGTCTTTACCCCGCTGCGCGGCGGAAAGAGCAAAAGCAGTGCCGAAAAGGAAGCCATCGACTGGAGCTTTCTGCGCTCTGCCCGCTTCTGGCTGCTGACCGGATTGCTGTTTTTCCAGAACGCCGCCGAGCAGAGCGTCAACGGCTGGATGGTGACCTACTTCAAGGGCAGCGGCATCATTGCGGGTACGCTGGCGGCCTACACCGTCACTGTGATGTGGGGCGCTACGCTGGTGGGACGGCTGCTCATTGCCTTTGTGTTCCCCTTAAAAAAGCCCCGCAAGGCCATGGTGGGCATGAGCGTGCTGTGCACCGTGTTTTACGTATTGCTGGTCATGGCGCACACGCAGGGCGCAGCCATTGCGCTGCTGTTTGCCTTTGCCATCTCCATGTCCGGGCTGAACCCCACCGCCGTGGCCAGCGCGGGACGCATGACCAGTGTGACCAGCATGGGCATCATGCTGCCGGTGGCCTCCAGCGGCGCCATCCTGATGCCGTGGGTCATCGGCATGGTGGCGGAGCGCGCAGGTCTTGCCGCCGGTATGGCCTCCAACATCGTGCCCTGCGTGGGACTGGTGGTCTTTACCCTGCTGGTGGCAAAGCTGCCGGAGGAATGATGCGCCGCAGCGCGGCAATGCCGGAAGCGGGGACGGTTTGGAATGGCCTCCGCTGCGCTCTGGCCATAATCAGAGGAAGAATTATTTTTAATAGAGCAATGCCGGAGCGTCTGCGGACGCTCCGGCATTGCATTTTCACAGGTGGGGTCGTAATGGTCAACTGCATTTGCAGCGCCGCTTTCTGCGAAAGCGTGGCGCAGCGGCAAAGCTTCCGGCTAAAGCGCAAAGCTTGCGGGCGTGCCCGCTCCCCTTTGGGGGAGCTGTCGAGCGTAGCGAGACTGAGGGGCTGCAAATCGGCGGAGCCG
>OGYN01002309.1_pt1 | contig 14245 bp, 9 predicted proteins | sample 1576551 | NCBI WGS metagenome assembly OGYN01 (sample SAMEA3541589, study PRJEB24748) | human gut metagenome | biome: human gut; feature: human-associated habitat; material: faeces | place: China | collected 2012 | reverse complement strand
ACCTGCGACGTTTCGCTTAGGAGGCGAACCCTCTATCCTACTGAGGTACTGAGACGTATTTAATTGTAATGGAGCAATTTTCAAATTTATTTCATAAATCGCTTCCGAAAGGGGATTGCTCCACCTGACCCTTAGGAGGCGAGTGCTCTATCCAGCTGAGCTATGACGACACATGCCGCAAACCCTTGATTTTACTGGGTTTCTGGGATTTTTCCCTTCGGCCATATATAAGATTATCAACTCTTTTTCGAGTTGTCAATCTACAGATTTTTTCGATTTAGTAACATTAGAACGTTCCCCAATTTTGGGAACGCCTCGTTATCGCTTATTCTATCATAAAATCAAGTGATTCTCAATAGCAAAATTCCTTGAGTTTCCGCAGTTTTATCCACAATGGCTTTCTTTTTTATATATAGTTATTAACAACTTTCAAGAAATGCTTAAAATATAAGGAATGCAAGTCCTTTTTGATGTAAAATTAAAGTGTTCAAACCGAAATCTTACTAAACAAAAAAGAAAGGGATTCCTTATGGTTCATTTTACATCAAATACTTATACATTGAAACGAAAAATTTTGACTTTTACAAATAGAATTTCGAAACGGCTTTCTAAACCCGAACGTAAATTTACTGCCGATATTACTTATGGCATACTTGATTCCGGAATCTACATCTGCTTATCTTAGACAGATTAAAAAATGGATTCCAGCAGAACCTGTCATCCGCATTGATGATAACGATGTTGTAAAACCAGATGGTTACAGATTTGAATCGCCTGGCATTGTTCGTGATGGCTCCGAAAGCACATCTACTAAAAAAGTTTATAAAAAAGGCTGCCACGTAACAGAAGCCTGTGTCCTTACTACCAATCATCATCCGGTGAGTATATTTTCAAAAATACACTCTTCAACAGAAAAGGATTAGGTAATTCGATTAAAATCAAACCGTAAACTTCTTTATCACAATAAATGGACTTTTGCCACAGAATTGCGTAATCGCCGTAAAGGAAAAATCAAAACCAGTGTATTTTACAAAGGAAAAGATCATGCGGCTTACATTTCCCATGTCAAAGTTCAAATCACAGCTTTAAGAAAAAGTGCCTCTAATCCGGAATACTGCCGTTTTTGATTCATTAAAAGCTGGCAGATTGGTGCTTTAGGAGAAGTTATTCATTTCAATGTGCCTTCAGATGATAAACTCTCCCTTTTCTATCACAAAATATGAAAAATACATTGAAATAATTCTGCTTTCCAGAAGTGTATCTATAATTTGATATTGATTATACTTGAATAAATCCGGAACAGCAAGTAATATGAAAAATGTAAGTATTCAAAAAGCAAATTTGAAAAAGAACTTATGAGGGAGAAAAAAGAATGAACAATAAAAGTAGAAAAAAGAAAGATGCTGTTCCAAAGATCAGCCCTTTGAAAGTACTCACTTCCATTCCGGGATTGATAAAAGGAGTCATAGGAATTATAGTGATCGTGCTGATTGTATTTGTTATAAAAAAAGGATTTTTTGATTCAAAAGAGGGAGAGGTGACGACGATCAGTCAGTCATCGATTGAAAAAATTTTAGATATCAGTGAATTATCTACACTTGAGTATACATATAATGCGGTAGCAGCCGGTTATAATGAAGACGGAAAGACGCTTCTGTATCATGTGGCATATGAGGGGACTGTGAGTGCGGGAATTGATTTTGATAAACTGAAAGTGAAAGTGAATCCGGACAAAAAGGAAATAAGGATTACTGTTCCAGAGGCAAGAATTCTGGGCTGTAGCGTAAATGAAGGATCATTGAAATATATTTTCGAGAAAGATAAATATAATACTGCAACAATTTCTGCTGATGCGTACAAAGTCAGCAAAGAAGATCTGAAAAAGAAAGCAAATGAAGAAACCCGGATTACGGAGCTTGCAAAAGAAAATGCGATTTCTGCAATTTCCGGTCTGATTGAACCATGGGTTGATCAGGTGGATGATGAATATACAGTTATAATTAAGTGAGGTGGATACAAATGAAAAAGAAGATCATAACCCTTTCCCTGATCGGAATCCTGCTGATCAGTCTGTTAAGTGGATGCGGAAAATCAGAAGACAAAGAGGCAGAAAAAAGTACAGAGCCGGATATTATGCAGGTCCGTTCCATCTGTAAACTTGCAACAGTAGAATGTTATTATCATAATGTGGCAAAATCCGAAAAGCCGGCAGGTACGGGAATCTGGCATTTTGGGGAAAAGGACCGGCAATTTTGGATTGAATATACCGGAACGGTGAAACTTGGCATTGATATGTCGAAAGTGCAGATGAAAGTAAATGGAACCGATGTAACGGTCACAATTCCTGAAGCTGAAGTACAACAGGTAAATGTAGATGATGATTCGTATAATTCTGACTCCTATATTTTCAGTGAAGACGGGATTAATAAAAATGAAATTACTGCGGAAGATGCAACCGGTGCGGTAGAAAATGCAAGAAATGAAATGATAAAAACAGCAGAAGAGAATACAGCACTTCTTGTAAATGCACAGGAGCGGGCAAAAAAGATGATTGAGAATTATATCATGCAGCTTGGAGAAACGACGGGAACAGAATATCAGATCACATGGAAATATGAATGAGAATCTGAAAAAACAGTCAGTAAAAAATAGAAAATATGAAAATAAAAAGGTGGCGGAGATCAGCGGAGATTTCCGTCACCTTTTTGCATAAGTTGATGTCGGGGTCAAAAGCCCCCGACTTTGATGCCTACGGATTGCTCCGTGCTACGCACTCCCACAATCCTACCCAATATTCACATAAAACTATTTTGACGTTGCGTTAAAATCATCATAAAAAAGAGAAATAGAGTAGAGTAATTCAGCGAATCGGAGGTTTATTGATAGAAAAAAATTAATTATACTGGATTTATGCAAAAAAGTGATGGGGAGTTTATGCCACAGCTTATCAGATAAAATGGACTTTAGAAACCATTTAAAAAGCAGTTTGGAAAATATTAAGGAATGAGAAAATTAAAAAAGAACAAGAGGAGGATTTGTATGAATTATTTAGTAATAGACTTAGAGATGTGTAAAGTACCAAAGGATTATAGAAATAAGAATTATAAATACGCCAGTGAAATTATTCAGATTGGAGCGGTTCTCCTTGATGAACGATACAGAAGACGGGATGAGATCTGCTTATATGTTCATCCTGAACATGGAGTGATTGATAACTTTATCGCAAATATGACTGGAATCAAGAATCGGCAGATCAAGAATGCACCGAAATTAAGAGAGCGTCTTTTAGAATTGACAGAGTGGATTGGAGATAGAGAGTATCAGGTGTTTGCATGGAGCAACAGTGATTTTTCACAGTTGTCACATGAGGTCAGATCTAAGAAACTGCAGGATGAAAAAATCCAAAGCTTTATGGCCCCGGAAAGATGGATCGATTATCAGGAAGTTTTTGGAAAGAAATACAGTTTTGAAAAAGCAGTCAGTCTTCAGGAGGCTTTGATGCTCTGTGATCTTACGCAGGACGGAAGGATGCATGACGGACTGGATGATGCACTGAATACTGCTAAGCTGATCCGGAAGTTGGAACTGAATCCGGAGTATCAGTTGATTTGCCGGCAGACGCTGACGGAGGAAGAATCTGATCCGCTGAATATATGTCTGGGAGATTTATTTGCAGGATTGCATATTGAGTGTGCCTGAGAGGGGGCTGAAGAGCAGCAGGAAAGAGCAGTTTCAGGCACGGATTCAGGTGTCAGAAATTCTCTGAATGATAAAAAACATCGTAGATAAAAAACATCGTAGTCAGAAAGAGTTGAAAAAGTAAGAGCCGAGATTTATAATAAAGAAGATTATCGGAGGAACTCTTTTATGATAAATATAAAAAGATATGGCACGCTCTGTCTGTCCGCAATACTGGCAGCAGCGTTTGTTCTGACCCCGGCAGTAAAGATATTTGCTGAGGAGGGGGATACAGCGGCGGATCGTGAAACCCAGCGGCAGACTTGCTATGCAGAGCCGACGGATTCAAATGGACTGACGAACTGGCCGCAGGGACCGGCAGTTTATGCTGATTCAGCGATTGTGATGGATATGAACAGTGGAGCGATCCTATATGGAAAGCAGATCGATAAGCAGCATTATCCGGCAAGTATTACAAAGCTTCTGACTACACTTGTTGCACTGGATCATGCGAAACTGACAGATAAAGTAGAATTTTCACAGGACAGTATTTCTTTCCTGCAGTACGGAGATGCTCATATTGGGATGCGTGCAGGAGAGGAATTGACGCTGGAAGATTCTTTATATGCCGTGTTGCTTGCATCTGCCAATGAAGTGTCGTATGCAGTTGCAGAGAGCGTTGGAAAGCAGATGGGCGGAGACTACAATACCTTTATAGAGGCGATGAATGAAGAGTCAGATGCACTGGGATGTACCGGCTCACACTGGACGAATGCAAATGGACTTCATGATGAGCAACATTATACGACAGCTCATGATATGGCTCTGATTGGGGCAGCAGTATATCAGAAAGAAGCATTTCGGACGATCGCACAGTCACTGACACATCAGATTCCACCGACCAATCTGGTGAATGAGGTGAGAACGGTCAATCAGAAGCATAAGATGCTCTGGCCACAGAATGCAAATTATTATGATTATTGCAAAGGTGGAAAGACCGGTTATACAGATCAGGCAAGAACGACCCTGGTGACGATGGCAGATAACGGAGAGCTGCAGTTGGTTGCAGTGGTGCTATATGATTTCGGGGTAGATGCGTATACGGATACCAGAGCCATCTTTGATTATGGATTTAATAATTTCTCGAAAGTGATGCTGAAAGATCAGGAAAAAGCAGACGGAGTACGGTCATATAAAGATGAGGAAAATGCTTATGTAGTACTGCCCCCCCAACGTGAAGTTTTCAGATCTGAAAGCGGAAGTTAAAGCAAAGGATGGTTCCGTCAATGAGGGAACCGTTACATATACCTATGAAGGACAGATCGTAGGGAAGGCAGATGTAACGCTGGATAATAAAAAGTCGGTAGAGAAACCGACAATAACAAAAGGAACAGAAAAGACTGGCACAACGACAGACAGGAAGGAGAAAGAGAGCAGACCGGTGGTGCTTATCGCTGTGGTCGCAGTGGTTTTGGTACTTGTGACGGGAGCGGCTGCATGGATAAAATATAAGCAGGCAAAAGGCAGACGGCACAGGCGGAAAAGACATCGCAGAAAGACATCGCAGAAAAAGAAAAAACCTTGACTAGCAGGCAGAATCTCTTTATAATAATTCTGTATGGAAGACTACAGGTTAAAGCGATGACGGAGAGAGTAGGATTTATCTGAACATCCCAGCGAGCCGGGGAAGGTGTAAGCCCGGTATCAGTAAGAGATTTCTGAAGATCACTCCAGAGCAGCAACCCCTGAAACGGAAGCATTTAACAGGCATACCGGTGATTCCGGTGAGACAGATTTCGAGGAGTAAGGGTTGACGTGAGTTCTGCGTTAAAGAATACCATATGCGGATCGGAGAGGTCCAAGTATGCTGTAACAGGTGGTACAACGAAAGGAATTTCAGACCTTCGTCCTATTACGGGCGGGGGTCTTTCTTTATTTTAGAAGATTCCTTTTCCAAAATATATTTTAAGAAAGGATCAAAGCTATGTATAAGAAAGTTTCAACAGACATGAATTTTGTTGAGCGTGAAAAAGAAGTTGAAAAATTCTGGGATGACGAAAATATCTTCCAGAAGAGTATGGATGAAAAAGAAGGATGCCCGGATTATATTTTCTATGACGGACCTCCGACAGCCAATGGCAAGCCGCATATCGGACACGTTCTGACCCGTGTTATCAAGGATATGATTCCGAGATACCGCACAATGAAAGGTTATATGGTTCCGAGAAAGGCAGGATGGGATACGCATGGTCTTCCGGTAGAGCTGGAAGTTGAGAAGATGCTCGGACTGGACGGAAAGGATCAGATCGAGAAATACGGTCTTGAACCATTCATCAAGAAATGTAAAGAAAGTGTATGGAAATACAAAGGAATGTGGGAAGACTTCTCCGGCACAGTTGGATTCTGGGCTGATATGGAGCATCCATATGTAACGTATGACAACAATTTCATCGAGTCTGAGTGGTGGGCTTTGAAGAAAATTTGGGATAAAGGACTCCTTTACAAAGGATTCAAGATTGTTCCTTACTGCCCTCGTTGTGGAACACCTCTTTCTGCACAGGAAGTTGCACAGGGATATAAGGATGTCAAGGAGCGTTCTGCAATCGTCCGCTTTAAAGTCAAAGATGAGGATGCGTATATTCTTGCATGGACAACAACACCATGGACACTTCCATCCAACCTTGCACTCTGCGTAAATCCAAAAGAGGATTATGCAAAGGTAAAGGCAGCAGACGGAAGAGTTTATTATATGGCATGTGCATTGCTTGATACCGTTCTTGGAAGACTTGCAGAAGAAGGAAAAGACGCTTACGAAGTACTTGCAACGTATAAGGGAACAGAACTGGAGGGCAAAGAATACGAGCCACTGTACCAGTGTGCGGCAGATGAGGCTGCAAAGCAGCGTAAGAAAGCATTTTACGTTGTATGTGATGAGTATGTAACTCTGACAGATGGTACCGGAGTTGTTCATATCGCACCGGCATTTGGTGAAGACGATGCCAACGTAGGAAGAAAGTATGATCTTCCATTTGTACAGCTTGTAGATGAAAAGGGTAACATGGCAGAGTCTACACCGTTTGCAGGACTGTTCGTAAAGAAAGCAGACCCGGAAGTATTAAAAGATCTGGATGCAAGGGGACTTCTCTACGATGCACCGAAGTTTGAGCATAGCTATCCTCACTGCTGGAGATGTGATACTCCGCTGATTTATTATGCACGTGAGTCCTGGTTCATCAAGATGACAGCAGTTCGTGATGACCTGATTGCAAATAATAATACAATTAACTGGATTCCGGAGAGTATCGGTAAGGGACGTTTCGGTGACTGGATTGAGAACGTTCAGGACTGGGGAATCAGTCGTAACCGTTACTGGGGAACTCCGCTGAATATCTGGCAGTGTGAGTGTGGATGTATGCATTCTGTCGGAAGTATTGAAGAACTGAAATCTATGTCCGATAACTGCCCGGATGATATTGAGCTGCACCGCCCATACATTGACGCAGTAACAATCAACTGCCCGGATTGTGGTAAAGAAATGCACAGAGTGCCGGAAGTTATCGACTGCTGGTTTGACAGTGGATCTATGCCGTTTGCACAGCACCATTATCCGTTTGAAAATCAGGAGCTGTTCGAGAAGCAGTTCCCGGCAGACTTTATTTCCGAGGCTGTTGACCAGACAAGAGGATGGTTCTACTCCCTGCTTGCCATCTCAACGCTGCTGTTCAATAAAGCACCGTATAAGAACGTTATCGTGCTTGGACACGTACAGGATGAGAATGGACAGAAGATGAGTAAGTCCAAAGGAAATGCGGTTGATCCGTTTGATGCACTGGAGAAATACGGAGCAGATGCGATCCGCTGGTACTTCTACATCAACAGTGCACCGTGGCTGCCGAACCGTTTCCACGGAAAAGCAGTACAGGAAGGACAGCGTAAGTTCATGGGAACTCTGTGGAATACTTATGCATTCTTTGTACTGTATGCAAATATCGACAATTTTGATGCTACAAAGTATACACTGGAATATGATAAACTTCCGGTTATGGATAAATGGATTCTTTCCAAGATGAATACCATGGTAAAAGATGTGGACAACAACCTTGGTAATTACAGAATCCCGGAGGCAGCACGTGTGCTTCAGGATTTCGTAGATGATTTAAGTAACTGGTATGTAAGAAGAAGCCGCGAGCGTTTCTGGGCAAAGGGAATGGAGCAGGATAAGATCAATGCTTACATGACTCTGTATACAGCCCTTGTTACGGTATCAAAGGCAGCAGCTCCGATGATTCCGTTCATGACAGAGCAGATCTATCAGAACCTGGTTCGCAGCATTGACAAGGATGCTCCGGAGAGTATCCACCTGTGTAGTTTTCCGGAAGTTCATGAAGAGCAGATTGACAAAGAGCTTGAGAATAATATGGAACACGTACTTGACCTTGTAGTAATGGGACGTGCATGCCGTAACGCATCCAACATCAAGAACCGTCAGCCGATTGGTCAGATGTTTGTAAAAGCAGACTTTGAGCTTTCTGAATTTTATCAGGAAATCGTAGCAGACGAGCTGAATGTTAAGAATATTAAATTTACAGAGGATGTAAGAGACTTTACTTCTTATAGTTTTAAACCACAGTTGAAGACAGTCGGACCAAAGTATGGTAAAATGTTAGGTGGTATCAAAGCAGCACTCAATGACATCGATGGAAATGCAGCAATGGATGAGCTGAATGCTACCGGCGTACTCAAACTGGATGTAAATGGCCAGGAGATCGAACTTTTCAAAGAAGATCTTCTGATTGATACAGCACAGATTGAAGGATATGAATCTGTCAATGATAATGGAATCACAGTTGTACTGGATACGAATCTTACACCGGAACTTCTGGAAGAAGGATTTGTAAGAGAGATTATCAGCAAGATCCAGACGATGAGAAAAGAAGCTGATTTCGAGGTGATGGATAAGATCCGTGTTACGTATGAAGGCAGCGGAAAAGCAGAAGCTGTTTTTGAAAAGAACAGCACCCTGATCGGTGGAGAAGTACTTGCCACAGAAGTTGTAAAGGCAGAGCCTGCAGGCTATGTAAAAGAGTGGAAGATCAACGGCGAAGCAGTTACGATGGGTGTCGAGAAAAAAGGAGAATAAAAGGATGTTCAGTAAAAGATTTGAGAAGACTGCATTTAAGACAGCGGTGAAGGAAAATGTAAAGACACTTTATAGAAAGACGATTGATGAGGCTACACCTCAGCAGTTATTTCAGGCGGTTTCCTATGCAGTTAAGGATGTTATTATTGATGACTGGATCGAGACACAGAAGCGTTACGATGAGACAGATGCAAAGACAGTTTATTATATGTCCATGGAGTTCCTGATGGGACGTGCATTAGGTAACAACCTCATCAATATGACAGCATATAAAGATGTAAAAGAAGCATTGGAAGAGATGAATATTGATCTCAACGTGATCGAAGATGAAGAGCCGGATGCGGCTCTAGGAAATGGAGGACTCGGTCGTCTTGCAGCATGTTTCATGGATTCTCTGGCAACATTGAATTATCCGGCATATGGCTGTGGAATCCGTTACCGTTACGGTATGTTCAAGCAGAAAATTAAAAATGGATATCAGGTAGAAGTACCGGATAACTGGCTGAAAGAAGGAAATCCGTTCGAGATCCGTCGTGAAGAGTATGCAAAGGAAGTACGTTTCGGAGGAAATATCCGTTTCGAGAAAGATCCTGTTACAGGAAAAGATAAATTTATTCAGGAGAACTATGAGTCTGTCATGGCAGTTCCGTATGATATGCCGATTGTTGGATATGGCAACCACGTAGTAAATACACTGCGTGTATGGGATGCAAAGCCGATCACGGATTTCAAACTGGATGAGTTCGACAGAGGAAATTATCATAAGGCAGTAGAGCAGGAAAATCTTGCGAAACTGATCGTAGATGTTCTTTATCCGAATGATAATCATTATTCAGGAAAAGAGCTTCGTCTGAAGCAGCAGTACTTCTTCATTTCTGCAAGTCTTCAGGCACTGATCGCAAAATATAAAAAGAAGCATGGAGACATCAGAAAGCTGTATGAGAAAGTTGTCATTCAGATGAACGATACGCACCCGACAGTTGCTGTACCGGAGCTGATGCGTCTTCTGATTGATGTGGAAGGACTTAGCTGGGATGAGGCATGGGAAGTAACAAGCAAGACCTGTGCTTATACAAACCATACGATCATGGCAGAAGCACTTGAGAAATGGCCGATCGACCTGTTTTCAAAACTGCTCCCACGTATTTATCAGATTGTACAGGAGATCGACCGCCGCTTCGTGATTCAGGTTCGTGAGATGTATCCGGGAAATGAAGAAAAAGTACAGAAAATGGCAATCCTTATGGATGGACAGGTTCGTATGGCAAATATGGCGATCATTGCAGGATTCTCTGTTAATGGTGTTGCAAGGCTTCATACGGAGATCCTTGAGAAGCAGGAACTGAAAGATTTCTATCAGATGATGCCGGAGAAGTTCAACAATAAGACGAATGGTATCACGCAGAGACGTTTCCTGGCTCATGGAAATCCGCTGCTTGCAGACTGGATCACCAGTAAGATTGGTGATGGCTGGATCACAGATCTCGCTCAGATCTCCAAGCTGAAACCACTGGTTGAGGATGGAGAGGCAAGACGCGAGTTCATGGAGATCAAATACCAGAATAAAGTACGCCTTGCAAAGTATATCAAGAAGCATAATGGAATTGATGTAGATCCGCGTTCGATCTTTGATATTCAGGTAAAACGTCTGCATGAGTACAAGCGTCAGCTTCTGAACGTACTGCATATTATGTATCTGTATAATCAGATCAAAGAGCATCCTGAGATGTCTTTCTATCCGAGAACATTTATTTTCGGAGCTAAGGCAGCAGCAGGTTATCTTCGTGCAAAAGAGACGATCAAACTGATCAACTCCGTAGCGGATGTTGTAAATAACGACAGAAGTATCAATGGTAAGCTGAAAGTGGTATTTATTGAAGATTACAGAGTATCCAATGCAGAGATCCTTTTTGCGGCAGCAGATGTCAGCGAGCAGATTTCTACAGCTTCTAAAGAAGCTTCAGGAACAGGTAATATGAAGTTTATGCTTAATGGTGCACCGACGCTCGGAACAATGGATGGAGCGAATGTAGAGATCGTTCAGGAAGTTGGTGAGGAGAATGCATTTATCTTCGGATTAAGCTCACAGGAGGTTATCAACTACGAGAACAATGGTGGATACAATCCGGTTGACATTTATTTCAATGACTGGGAGATCAAGCGTGTAGTAGACCAGCTTATGGATGGAACTTACTCCAACGGTGACCATAATATGTATATCAATCTGTACAACTCACTGTTAAATACACAGTGTACAGACAGAGCAGACACTTACTTCATTCTGAAAGATTTCCGTTCTTATGCAGATGCACAGAAGAGAGTTGAGGAAGCTTACAGAGATCAGCAGAAATGGTCTAAGATGGCAATGCTCAACACTGCATGCAGTGGTAAATTTACATCAGACAGAACGATTGAAGAGTATGTACAGGATATCTGGCATCTTGAAAAAGTAGAAGTACCTTCAGGACAGGATCTTTTTGATTAAGACAGGGAGGAATGACAGATGGAATATGGAAATGATTTTGATTTTTCGTACGGAGTTCCGGATGGTCCGACAATGAGCAGCAGTGGATCAGATATCTTTTCAGTGATTATGACCGTTTATCTGTTGGTGATCGTGGCAGCCGTGATTATTGGTATTGTGAAATATGTATTTAAATCCATGGCACTTTACCGTCTGGCACAGAGAACAGGAAATGCAAATCCGTGGATGGCCTGGGTACCGTTTGCGAGATCTTATCTTCAGGGAGAACTTGCAGGAAGTATGCCTTTAAAGAAAAGAAGACTTCAGAGTCCGGGACTTTGGAAAGTCCTTATTCCGTTGATCGGAACGGCTGTAATCGCAGGACTTTATTTCATTTTCATTGTTGTGGCAGGAATTGAAACTGCATTGAGCTATTCCGCCGGAATGGGTGCAGGAAGTCTGACACTGATCTGGGTGATAGTTTTCCTGCTGATTATTGCAGTAGTAGCACTTCAGGCGATTGAAGCGGTGCTGGATGTACTGGTGAACTTTCATATTTACCATAGACTGACATCCCATAATATGGCGATTATCCATAGTGTTCTTGGTATATTTATTCCAATGTACGAAGCAATCTGCTTATTTATTATGAGCAAGAAGCCGTATAACCCGGGAATGGAGCCAAATCTTCCACCGCAGGCACCAAATTTCGGTGGTAATCCGATTCCTCCGACGATGCCTGTATCACCGGCAGCATCAGAAACTCCGGCAGAATCTGTATCTCCGATGCCAGCAGAAGCACCGGTACAGCAGGTTCCGGTAACTCCGACAGAGTCATCGGCACAGAATCCGTATGTGAATCCGATGCAGGTTCAGGGAACAGAAAACCTGGCAAAAGATGCACAGAGTACAGAAGCAGAACCGACAGAAAATAGTGCAGAAAAATAAAGCGTAAAGATAAAATTTAATACAGGTTCTAAAATAAGACAGCCCTTCATATAATAAAGTATGGAGGGCTGTCTTTATGAGCTTTTATTCAGCAAAAAAGAAAATAAAAAATATAGCTGCATTTCTGATCATCCTCATATTTCTTCCATATGTTGTCTCTATTTTTGTAAATGGAAAAGATGTGAATCTACAAAATGGGAGCGGTCATTTTACAATAAAAGTTGCAAGAACAGACCCAGATGGAACGGAACTGGATCTTGATCTGGACTGGGAAGAGTATCTGATCGGGGTTCTTGCATATGAAATGCCGGAGTCTTACGAATTGGAAGCGTTGAAAGCACAGGCCGTGGTGCTGCGTACAAGCCTGTGCAGAGAACTGGCAGAAAACGAGGAGAAGACGGCAACAGAGAAATATCTGACTCATGCAGAAATGAAACGGAAATGGGGAGCGGCCAATTTTGATACATATTTGAAAAAATATACCAAAGCAGTGGAAGATACAGAAGGAACAGTGGTCTGGTATAATGAGGCTTGTGCATGGACACCATATCATCAGTCCAGTAACGGTGAGACACGGAACGCATCAGAAGTTCTTGGAACAGAAGATTATCCTTATATCTGTAAGAGAGAATGCCCGTTGGACAAAGCGGCTGAGGATGAAATTCAGGTAACAGTTTTTGACTATCAGGAAATACAACAGTTATGCAGAGATTTTCTGGTGGCAGAAGAAAATTCGGAGAGTGCAGAAAAAGGCTATAACTTTGCTGACTTTGAAATACTGGAAATGGATTCTTCCGGTTATGTGCGACAGATGAGGATGGGAGATACAGTCTGTACCGGGGATCAGTTTCGGGATGCATTGTCCCTGTCTTCCAGTGCATTTTCATTTTACGAGAGTATAAAAGGTTTGAAGATCACGACCATCGGAAAAGGACATGGACTGGGAATGAGTCAGTGGACAGCAAATGAAATGGCAAAGGAAAAGAAAAATTATGAAGAAATCCTGCAGTTCTTTTTTGAAGGAACAACATTAAATAAAGAATTTGACGAAAAAGAAGCGACAGGGAATTAAAATAGAATTCTTTCCGAATAGAAGTCACATATTCTGGCAATGCTATAGTCAGAGGTGATGATGAATGAATAAGAAAGAGAAGTTTTCCTTTTTAAAGGGAAAAGGAGCTTCTGTTGGAATCGTACTTTGCTTCGTGGCAGTCATTGCAATGGTGGGGACAGTTACATTCAGAAATTACAAAAAGAATATGAATGAGCAGATTGCAAAGGTTCAGCAGGAGACAGAAAAACTGACAAAAGAAAATGATGCAGCGGCAAATTCAAAAGATGTACTTCCAATGGAGGGAGAGGAAGATGCAACACCGTCACAGACAGATCATGCGGATCGTCAGGAACAAGAAGGAGCATCCTCCACAGACGGAACAGAGGCAGAAAATGGACAGCAGCAGGGTCAGGAGACGGATGAGACTGCGGCACAGGGAAGTTCCGGTGCATGGTTTACGGAAGCAAGCATACTGGAGTGGCCGGCAAGCGGGGCAACGCTGATCGGGTACAGTATGGATCAGACCGTTTATTTTCCTACTTTAGAAGAGTATAAGTACAATCCGGCAATGATCATCGGTGGTGAAGTCGGGGAAAGCATCAAGGCATCAGCGACAGGAACAGTGAGCAGTATTGAAGAGACAGCACAGACGGGAACAACCGTTACATTGGATATGGGAAATGGATATGCGGCTGTTTACGGCCAGTTAAAAGACCTGTCCGTATCAGAAGGAGATACTGTTGCAACAGGTGAGCCGATCGGTCTGTTGAATGAACCTACAAAATACTATAGCGTGGAAGGACCGAATCTCTATTTTAAGGTAATGAAAGATGGAGAGCCGGTAGATCCGATGAAATTTATGGAGTGAAATTTGTAGTTGTTGGGGTGAAAATATCGCGACAGCAGGAAGTGTTTCTGACAGAAGAGCGTCCATATCCACACTTGTTGTTGCATCGCAGTG
>OGYN01002308.1_pt1 | contig 14247 bp, 9 predicted proteins | sample 1576551 | NCBI WGS metagenome assembly OGYN01 (sample SAMEA3541589, study PRJEB24748) | human gut metagenome | biome: human gut; feature: human-associated habitat; material: faeces | place: China | collected 2012 | reverse complement strand
ACTCGCTACCTCCACCTTGGCAAGGTGGCGCTCTACCAGATGAGCTACGGCCGCACATTCCATTTGTTTTTGCCGGTCTGTTGTCCGGCGACGTTGGTTATTATACCGCACACTCCGGCAGTTGTCAACCACAAATTTACATTTTTTTGAAAAAGAATGTCTTTTGGCTCTGATACGTTCTTTTTATTTTTCATACGGCGATTACGCTCCTCCTTTTCGCTCTATTTCGCACGGCTGTGTGCACAAGCAAAATACAGTTGCTTTCTATTTCACAAACTATTATAATAAAGAGGACGCTTTGTCAAACGGAAAACGCACCCGCGCGGGTGCAGCTTCCATTTATAGAAAAGAAAAAGGAATTGCCAGCAAAAAGGAGCTAACGCAATGTATAAGATCACTGAAAAGGTCGCGCTGAACCCCACCGTGACAAAGATGGTCATCGAAGCCCCGCTGATCGCCAAAAAGGCAAAGCCGGGTCAGTTCATCATTGTACGTCCGTTTGAGGACAGCGAGCGTATCCCCCTGACCGTGGCCGGTTACGACCGCGAAAAGGGCACTGTGGATATTATTTTCCAGATCGTGGGCGGTACCACCATGGAACTGAACAGCCTGAATGCAGGCGATTGTGTCCACGACTTTGTAGGCCCGCTGGGCCGCGCCACCGAGACCGAGGGTCTGAAGAAGGTGTGCGTTGTGGGCGGCGGCGTGGGCTGCGCCATTGCACTGCCCATCGCCAAGGAGCTGCACGATCAGGGCTGTGTGGTGCACAGCGTAGTCGGCTTCCGCAATAAGGATCTGCTGATCCTTGAGGACGAGTTCAACGCCTGCAGCGACGAACTGCGCATCATGACCGATGACGGCAGCTACGGCACCAAGGGCGTGGTCACCGCTGCGCTGGACGAGCTGGTGGCTGCCGGCAACCAGTACGATCTGGTCATCACCATCGGCCCGCTGATCATGATGAAGTTCGTGGTCAAGACCTGCCAGAAGCACGGCCTGAAGAGCATCGTTTCCATGAACCCCATCATGATCGACGGTACCGGCATGTGCGGCGGCTGCCGCCTGACCGTGGGCGGTCAGACCAAGTTTGCCTGCGTGGACGGCCCGGACTTTGACGGCGATCTGGTGGATTTTGACGAGGCAATGGCACGCGGCACTATGTACCGCCCGTTTGAGGCACACGCCCGTGAGGCAGCCTGCAACCTGTTCAAGACTCAGGAGGGAATGTAAAATGGCTTTCAATATGGACCCCAAAAAGTGCCCCATGCCCACGCAGGACCCCAACGTCCGCAACAAAAACTTTAAGGAAGTGGCTCTGGGCTACACCGCGGAGATGGCTGTGAACGAGGCCAAGCGCTGCATCGGTTGCAAAAACAAGCCCTGCCAGTCCGGCTGCCCCGTGGGCATCGATATCCCGGAGTTCATCGCCCATGTGGCTGAGGGCGACTTTGAGGCCGCCTATCAGGTGATCAACCGCTCCTCTTCCCTGCCTGCTGTCTGTGGTCGTGTCTGCCCGCAGGAGAGCCAGTGTGAGGGCAAGTGCACCCGCGGCATCAAGAACGAGCCGGTGGCCATTGGCCGTCTGGAGCGTTTTGTGGCCGACTGGCACCGCGAGAACGTGCACACCGCCCCCATCGTACCCGAATGGAACGGCCATAAGGTGGCTATTATCGGCGCAGGCCCTGCCGGTCTGACCGCCGCCGGCGATCTGGCAAAGCTGGGCTACAAGGTGACCGTTTACGAGGCTCTGCACGTTGCAGGCGGTGTGCTGATGTATGGCATCCCTGAGTTCCGTCTGCCCAAGGCCATCGTCCAGCAGGAGATCGACGGCCTGAAGAAGATGGGCGTGGATTTTGAGTGCAACATGGTCATTGGCAAGGTACTGACCATTGACGAGCTGATGGGCGAGTACGGCTACGAGGCTGTGTTCGTAGGCTCCGGTGCCGGTCTGCCCCGCTTCATGAACATCCCCGGCGAGAGCCTGAAGGGTGTGTACTCCGCTAACGAGTTCCTGACCCGATCCAATCTGATGAAAGCTTACCTGCCCACCAGCAAGACCCCCATCCGCACCGGCAAGAAGGTTGCCGTTGTGGGCGGCGGCAACGTGGCCATGGACGCTGCCCGCAGCGCCCTGCGTCTGGGTGCTGAGAGTGTGTACATCGTCTACCGCCGCGGCATGGCTGAGCTGCCCGCCCGTAAGGAAGAGGTGGAGCACGCCGAGGAAGAGGGCATCATCTTCAAAACCCTGTGCAACCCCGTTGTCATCCACCCGGACGAGGACGGCTTTGTGCACTCCATGACCTGCATTGAGATGGAGTTGGGTGAGCCGGATGCTTCCGGCCGCCGTCGTCCCATTGAAAAACAGGGCAGCGAGTTTGAGCTGGAAGTGGATACCGTGATCATGAGCCTGGGCACCAGCCCCAACCCGCTGATCCGTTCCACCACCCCGGGCTTGGAGACCAATAAGCACGGCTGCATCGTAACCGAGGGCGACGAGGGCAAGACCAGCCGTGACGGCGTGTACGCCGGCGGCGACGCCGTGACCGGCGCTGCTACCGTCATCAAGGCCATGGGTGCCGGTAAGGCAGCTGCAAAGGCCATGGACGAGTACATCCGTAATAAGTAACAAATAGCAATGAGGGCGCTGCACATTTACCGTGCAGCGCCCTCGTTTTGTGTTTTTAATGTACGCCAGCCAGTTCCTTTACGGGGCGGCCGGTGCGGGTCATTTCAATCTTACGGGATTTATCGTAGCAGTAACGGATGATGGCCTGCCGCCGCACAATGCCGATGAAAATGCCCCGGTCATCCACCACCGGGACGAAGTTCTGGCTCATGGCAGCTTCCACCAGTTCATCCATGCTGGTGGTCACCGTGACGGCCTTATAGTCCCGCTTATGCGCAAACTCTGAGATGGGGATGTCCTCCGCAGCCTCCAGATCCAGACCATGGTATTTTTTCAGTCCCCACAGGATATCGCCCTCGGTCAGGGTGCCCACATATTCGCCCTTGCGGTTCAGCACCGGAATGGAGGCGTAGCGGTTATTTTCCCACTTTTCCAGCGTCTGCCGGAGGGTGAAATCATCGTAAACGTACATCAGATCCTGCTTTGGGGAAAGAAAAAAGAGAATGTTCATGCCAACAGCTCCTATCGCATTTTTTGCAAGCAATGCCCGTTGGAAAGGTCTGCCTGCGCTATGTAATGTGCCGTGCGTCCGGCGTATTCCGGAAAGTATCATGGAAATAGGGGGTTGACCGCCCCTTTTCCTTTTCATTTATATTTTAGCACTTTTCCATAGACAAAGAAAGCCAGACAAGGAAGCTTTTATAATTTATTCACAGATTGTTTTTCTTTATTTGTCATACTTTCCGTTTTGATGGGTTCCACACAGCCTGCCTTCAGCATACCACGCCCGCTGCGCAAAGCGGCGCGAGGGCTGTCGAAGGAATTTGCTCTTTTTTCTTTACAAAAACCATGCAAAAAGAGCGCAAAAAGCAGTAAATCCAACAATTTGAACTGTACAACCACGGTGCAAAGTTGTATAATAGGGTGGGTGTTTATCTGAGGCAAGTTTCGTTTTGCACAGCCAATGCCCCCGACCCTTGCGTGTATTTTTATAAAAAATAACATAAAGGAGCAGAGCGACTATGATCACTTCCCGTTTCCCGCTTGGGAATGTCAGCTTTACTGATGGGTATTTTTCCACCCTGGTGGGTGAAGCCACCAAACAGTGCTACGGCGTTGCTGCCATGGCTCCCCGTGATATGACTGACGCTGTGAAAAGCATGGTATACGGTTCCGATTACCCGGAAAAGGGTGTGCGCGTGACCCAGCAGAATGGGCGTCTGGTCATCGAGCTGCACATTGCCGTCAGCTACGGTCTGAACATTTCCACCGCCGCCCGCAGCATCTCCCACCGCGTCAAGGACGAGGTGGAGCAGGCCACCGGGCTGAAGGTCGCCCGCGTGGTGGTGTCCGTGGATGATGTCATCGCCTGATTTGTCTGCAAACCCGAGCCGGGATTTTCCGGCCAGTTACTAAGGAGTAAGAACAATGATTTCTGGTAAGATCCTGCGCGACGCCATCATTTCCGGCGCCAACAACATCAACAACCAGCGTTCCCGCGTGGACGAGCTGAACGTTTTCCCCGTGCCGGATGGCGACACCGGCACCAACATGGGCATGACTGTGGGCGCTGCCGTGCGTGAGCTGGAGGCTCTGGACGACAGCTGCACCGTAGGCGAAGCTGCCAAGACTGCCGCTTCTGCCATGCTGCGCGGTGCGCGCGGCAACTCCGGCGTTATCACCAGCCTGCTGTTCCGCGGCTTCTCCAAGGCTTTGGAGGGCAAAAAAGAGGCTGACGTTGCTGATATCGTGGCTGCCCTGCAGAAGGGTGTCGAGGGCGCTTACAAGGCCGTGATGAAGCCCACCGAAGGCACTATCCTGACCGTTGCCCGCGTTGCTTCCGAGGAAGCTGCTGCCAGTGATGCCGCCGATGTGCCCGCCCTGTGGGACGTGGTGCTGACTGCCGGCCAGAAGGCACTGGACGATACCCCCAACCTGCTGCCCGTGCTGAAGAAGGCCGGTGTTGTGGACGCAGGCGGTCAGGGCATCATGGTCATCTTTGAGGGCATGGGCAAGGTGTTCCATGGCGAGGGCATTATTGCCGGTGGTGAGGCTGCCCCCAACAAGGCAAAGCTGTCCACTGAGAATGCCGGTAAGGGCGTGTTCACCGACGACCTGATGAAGGTGGAGGACATTACCAACGGCTACTGCACCCAGTTCCTCATCAATAAGTACGAAGGTGCCAGCGCCGCCAAGATGCGCGCCTTTGCAGAGTCCAACGGCGACAGCGTGGTCTGCATTGAGGATGACGATGTCATCAATCTGCACGTTCACACCGCCGATCCCGGCAAGATCCTGAGCGAGGCCATCAAGTACGGCTACCTGACCAACTTCAAGATCGAGAATATGCACGAGCAGTTCCTCGCCCGCCAGAAGCAGGGCAAGAGCCTTGAAAAGCAGGCTTCTGCCGAGAAGGCTCCCTCTCAGGCCAGCGAGTTCATCTATGCTGCCGTGGACCCCAGCCGTGACTACGGCTTTGTGGCCGTTGCCGCCGGCGAGGGCCTGAAGGCTGTGTTCACCGATCTGGCAGCAGACGCTGTGGTATCTGGCGGTCAGACCATGAACCCCTCCACCGAGGACATTCTGGCAGCCATCCAGAGCGTGCCCGCCAAGACCGTGTTCGTGCTTCCCAATAACAAGAACATCATCATGGCTGCGGAGCAGGCACAGAAGCTGGCGGACCGTCAGGTGGTGGTGCTGCCCACCCGCACCGTGCCCATGGGCATTACCGCACTGCTGAACTTTGATCCCTCTGTGAATGCCGAGACCAACACCATCAACATGATGGCTGCTGCCGACAAGGTGTCCACCGGTCTGATCACCTACGCCGCCCGCGACAGCGAGTACGATGGAAAGCGCATCCGCAAGGGCGAGATCATGGCACTGGAGAACGGCAAGATCGTTTCCACCTCCACCGATATCACCAAGGCCACCTACCGTCTGGCACGCAATATGTGCAAGAAGGATTCCAGCTTTGTCACCATCATTTCCGGCTGTGACGTGAGCGACGAGGACGCCGAGAAGGTTACCGAGATTGTAAAGGCAAAGTGCCCCAACCATGTGGAAGTAAGCCACATCCGCGGTGGCCAGCCCGTTTACTACTATATGATCAGCGTGGAGTAAGCACTCCCCTGCTCTAATCTGATATTATCGCAAAATATAAAGAGGCTGCTGCATGGTATTCCGTGCGGCAGCCTCTTTTTCTGGTGAAAAAGCAAGTCTGGAAGTTCCGCAGAACTTCCAGACTTGGAAATTATAAAAACCTTTCCGCTAAAAATGCCCAAAGCACACGCGGCGGGCATTCAAAATCGTCCAGACCTGATAAAAGGCCGCTGCACAAAATCTGTGCAACGGCCTTTGTTTCTCAAAAAAAGCTTACCTGACTGCTCTCGGGCAGGTCGCCCAGTGCACCCACCTGACGCAGACGGTCCAGAATGCTGCTGCCCACGCCAGAGGCCTGCTGCAGCTCCTCCACCGAGATATATTCCTCTCCATGGATGGTCACTCGTTCCAGAGCCTCGGCGGCGGCACCGCCTAATCCCTTCAGGGCGCTGAAGGGCAGACGCACCTTGTCATCCTCCACCACATACTTGGAACCGCGGCTCTTGCCCAGCTCGATGGGCAAAAACTCGTACCCACGGCTCAGCATCTCGTTGACCAGCTGCAAACTGACCAGCACGTCCTCGTCCTTGGCGTTTTTTTCCTCCTTCAGCCGGCGCTTGACCGCTTCCATGTGGGCGCGCGCCACGGCAGCACCGCCAATGGCGGCTTCGTAGTCGATATCATCGCCGCGCACGGTAAAGTACACTGCATAGAACGCCTGCGGCTTGTAGATCTTGTACCACATCAGGCGGATGGCGCTCATCAAATAGGCCACGGCATGGGCCTTGGGGAACATATACTTGATCTTGCGGCAGCTCTCGATGTACCAGTCCGGTACCTCGTGCTCCCGCATGGCTTCCTCCCAGCCCGGCTGGAAGCCGCCCTTGGCCACCTTGCCCTTACGCACGGCTTCCATGATATCAAAGGCCATCTTGGGTTCCAGCCCCTTGCGCAGCAGGTACAGCATGATGCTGTCACGGCAGCCGATGACCTCTGCAATGGTGCAGGTGCCGCTGCGGATCAGCTCGTCCGCGTTGCCCGTCCACACGTCCGTGCCGTGGGACAGACCGGAAATCTGGATCAACTCCGAGAAATTCTTAGGCCGTGCCTCCACCAGCATTCCGCGCACAAAGTTCGTGCCCATCTCCGGGATGCCGAAGGTGCCGGTCTGGCTGTCGATCTGCTCCGGGGTCACGCCAAGCGCTTCCGGGCTGGTCAGCAGGCTGTACACCTTGGGGTCGTTCATGGGGATGCTGTCCACCGGGATGCCGGTGTATTCCTCAAAATACTTGTAGAAGGTGGGCATATCGTGGCCCAGCTCGTCCAGCTTGAGCAGGGTGTCGTGCAGGTACTTAAACTCGAAGTGGGTGGTCAGCAGACCGCCAGCCACGTCATCTGCCGGGTGCTGGATGGGACAGAAATCGTAGATCTCGTAGGTGTCCGGCACGACCACCATGCCGCCGGGGTGCTGACCGGTGGTGCGCTTGACGCCGGTGCAGCCCAGCGTCAGGCGGTTTTCCTCAGCGTGGTTCACGGTGCGCTGCCGCTCGTCCAGATATTTTTTTACGTAGCCGTATGCTGTTTTATCCTGAATACCGGACACCGTACCGGCCTTGAACACGTTGGCCTTGCCGAACAGTTCCTCGGTGTAGCGGTGCACGTTGGACTGGTACTCGCCGGAGAAGTTCAGGTCGATATCCGGTTCCTTATCACCGTAGAAGCCGAGGAAGGTCTCAAAGGGGATGTCGTGGCCGTCCACCAGCATCCGGGTGCCGCAATGAGGGCAGTTTTTATCCGGCAGGTCAAAGCCATCGTCCACGCTGCCATCGGTGATGAATTCGCTGTGCTTGCACTTAGGACAGCGGTAGTGGGGCGGCAGACTGTTCACCTCCGAGATGCCGGAAAAGTGCGCCACGGCGGAGGAGCCGACAGAGCCACGGCTGCCCACCTGATAGCCGCCCGCATTGGAGTAGGCCACCAGCTTGACCGCAATGACGTACAGAACCGCGTAGCCATGGCCGCAGATGGAATCCAACTCCTTTTGCAGCCGCTTTTCCACGATCTCGGGCAAGGGGTCGCCGTAATCCCGCTTGGCGTGCTCCCATGTGGCATCGCGGAGCTGCTGCTCTGCGCCCTCGATGCTGGGCGGGTAGGTGCCCCGGGGGATGGCGCGCACATTGTTGTCGATCATGGCGGCGATCTTGCGGGGGTTCTTTACCACCACCTCGTAGGCCTTTTCCTTGGGCAGATAGTAGAACTGCGCCAGCATATCCTGCGTGGTGCGGAAGAATAGCGGCGGCTGGTTATCGGCATCCTTAAAGCCGTTGCCCGCCTGCAATACGGCGCGGTAGATTGCATCCTCCGGCTCGGTAAAATGCACATCGCCGGTGGCAATGACTGGTTTATGCAGATCCTCGCCCAGCTTGATGACGGTGCGGTTGAACTCCTTGATCCGCTCCTCGCTGTCCACCTTGCCGTCCCGCACCATATAGGCGTTGTTGCCCAGCGGCTGGATCTCAAGAATATCGTAGTAGGCGGCGATCTTTTTCAGCTCCTCGTAGCTGGTGCCGTCCACGATGGCGCGGTACAACTCACCTGCCTCACAGGCGCTGGTGAGCAGCAGGCCGTCACGGTACTTGTTCAACAGACTGCGGGGCACGCGGGGCTTTTTGAAGAAGTAGTTGACGTGTGCCTCGCTGACGATTTTGTACAGGTTCTTCAGACCCATCTGGTTTTTGACCAGAATGATGAGGTGGTAGTATTTCTTTTTCAGCACCTCGCGGTTGCCACCAAGACCGGTGTTGATCTCGCTGACCTTTGTTACCTCTTTTTCCGCTAAGTCGTTCAGCATCACGCAGAAGATGCGTCCCAGTGCAGCGGAGTCCTCGCAGGCGCGGTGCGCCTCGTAGGCAGGCAGCTCCAGATGCTTGTTGATGGTGCCCTGCTTATAGTTGTGCAGACCGGGGTACATGGTCTGCGCCATGGTCAGGGTATCGATATAGGTAGGCTCCAGCTTGACGCCGCTGCGCTTGGCAGCTGCCCGCAGAAAGCGCATATCAAAGGCGTGGACATTGTGCCCCACCAGAATGCGGTCGCCCGCAAAGGCAAGAAAAGCTTCCAGCGCTTCCTTTTCGCTGGGGGCGTCCGCTACCATCTCGTTGGTGATGCCGGTCAGCTCGGTGATCTTGGGGGTGATGGGCTTACCGGGCTTGACGAAAGTGTCGAACTCCTCCACCACCTCGCCGTTGCGGATGATGACCGCGCCGATCTCGGTAAGATACTCTACACCGGGGTCAAGACCGGTGGTCTCGGTATCGAACACGCAGAATTCGCCGTCCAGCGGCTGATCCTTTACGCCGTAGACGCAGGGCACCATGTCGTCCACAAAATAGGCTTCGCACCCGTAGATGAGTTTAAAATCCGGGTCCTTTTTGTGGATGTCATCGGCCGCCAGCATGGCTTCCGGGTAGCCCTGACACACGCCGTGGTCGGTGATGGCAATGGCGGGGTGCCCCATGCGGTGCGCCAGCTTGACGATTCCGCCGGGGTCGCAGAAGCCGTCCATGCTGGAAAGCTTGGTGTGCAGATGCAGCTCCACCCGCTTTTCCGGAGCAGTATCCTCCCGCTTTTTGCGCTCCACGATCAGCACATCGTAGGGGTACACGATGTAGTCGTGCTCGTATTTATCGTAGGAGCAGTCGCCCCGTACGATGACCGTGCTGCCCTTACCAATGCCCTCCCACTTGGAGCAGTCCTCCCCTTCCTGTGCGCGGACTTTCAGGTTGATCGAGCCGGTATAGTCGGTGATGGACACGGTGTAGATCTTGCGGTAGTTGCCCTTGACCTCGGTAAAGAACACATCGCCCCAGATCATGCACTTGCCGCCCTCGCCGCCCAGATCCTTGAGGGGCGTAAGATTTTTGGGGGTGAACATTTTGCCGTGGAAGATGGTGACCGGCTTGTCGGTAAGGTTGAGCCCCTCCACCTTGATAGACGGTGCAGTGTTCTTTTTCTCAAATTTGACCACCGGCGGTGCAATCTTGCGCTCCAGCTTTTCCTCCATCTGCTGCTGCTCAGCCGCAGTCACTGCGCTTTGCAGCGTTACCTTGGGGGTAACGCCGGTATGCTCGGCAATGCGCTTTGCAAGCAGTTCCTCAAAGCCCATCTCCTGCAAAAACTTTGTGCCGTGGCACACCCCCACCGTGATATTCTGCCCGGTGATGGTAATGCTGCTCCTGTCCAGAAAGCCGTTGATGGGCACACCATCCCGCTTCATGTCCTCCAGCAGGATGCGCAAAGCGCGCTCGTCCAGCATGGCATAGCCGAACAGGTTTTTGATCTTCAGTTCAAAGCCCTCGTAGTCCGGCTGCAGGGAAGCCAGCAGTCGGGCACAGAGATTCTGGTCCAGCGGGGCGGCGCTGCGCAGGGTAAACTCGACCTGCCGGTCCTGCCGCAGCATCCGGGCGTGCTCCACGATCACCTGCCCGAAGAAGGCCGCAAAATCCGGGTCCGCCATAAACTGCGGCCACAGCTGGGAAACAAGTGGTTTCACAAATGGTACTCCTTTTTGGTGGGTTCTTTACAGCACAAACTGCCGCACCCGTTTTTGCAGGTGTGGCAGTAGGGAAAGTTTTGTGTCAATCCGGTGCAAGGGTCTCTGTTTTAAAGACCTGATAGCCCTCATAATGGTAGCTTGCATCAATGCCATTCATATACACTTCGCGGTCATTGATTTGATCCGTCAGCGCCGCACGCAGCAGGGTCTTGATTTCTAAGTCCCTGATGGAGCTGCGCTCCATGGCAAGAAGATAATCCTCCTTGTCCACGCGGCTCCAGTCCACCACTTGATGCAGCTCTTTTTTCAGGATGCAGTCCAGCCAGATGCGGGTGCTGCGGCCATTGCCTTCCCGGAAGGGGTGCGTAACGTTCATCTCCACATACTTTTCAATGATCTGGTCAAAGGTTGACTGCGGCATGGCATCGATGCCCTCTAGCGCCGCATGCAGGTAAATGACCGGCGCAAAGCGGAAATTACCCTTGGCGATGTTCACTGTGCGCAGCTGCCCGGCAAAATCGTAGATCTCCCCGAACAGATAAGCATGGATCTTTGCAAGCCCTGCAAAGGTACCTACCGGAAAAGTATCCAGCAGACCAGTATCATACAGCGTCAGCGCCTTCTGCTTGCTCAGCTTTTCCTCTGCGCGGGCAAGGGCGACCTCATCGGTCAGTCCCAGTTTGTTTTGCAGTGCCATAAAACAGCTCCCGTCTTACAGTTTATAGATCTCGTCCATGAACTGATCCAGAATGTTATCGCCGGTCAGTTTTTTGATGGGCTTGCCGTGGATGAACAGCACGGCCTCGCCCTTGCCGCCTGCAATGCCGATATCGGCTTCGCGCGCCTCGCCGGGGCCGTTGACAACGCAGCCCATCACAGCCACCTTGATGGACTTTTTGTAGCCTTGCAGCCGCTTTTCCACCTCGTTGGCGATCTCTGTGCAGGGGTACTGGGTGCGTCCGCAGGTGGGACAGGTGATGACCTCCGGTCCGGTGACCGGGAAGCCCACGGCACGCAGGATGTTGAAGCCTGCCTCTACCTCTTTTTCCGGCTCGGCAGCCAGCGACACGCGGATGGTGTCACCGATGCCCTCCAGCAGCATTCCGCCGATGCCCATGCCGCTTTTCAGCAGGCCCATCTGATAGGTACCGGCTTCGGTGACGCCCACATGGAGCGGGTAGTCGGTGACGGCGCTGAGCTGGCGGTAGGCTTCCATCATGCGGGGCACGTTGGAGTTTTTGATGGAGATGACGATGTTATTGAAATCGAACTTTTCCAGCAGCCGCACATGGTACAAAGCGCTTTCCACCATCGCTTCCGGGGTGGGTGCGCCGTAGCGGGCCAGAATGTGCTTTTCCAGACTGCCGCCGTTGACGCCGATGCGGATAGGGATGTTCTTCTGCTGGCAGGCATCCACCACTGCCTTTACCCGGTCGTCGTCGCCGATGTTGCCCGGGTTGATACGGATCTTATCTACGCCTACGTCGGCGCAGGCCAGCGCAGCCTTATAGTCAAAGTGGATATCTGCCACGATGGGGATGTTCACTGCGTTTTTAACGGCCTCGATGCACTTTGCATCTGCCGGGCTGGGACAGGTCACTCGCAAGATCTGGCAGCCTGCGGCCTCGCACCGCTTGGCCTGCGCCACATTGCCCTCGATGTCCTCTACCGGCACATTGAGCATGGTCTGCACCGCAATGGGGTTGCTGCCGCCAATGGTCACATTGCCGATCTTCACTTCGCGTTTTTTCTGCCGCATAAGGGTTCCCCTTTCTTATACTGTCCCGGTGATGAGCCGGAGAATATCGTTGTAGGTTGCAAAGAGCATCAGCCCGAACAGCAGCCCGAAGGTTGCAAGGGTGAGCACGCTTTGCAGCTTTTCCGGCACTGCATGGCCGGTGACGCCTTCAATGACCAAAAATACCACCTTGCCGCCGTCCAGCGCAGGGAAAGGCAGCAGGTTGAAGATGCCAAGGTTGATGGTGATGAGCGCCAGCAGCTCCAACAGGTCCTGCCAGCCGTAGCTGGCGGCCTGCCCGATGGCCGATACGATGCCCACCGGGCCGGAGAGGTTATTGATGCTCTCCCGCCCGCGCATTAAGTCCACAAGGGAGGTGAACACAATGCGCCCATAATACAGCACGCTGTTGCCCGCCTCCCGCAGCACGTTGCCGGGGGTCTTTTCCAATCCATAGACGGAAAAACCGATGCTCATGTGGGTCTCGCCCTGTTCGTCCTGCCATGTGTCGAACTGCACCCCCGGCAGCTGCACCTTTTGGCCATCCCGCAATACGGTGAAATCCGCACTGTAAGACTGGGTGCGCACCAGCTCGTACAGGATATCGTTGGCCACAAAGCAGCGGCGGCCGTTCACCGCCAGAACCTTGTCCCCCGCCTGCAGGCCGGTCTGCCCGCAGAGGGCACCGTCCTGAATGGCGTAGATGGTCTTGCTGGTGATGGGCTCATTCTGGGCGGCGATCAAAACCACCAGCACCACAAAGCCCAGCACGAAATTCATGACAGCACCGGCTACCATGACCAGTGCCCGCTGCCAAACCGGTGCTTCATTCAGGGGGACGCCGGTGGGCTGCACAGATGCTTCCGTCTCCGGGGCGGGCTGCTCCTGCACAGTATGGGCAGCTTCTGCCTGCTGGCTTTCGGGGCTTTCCTCCCCTTCCAGCGCTACAAAGCCGCCCACAGGCAGGGCGCGCAGACTGTACTGGGTGCCTTTATGATTCTTTTTCCAGAGCACCGGCCCCATGCCGATGGAAAACTCATTGACCTGAATGCCGCAGAGCTTTGCCACAGTAAAATGCCCGAACTCGTGGATGGCGATCACCGCACTGAACACGAGCAGCGCGGCAAGAATGGTGATAATAAATGACATTCGTTCTCCCACAGCGTCCCGGAGCCATTACAAAAACAGCGCCAAGGCGTATATTGCTGATAAAGCGTTACAGGTGTGCCCGCACGAATGCGCGCGCCATGCGGTCGCACTCGTACACGTCTGCCAGCGTATAGTCGCCGCCAAAGCTGTCGCTGTCCACAACAGCCTCCACCAAGCGGCCGATATCCAAAAAGCCGATCTTGTCCTCAAGGAACAGCTTAACGGCTTCCTCGTTGGCACCGTTGGCGGCGCAGGGGCCAAGACCGCCCTTGCGAATGGCCTTTTTGCAGGCGGCAAGGCAACGGAAGGTCGCTTCATCGGCTACATCGAAGGTGAGCAGCTTCAGGGTGGTAAAGTCTAACTCCGGCACTACGCCCGGCACACGCTTGGGGTAGGTCAGGGCGTACTGGATAGGGATGCGCATATCCGGCACACCCAGCTGCGCGATGATCGAATTATCGCTGAACTGCACCGCAGAGTGGACGATGCTCTGGCGCTGCACCACGATCTGAATTTTTTCCGGCGGCAGGCCGAAGAGCCATACGGCTTCGATCAGCTCCAGACCCTTGTTCATCAGGGTGGCGGAGTCGATGGTGATCTTCGCGCCCATGTTCCAGTTGGGGTGCTTGAGGGCGTCTGCCCGGGTCTTGCCGCGCAGCTGCTCGGTGGTCATGCCGAAAAAGGGGCCGCCGGAGGCTGTGAGCAGAATTTTGGTCAGGCTGGGGGCGCTTTCCTTATCCTGCAGGCACTGGAAGATGGCAGAGTGCTCACTGTCTACTGGAAGCAGCTGTACGCCGTGCTTTTCCACAGCCTGTGTGACCAGATGACCGCCGGTGACAAGGCTTTCCTTGTTGGCCAGTGCCAGGTCGTGGCCGCTTTCGATGGCGCACAGGCTGGCGCCAAGGCCGGCAATGCCCACCACACTGTTCAGCACCACATCCGGGCCGTCCAGCGCAGCCAGCTCCTTCAGCCCCTCCGGGCCGGTGAGCAGCTTGGGCGCATTTGCCCGGCCTGCCAGCGCAGCGTCCAGCTTTGCGGCGGCGTCCGGGTCGGTCATGCAGACGTATTTCGGGTGGA
>OGYN01002289.1_pt1 | contig 14337 bp, 17 predicted proteins | sample 1576551 | NCBI WGS metagenome assembly OGYN01 (sample SAMEA3541589, study PRJEB24748) | human gut metagenome | biome: human gut; feature: human-associated habitat; material: faeces | place: China | collected 2012 | reverse complement strand
GACGGCGGTGCGATGCACCGCCGTCCTTTTTGTATGTTCCATCAATCCTGCTGCCAGTTATGCCAGACGTTCTGCACGTCCTCGTTGTCATCCAGCATATCCAGAAGCTTGGTCATGCTGCGGACGTCGTCCTCGTTGGTCATGGTGATGTAATTCTGGGGAACCATCTCGATCTCCGCGCTCTCAAAGGTGTAGCCCTTCTCCTCCAGCGCCTTGACCACATCGTTGAAACTGTCCGGATCGGTGGTGACCTCAAACACGGGGCCGTCCGCCGACATATCCTCGGCACCTGCCTCCAGTGCGTCCATCATCACGGTATCCTCATCCAGCTCCTCGTCCTCGTTGTCGATGACGATGACGCCCTTGCGGTCGAAGGACCAGCTGACGCAGCCCTGTGCGCCCATGCCCTTGCCGAACTTATCGAAATAGTGGCGGATCTCCGGAGCGGTGCGCTGGCGGTTGTCGGTCAGCGCCTCCACGATCACGGCGATGCCGCAGGGGCCGTAGCCCTCGTAGGTGACGGCCTCGTAGTTGTCGGTGTTGCCGGAGCCCAGTGCCTTGTCGATGGTGCGCTTGATGTTATCGTTGGGCATATTGGCTGCCTTGGCCTTGGCCACCACGGTAGCCAGACGGGAGTTGTTGGCGGGATCGCCGCTGCCGCCCTGCTTGACGGCCACGATGATCTCCTTGGCGATCTTCGTAAAGGTAGCGGAACGCTTGGCATCCGCCGCGCCCTTGGTCTTTTGAATGTTGTGCCACTTGGAATGTCCGGACATAATTTACTTCTCCTTTATGCAATATTGGATGGTCTCACAGTCGTGTGCGGCCGTTTTCATAACGATGGCTGTCGGGAACGCCCTTTGCAGATACGCCACCAGCGTTTCACAGATCACATCCTCCGTGGGAAAATGCCCCGCGTCGATGAGATGCAGCTCTGTGGTATCCAGAAAGTCGTGGTACCGCAGGTCGGAGGTCACAAAGGTGTCGCAGCCGGCGGCAATGGCCTGAGGAATATAGTCGCCGCAGGCGCCGCCCCCCACCGCTACGCGATGGACAGGCTTCCCGCAGTCGGTATAGCGCAGGCCATTGCATCCTAATGATTCTATCACAAACCGGGTGAACTCCACAAGGGGCATTTCGCATTTTAACGTGCCGATCCGCCCGATTTTTTCTTCTGTCAGGGGCATCAGCTCCTCCAGACCCAGTTTTTGTGCCAAAACATCGTTGACGCCGCCCTCCGCCGCGTCCAGATTGGTGTGCATACAGATGGCGGAGATGCGATTTTCCGTCAGCTTTGTCAGGATACGCCCCTGTCGGTCGTCTGTCCGCAGGGTCTGGACGGGATGCCATGTGCAGTTCATCACGGGATGGTGCGACACGATCAGGTCAAACCCGCCGTCTGCGGCCTCCTGCACCACCCGCTCCGTGATATCCAGAGAGACCAGAATGCGGCACACCTCCCTGTCGGGATCGCCCACCAGATGTCCCACGTTGTCCCAGCTCTCCGCCAGCTGGCGGGGCGCCCAGTCAAAGAGCTTCTGTTCCACTTGCTGTACAGTTATCAACCTTTACACCTCCGCTCCTCCAATTCGGCTGCCAGGCTCTCCGCCTGTACCGCCAGTCTGCCTCCATCGGGATCGCTGCTGCGGCGGAGTCCCTCCGCCGACCGGCGCAGCTTGGTGATATGCTCCGTCAGATATGCGGCGTACAGCGGATCATCCGCCAGCAGCACGCCGCACAGCGCCTCCGCCTCCGTCAAGGGGCGGAATGCGCCGCCCTCCACGCAGAGGATCGGGTAGATACGGCCCTTGTCCTCCACCAGATGCTCATCTGTAAAGGTATAACCGTTGTCTGCCAGCCAATGCCGCAGCGCCGCGGCCTTTGTCATAGGCTGGAGCAGCAGCCGATGCCGTCCGTCCGCCGTCCACGGCGCGTCCTGTAAAATGGAGATGATCGTCTCCCCACCCATACCGGCGATGACGATGACGTCGGTCTCCTCCGGCGCAACGCCTAACAGTCCGGCACACAGGCGGAAGTCCATACCGTCCACGCCGTACTGCATCGCCGTGCGGCGTGCGTGCTCCAGCGGCTCCGCGCCGATATCGGAGGCGATGGCGGCGGCGATCCGCCCCTGCTGCAGCAGCGCCACCGGCAGGTAGCCGTGATCGGTGCCGATATCCGTCAGGCGGCAGCCCTCCGGCACCAGACGGGCCAACAGATGCAGGCGCGGCTGTAATGCTAATTGCTTCCGGTCCATTTCTCACCTCTCTGCACAGAAAGCGCCACGCATACGGTCGTATGCGTGGCAGCTCACCTGCTTTTTATTCTGCGACGGGCTTGTTGGCCTCCTCGTTGACGATGGCCAGCAGCTTCTCGACATCGATGCCGTGTACGGCGCAGGCCTCTTCCACCGTCTCGCCGCGGGAAGAGGGGCAGCCCAGGCAATGCATACCGATGGACAGGAAAATGGGCGCCGTCTGCGGGGCAACATCCAGAATATCACCGATGATGGTGTCTTTCGTGATTTCGATCATGTGAATAACCTCCGTATGATAGTTGTAGGTATAGTATACCCCAAGATGCCGCAGGTTTCAACAGGGTTTTGGAAGAAAAAGAAAGGATACGCGCCTTTCGGCGCGTATCCTTTTCATATCATGTTCGATAGTGTGCAGAATGACTTAGCCGTTCTCGCGCATCTCAGCGAAGCAGGCGCTGCAGTAAACGGGACGATCACTCTTGGGCTCGAAGGGCACCTTGGCCTCGCCGCCGCACTTGGCGCAGACAGCGGTGAAGTACTCACGGGGACCGCGGGCAGCGTTCTTGCGAGCGTCGCGGCAGGCCTTGCAGCGCTGGGGCTCGTTCTGGAAGCCGCGCTCTGCGTAGAACTCCTGCTCACCGGCGGTGAACACGAACTCGTTGCCACACTCTTTGCACACTAAAGTCTTGTCTTCGTACATGATTTTACCCTCTCTTTGAGAAAAAATATATTGCGCTCAGCCGTTGCTGATATCGCCGGATAAAAGTTGCCGCGCAATTTTGCGGCGTATGCGCTGCACAGCGTTGTCCACCGACTTGGGGGACTTGCCAACAGTCTCTGCGATCTCACGGCAAGTGAGACCCTCCAAATAAAACCCTAAAATCTTTACCTCGAATTCGGACAACAGCTTGCGGGCGTTTTCCAACAGACTGGCAGCTTTTTCTCTGTCGATCAGGAGCATCTCCGGATCGGCATTGGCAAAAGAGAGATTCGCGTCAAAGAATGAGGGGTCAAGGGGAACTGCGTGGTTCAATGGTGCGTGTTTCCCGGAGGTCGCCGCCTTCAAAACCGAGTAGAGCCGACGGCGGATGCATGTCTCGGCAAAGGTGTAAAATGAGGCACCGTGACCGGGTTCATATTCGCGTATGGCCTTGATGAGGCCGAACATACCCTCCTGCAGCAGATCCTCGCTGTCGCCGCCCGCCAAAAAGTAGGGACGGGCGCAGCTGCGCACCAAGCGATGGTACCGTGCGGCCAGCACCTCCTCCGCCAGACGGTTTCCCGCCCGGACAGAGGCGCATAATGCCTCGTCACTCTCCGCCACCAGATGGTCATAATCTGCCCGTGTATCATTCACCATAATGCATTATACCTTTTTACAAAAGAATTTGTCAAGCAATCGTGGAAAATTTGTCAAAAATAACTCAAATTCGGCAGCAGAAAAAACGTTCTGTCGCGCCGGAATTGTGCGTTTTAACGGTTTGTGGCTTAAAGCTCCAGCTGCACCTGCTCCGAGCTCGCCATATGCAGGTGTTCATAGGCTCTCTGCGTGACGCAGCGGCCGCGGGGCGTCCGCGTCAAAAAGCCGATCTGCATCAGGTATGGCTCGTACACATCCTCCAGCGTGACGGACTCCTCCCCGATGGTGGCTGCCAGCGTATCAAGGCCCACCGGCCCGCCGCCATAGTTTTCGATGATGGCGCGGAGCATACGCCGGTCCACCTGATCCAGCCCCAGATGATCCACCTCCAGCGCCAGCAGCGCCTGATCGGCGACCTGACGGGTGATCACGCTGTCCGCCACCACCTGTGCAAAGTCCCGGACGCGGCGGAGCATCCGGTTGGCGATGCGGGGCGTACCGCGGGAGCGGCGGGCGATCTCCATGGCGCCCTCCGGCTCGATCTCCACGTTGAGGATACCGGCACTGCGCTTCACGATGGTCGCCAGCTCCTCCGGCGTGTACAGCTCCAACCGCAGGGTGACGCCGAAGCGATCCCGCAGCGGGGCGGACAGCGAGCCGGCGCGGGTGGTGGCGCCGATCAGTGTAAAGCGCGGCAGATCCAGACGGATGGAGTTGGCGGAGGGACCCTTGCCGATGATGATGTCGATGGCGTAGTCCTCCATGGCGGGGTACAAAATTTCCTCCACTGACCGGTTCAGACGGTGGATCTCGTCCACAAACAGGATGTCGTTTTCATTGAGATTGGTCAGCAGCGCCGCCAGATCGCCGGGCTTTTCAATGGCAGGGCCGGAGGTAATGCGGATATTGACGCCCATCTCCTGGGCGATGATGCCCGCCAGCGTAGTCTTGCCCAGACCCGGAGGGCCGTGGAGCAGCACATGATCCAGTGATTCCGTGCGTCGGCGGGCGGCCTCGATGAAGATGGAGAGATTCTGCTTGGCCTTCTCCTGTCCGATGTACTCCGCCAGCGTCCGGGGACGGAGGGATGTCTCGCCGGCGTCCTCGTTCAGAAACGTCTTGGCGACAAGCGGTTCCTCGTAGATGTCCGCGCCAAAGTCGATGCTCATGCGATCCCCTCCCCTACTTCACCATTTTTTTCAGCGACTGGCGGATGATCTCCTCCAGCGGCAGCGCCTCCATATCGATGCCCTTCAGGGCGGCGCTGATCTCCTGACTGCCGTACCCCAGCACCGCCAGCGCAGCGGCGGCCTCGCCGGCCTTGTTGTTCTGGACGGGCAGCACCGCCACTGCGCCGCTGCCTGCGTCAAAGCTGCCCTGCTCCTTTGCCAGCTTGTCCTTCAGCTCCAGAATGATGCGCTGGGCGATCTTCTTGCCCACACCCTGCGCGGCGGTCAGTGCTTTCTCGTCGCCCATCACCACCGCCATGGCCAGCTGCTGCGGCGTGGTGGCGGACAGGATGGACAGCGCCGCCTTGGGGCCGACGCCGGACACGCCGATAAGCAGCTTGAAGCTGCGCAGCTCACTCTGACTGGCAAAGCCGAACAGCTCCATAGCGTCCTCCCGGACGTTCAGGTAGGTGTAGAGCTTGGCGCGCTCCCCCTTCTTCAGCTGGGAGAGTGTATAGTTGGTGGTGGCGCAGGCATAGCCCACACCGCCGCAGTCGATCACGGCCAGTCCGGCTTCAAGCTCCGTTACGGTGCCGTTGACATAGTAGAACATATCAGACTGTCTCCTTCACGTTGGGATCCTTGCGCCGCAGCAGACTGGTGGCGCTGCGGGCGTGGCAGATGGCGATGGCCAGCGCGTCGGCGGCGTCGTCGGGCCTCGGCACGGCGTTCAGATGCAAAAGCCGGCGCGTCATGTCCATGACCTGCTTTTTCTCTGCCAGACCGTAGCCCACCACCGCCTGCTTTACCTGCATGGGGGTGTACTCGTAGATAGGCACGCCCAGCTTCTCTGCCGTGCAGAGAATGACGCCGCGCCCGTGTGCCACGGCGATGCCGGTGGTGATATTCTTGCTGAAAAAAAGCTCCTCGATGGCGATCTCGTCCGGCTTGAACTGCTGGATAAGCTGGGTGAGATCCTGTTCGATCTGTACCAGCCGGGTGGCCAGCGGCAAGCCTGCCGATGTATTGACCGCGCCATATTGCAGCATCCGCACGGCGCCGCGCTCCGACTCGATCAACCCGAAGCCAACGATCGCTACGCCGGGGTCGATACCCAATATGCGCATGACGTTCCTCCGCCTATTAAACATTAGTTCTATTATAGCAAAGCCGCCGTGAAATAGCAACAAAAACCGCCCGGCGAAAACCGGGCGGCGCAGCGGCATATCGGCGAAGGATGCCGTGGAAAGGCTCAGGCGCGGGGGTGCGCCTTGTTGTAGACATCCTTCAGCTGTTTTTTGATGACATGGGTGTAGATCTGGGTGGAGGAGATATCGGCGTGTCCCAGCATCTCCTGAATGGAGCGAAGATCCGCGCCGTTTTCCAGCAGATGCACCGCAAAGGAGTGGCGCAGCGTATGGGGCGTGATGTCCTTGTCGATCTCCGCCTTCTCCTGATAGTACTTGATGATCTTCCAGAACCCCTGACGGCTCATGCGCTCGCCGTTCATGTTGACGAACAGCGCCTGCTCCTCCTCGTCGGCCACGATGCGGGGACGGATATCCTTCACATAGTCCTCCAGCGCCTTCACCGCGGCAGGGTACAGCGGTACGATGCGCTCCTTGCCCTTGCTCTGGCAGCGGATAAAGCCGGCGGACAGGTTCACGTCGTTGACATTCAGACCGATCAGCTCCGACACGCGGATGCCGGTAGCGTACAGCAGCTCCAGCATGGCGTGGTCGCGGAAGCCCTTTTCATCCACGCACTTGGGCTGCTCCAGGAAAAGCTCCACCTCCCGGTTGGTCAGGATCTCCGGGTACTTGCGCTCCACCTTCATGGCCACCACCGCCTTGGCGGGGTTGGTCTTGACCGCGCCGATCTGCACCATGTAATTGTAGAACGACTTGATGGACGCGGTGGAGCGCGTCACGGTGGCGGGTGACTTTCCGCTGTGGTTCATGTGGAGCAGATACTCGTTGATGGTATCCTTCTTCACCTTCCGCAGATCGGCGGCATCGTTGGTGATGAGCCAGCTCTGGAACTGGGTCAGGTCGCGTATGTAGGAGCTGAGGGTGTTGGCGGACGCCTGCTTTTCCTCAGCCAGATACTCGCGGTACGCCGCGATATAGTCCGTCATATTCCCTCACCCCTTTCTCTAAGACATCCGCGCCAAAATAAGCGCGAAAAATTTCGGTACAATGGCGCACTCCACCACCGTACCGGCAAGAAGTACAAACACACAAAACAACAGCATCCGCCAGTTGATCGCGGCCTTGGCCGCCTGACCTCGCTCCAGCGACAGACAGGCGCGGGAAAAGCCGGTTCTCGACAGATATAGCATACACGGCAGTACGAACAGGCATCGCAGTCCCAGCGCCGCCAACGCCAGCAGGACGCCCTCGCGTCCCAGAGATGCGGCAAAGCAGCAGACCGAGAAGGACAGGAAGAAGCCCTGCACCCCGCACAGCAGCGGGATCAGCACGACACCGGCGCCGCTGAGTCCGCACAAAAACGCCAACAGCGGGTAACGCAGATAGGCCGCTGCCGCGGAGAGAATGGACGCAGGCTGCTGCACGCGATCCTCTGCCAGCCGCGCATAGCCCTGGACATATGTACCCAGTTGGGTAAGCGCCTCCGCGCCGACCCTGCGTTGGATCGGATACGCCAGCACCATCCCCAGAGCAAAGCATCCACATAAAATGAAAAGACCTCTGTCCGGCGGTGCGGGCAGGCGCGTCTGTCTGTTATACGGCTTCATCGGCTCACCTCGTCCAATTTTATGAGCCAAGCCGTGCAAATAGACCGCGTATGTTCGTACTGAATACTATATGGCAAATCCGACAAATCTGCAAGCGATTTCGCGCAAAAACACGTTTTTTGTAAATTATGTCAAAATGTTATGTAAACACTATTATGTTAACCGCGTAAACGCAGACGTTTGCGCCGGCATAAAGTTGCCGAAAACTCCGATATGTGGCAGGATCGCAGAAAAATGCGCACAACATATTGGCTTTCGTTTTCCCGTCTGGCGCGGCAAACCAGCCGTCATTTCCCGTCAAGGAAATCCGGGCGAAAAAAACAAATTCGTTATTTTAACCATGCTCTATTTTATGTCACCGCCGCCCTTTCCCGGTGGCAGGCCACCCCTTCTCCCCCTTGCGGCGCTTTCCCGCCTGACGCTTCCCTCTCTTTTTGCTCAGCAGTCCCGCCAGCAGCGCCCCGCCGAATACCGACGCCGTCACGGCAGGGCCGTGGATGGAAAACTGTGGCGTACCGCCCAGCGCAATAAGCCATAGCGCGGCGTACAGACACACCGCCACAGCCGCCGCCTGCGGCAACGGGCCGCCCTCCCCCCTTCTGACGGCACGGCGACCACCGGCAAATACCGCCGCGGCGCAGGCGACACAGACCATAGACGGCGCGGCGCTCTCCGGCAGCAGCCCTCTTTGCAGCATCAGCGACGATACCGCCAGTAACGCCAGTAATGCGAGCATCGCCAGCAGCAGTCCCTGCCACATCGCCGCGCCCAGCAGCTTCTTGACAGACATAAAAAATACCTCCCCCCAAATGCTTTTTCACAGCATATTCGGGGGAGGTATTTTTCTATGCAGAGAACTTACTGGGCGTCCGTCTTGTCGGACTCGGACTTGGTCTCGGTCTCAGCGGGCTTCTCCTCGACCTTCTCCTCAGCAGCCTCCTTGTCCTTCTTGGCGGGACGCTGCTGGGCGGCGGCCTGCTGATCCAGCGTGCCGACCTGACCGATAGCGGACTTCAGGAACTCCACGCGGACACGATCCTCGCTGGTCTCGATGACCACGGTGCGATCAGTAATGGCGACAACGCGGCCATACACGCCGCCGATGGTGGTCAGCCAGTCGCCCTTCTTCAGAGAGTTACGCATCTCCTCGGCCTGCTTCTTCCGCTTGTTCTCGGGGCGGATCATCAGGAAGTAGAAGATAGCGATCATCAGAACGATCATCATGATCGTGGAACCCATGCCGGCGCCGGAGGCGGTACCGGAGGCAGTTGCTGCGTATGCGATGTCAAACATGGAAACGTTACTCCTTTTTTACAAATTGCTATTATTATACCCAACCCTACACGCTTTGGCAAGAGGTTTTATACACGTTCCGCCAGTTTTTTGCTGTATGCCTCACGGAAGGCGTCAAAGCTGCCGTTGTCGAGGCTTTCGCGGATGCGCTGGGTCAGCTTGTTATAAAAATACAGGTTATGCATCACCGCCAGACGCATGGCCAGCATCTCCTCCGCCGTGAACAGGTGCCGCAGGTAGGCGCGGCTGAAATTCCGGCACACCGGGCAGTCGCACGCCGGGTCGATGGGGCTCTCATCCAGCTTGTACTTGGCGTTCTTAATGTTCAGCGTGCCGCTCCATGTGAACAGCTTGCCGTGCCGGGCGTTGCGGGCGGGCATCACACAGTCGAAAAAGTCCACGCCCCGGGCCACGCCCTCGATGATGTTGCTGGGCGTCCCCACGCCCATGAGATAGCGGGGCTTGTCCGCCGGCATATACGGCTCCACCGCGTCGATGATCTCGTACATCACCTCCGTCGGCTCACCCACCGCCAGACCGCCGATGGCAAAGCCGTCGCAGTCGATCTTGGCGATCTGCTGCATATGCCAGATACGCAGGTCGGCGTAGGTCGCGCCCTGATTGATGCCGAACAGCATCTGCTGCGGGTTGATGGTGTCGGGCAGCGCGTTGAGCCGGTCATGCTCCGCCTTGCAGCGCTCCAGCCAGCGCAGCGTCCGCTCGCAGCTGGCCTTGGCGTAGTCGTAGGCGGCGGGGTTCTCCACGCACTCGTCAAACGCCATGGCGATATCGGAGCCCAGATTGGACTGGATGCGCATACTCTCCTCCGGCCCCATGAAGATACGGTGGCCGTCCAGATGACTGGCGAAGGTGACGCCCTCCTCGCTGATCTTCCGCAGACCCGCCAGGGAGAACACCTGGAAGCCGCCGGAATCCGTGAGGATGGGGCCATCCCAGCGCATGAACTTGTGCAGGCCGCCCAGCTGGCGTACCACGTCGTCACCGGGCCGCAGGTGCAGGTGATAGGTATTGGACAGCTCGATCTGCGTACCGAGCTCCTCCTTCAGATCCAGCGCGCTGACACCGCCCTTGATGGCCGCCTGCGTGCCTACGTTCATGAAAACCGGCGTCTGTACCTCGCCGCCGTGGGCGCAGGTGAACACGCCCCGCCGGGCTCTGCCCTGCTTCTTGATCACTTTGAACATTTATGCTTCCTCCATATCGTCCAGCGCCTTCTCCGCCATGCGGTGGGAGCCAAGCAGCCAGACCAGATCCCCGCGCTGTATCACAAAATTTACATCCGGCCCGATGATGGGCAGCAGATTCCGCTGCAAGCCCAGAATCATGCAGTCGTAATTCTCCCGCAGGCCGCTGTCCCGGATGGTGCTGCCCGCCAGATGGTCGTTCTTCGCCACGTCCAGCGTGTAGGTATACAACGCCTTCTCTCCGGCGATATAGGTGTGCAGCGTAGGGATATCCTCCGCCGCGTCAGCGCCGATGGACAGCCGCAGCGACACCAGATTCTCCTTTTCGCCGATGACCGCCAGCCGGTCGCCCTCACTCAGCACCATGTCGCCGGAGGGGATGTCAAACTCCTTCTTCCCCCGGACGATCTTGATGATATTCGCACCGTAGCGCCGTCCCCAGCCCAAGGCGCGCAGATCCTTCCCCGCCTCCTCCGGCGGACAGATCAGCTCCGTTACATACATCTTCTCATCCAGCCATGTGGCATCATTGCTGTCGCCGTACTGCTGCAAAAGGCGCTCGTTGAAGTTGGTGAGGAACCGGGTCTCCACCAGCAGATACGCCGAGGCGAACCAGCCGAAATGCCCCGCCACCAGCACCGCCGCCGCCAGCAGCGGCAATATCCACAGGCTATGGATGCCCAGCACCGAGCGGATGGGCAGGAACACGATAAACACAATGAGCAGCACACGGATAACACTCAGCGCGATCAGCGGCAGACGGAAGCTGCGCTTCTTGGCCCACAGCACCGTGTACTGGGGCGAATGGGCGTCGAGCATTGGCCGGACGAACATGGCGATGCACAGGTATACGGCGCACAGCGTCACCGCCTTGCTGACCCACGCCGCCGCGGAGAGCGTCTTCTCCAGCAGCGGCAGCAGCAGCATATCGCCCAGACTGACGATGCCCAGCATCAGCACACCGTAGAACACCGTTCGCTTTATATAGCGGCGCAGAAATACCGCCCAGTCGCTGTCCTGCTCCTTGGCCGCCTGCTCCGCGTCCGTATAGCTGTCCAGCTTCTGCACCAGCTTTTCCGGCAGCAGCTTTTCGATGCCGTTGCAGATGCTGTCGGCGCTCTTGATAAAGAACGGCGTGGTCAGCGTGGTAATGACGGATACAGAGATGATGATGGGATAGATATAGTCCGCGATCACACCCAGCGACAGACCCAGCGAGGCGATGATAAATGCAAATTCGCCGATCTGCGCCAGCGCGCAGCCGCAGTGGATGGCCTGCCGCAGCGTATGACCCGACAGCAGCACGCCCAGCGAGGAGAAGATCAGCTTGCCCACAATGGTCACCAGCGTCAGGATGAGGATGGGGACGGCGTACTTCACCACGGCGCCGGGGTTCAGCATCATACCCACGGAGATGAAGAACACCGCGCCGAACAGATCCTTGACGCCGGCGGTCAGATGCTCCACCCGCTCGGCGTGGACAGTGCCTGCCAGCAGCGAGCCTGCCAAAAACGCGCCCAGCGCCGAGGAAAAGCCCAGCGCATCCGCCAGCAGCACCATGCCGAAGCAGATGCCCAGCGACACAATGAGCAGCGTCTCGTCGCTCATCAGCTTGGACGCCTTGTTCAGCAGCGTGGGAAGCAGGAAGATGCCCAGCACCAGCCACAGCACCAGATACAGCAGCAGCAGTCCCAGCTGGAGCGCCAGCGCCCCGCCGGAAATGGACTTACTGACGGAGATAGTGGACAGGATGATCATCATGAAGATGCCCGCGATGTCCTCCATCACCAGTGTGCCGAACACCAGCTGGGCGAAGTCCTTCTTCCGGACGTTCAGCTCGTCAAAGGCCTTGATGATGATGGTGGTGGACGACATGGACAGCATACCGCCCAGGAACACACTGTCCATCGTACCCCAGCCCATGAGCTGTCCCACGGCGAAGCCGAAGGCCAGCATACCGCCGACCTCCACCAGCGCGGTGATGATCGCCGTGCCGCCCACGCTGGCCAGCTTGTGGAGGTTGAATTCCAGACCGAGGCAGAACATCAGGATGATGATGCCGATCTCGCTCCAGGTGGACACCGCCTCGATGTCGGCCAGCGAGAAGAACAGCGGCATATAGGGGCCGATGAGGAATCCCGCCAGTATGTAACCCAGCACCAGCGGCAGATTCAGCTTTTTGAAGATCACCGTGATCACGCCGCCTGTCAGCAAAATGACGGCAAGATCGGAAACAAGCTCCGGCAGATGCATCTGCGTTCCCCCTTATGTTTTATGTTTTATGCTCAGTGGATAAACATCGCATCGCCGAAGGAGAAAAAGCGGTAGCGCTGCTCCACCGCCTCCTTGTAGGCGGACAGCACGTGCTCCCGTCCTGCCAGCGCCGATACCAGCATGATGAGCGTGGACTCCGGCAGGTGGAAATTGGTGACCAGCGCGTCCATGACCTTAAAGCGATAGCCGGGATAGATGAAGATATCCGTCCAGCCGGCGCAGGCCCGCATGGTGCCATCCTCCGCCGCCTGTGACTCCACGGTGCGGCAGCTTGTGGTACCCACGCAGATGACCCTGCCGCCGTTTTTCTTCGTCTCGTTGATGAGGTCTGCCGTCTCCTGCGAGATGACACAGTATTCGCTGTGCATGGCGTGGTCGGTGATCTCCTCCTCCTTCACAGGGCGGAAAGTACCAAGTCCCACATGGAGTGTAACGTATCCGACCTTTACACCCATCTGTCGAATCTTCTCCAGCAGCTCCGGTGTAAAATGCAGTCCGGCGGTGGGGGCGGCGGCAGAGCCGTTCACCTTGGAGTAGACGGTCTGATACCGCTCCCGATCCTGTAATTCCTCCTTGATGTAGGGCGGCAGCGGCATCTTGCCCAGTCGATCCAGCACCTCCAGAAAAATGCCCTCGTAGAAGAACTTCACCAGCCGGTTGCCGTCTGGCAGCTCCTCCGCGATCTCTGCCGTCAGCTCACCGTCGCCGAAGGACACCTTCGCGCCCTTGCGCAGCTTCTTGCCCGGACGGACAAGGCACTCCCACACGTTGTCGCCCCGGTCGATGAGCAGCAGGATCTCGCAGGCGCCGCCGCCCGGCACACGGTGACCCAGCAGGCGGGCGGGCAGCACTCTGGAATCGTTGAGGATCAGGCAATCGCCGGGATGCAGATACTCCGGCAGGTCAAAGAAATGCCGGTGCTCCGTGGCGCCGGTGGTCTTATCCAGCACCAGCAGCCGGGAGGCGTCCCGCTGCGCGATAGGGGTCTGTGCGATCAGCTCCGGCGGCAGGTCAAAATAGAAATCATGGGTCTTCATCTGTACATCTCTCATTTTCTAAAGTAATAATGATTTATTATAATATAAAAGTTAGAAGCGGTCAACCAAAAATATCAATTTTTTTGCTTGTTCACAATTTTATACTTGTAATCCATAAAGATATATATTAGAATAACGATATAGAACCTGTAAGGGTACTAACGAGAATAAAGGAGGATACTATAATGGCATATGTAATTTCTGACGAATGTGTAAGCTGTGGAACTTGTGCAGCTGAATGTCCAGCTGAAGCTATCTCTGAAGGTGCAGAGCATTTCGAAATCGATGCTGATGCTTGCCTTGACTGTGGAACATGCGCTGATGCCTGTCCTACAGAAGCTATTCACCCAGCTGAATAATTTCATTCATATCAACCAAAAAGCTGCAGCGTCTGCTGCAGCTTTTTTATATTCCGTTACTTATCCCGGCGCCTTCGTCCAGATTTTTTCTCAGCAGCAGCTGCTGCCTCTTTTCGTGCAAGCTGCTGTCTGCGTATCGCATAATCAAGCGATCTGCATCTTTCTTCATCTTCATTCTGTGCCTTCAGTTCCTGCGTGATCAGTCTTTCAAGAATCGCCTGAAATTCTAAGATCTTATCATTTTTCCCCTCGTCTTTTTGGGATATTTTTTCTTTTAAATCCCTGTCTGTTTTTACTTCAGCATGATCTATGACTTCTCCTTCCAGAAGTGTTGATGCACTTTCTCCAAATCCGGTCATAGATGCTGTTATCTGAGGGATCAGGTTCTTGATTGCCCGAAGCTGCAATCCTCTTTTCTTCAGTTCTTTAATATTCAAAAAAAGTTGAATATCATATCCGGTGTAATAACGGTGTCCCAATTCGTTTCTGTGAATCTGTAGTTCCAGTTCCTCTTCCCAGTATCGCAGGACATATGACTTGACTCCAGTCATTTCCACCGCCTGTCTGACTGTATATCGTGTCTCCATCATGCCCCTCCTTATGAACTTCATTACATTTTATTATA
>OGYN01002272.1_pt1 | contig 14418 bp, 12 predicted proteins | sample 1576551 | NCBI WGS metagenome assembly OGYN01 (sample SAMEA3541589, study PRJEB24748) | human gut metagenome | biome: human gut; feature: human-associated habitat; material: faeces | place: China | collected 2012 | reverse complement strand
AAGACAAAATTGGTGGAGTCTGTCCTTTTGATTCCTACAGTAAACTGACGCGGCCCTGCACAATCCAAAACTTGCAAAGCTATGAATTGTGTGGTATATTAGACATAGAAAAAGACAACCGCCCACAAGGTGGGTTGCCTAGGAAAAAAAGTTTTTAGAAAGCCACTTCTTAACCCGCAAAGTGTAGGAGTGGTTTTCTTTTTAGTGAGCACAATTCAAAACTTGCAAAGCTATGAATTGTGTGGTATATTAGACATAGAAAAAGACAACCGCCCACAGAGGTGGGTTGCCAAGTTGGTTAAGAAAAATCCGCTCCGAACTCGCCAAAGTCAGGGGGCGGTTTTTCTATGTCCGTAACTTTTTTACTTTTTGTTCTGAAAAATGAACGTAAGTAATGCTACGATAAAAATTCCAAAGGACATTAAATCCTGAAAGCTGAAATATACCATAGACATCACCTCCATTCGTAGAGAATGAAGGCAATCCCACCCCGTGAACCGGTTGTCGAAAACATTTTATCATAAATTATAGATTAAAGCAATATAATGTTTGCTTATAAAGGAGAGCTGGCAATGCCAAAGAAAAAGACAGCATTGACAATAGAAGAACGCTTGCAGCAGGCGCTGGTGCCTGCGGAGGAACAGCCTTATGAGGTGCCGGAGAATTGGGTGTGGGTAAGGCTTATTGGTAATGTTAATTCATGCTTAGATGGATATAGAAAACCGATAAATTCAAGTGAACGTGCAAAAAGAGTAGGCAAAGTTCCTTATTATGGGGCAACAGGTCAAGTTGGTTGGATAGATGATTATCTAACTAATGAACATTTGGTTTTGCTTGGCGAAGATGGTGCTCCGTTTCTGGATTTATTGAAAGATAAGGCATATATAATATTTGGCGAAGCCTGGGTAAATAACCATGCACATATTTTAAAATCATATTTTGGAGAAATCGGTAACGTCTTTTTGATGCATTATCTAAATATGGTAGATTACAAAGACTATGTTAAAGGAACAACTAGATTAAAACTTACTCAGGGAAGTATGCAGTTAATGCCTTTCCCTCTCCCTCCGCTCTCCGAACAGCAACGCATAGTTGAGCGCATCGAAGAGCTTTTTGCCAAGCTCGACGAAGCTAAGGAAAGACTGCAGGAGGTTGCCGACAGCTTTGCCGTGCGCAAGGCAGCAATTCTGCACAAGGCATTTACGGGTGAGCTGACTAAGCAGTGGCGTTGGGAAAACGGCGTGAGCTATGAAAGTTGGGAAGAGAAAAAAGGCGAAGACTTTTTTGAGTATGTGACGAGTGGTTCTCGTGGATGGGCTAAATATTATTCAGACAAAGGGTCCATATTTATTCGTATGGGAAATTTAAATCATGGAACAATAGAACTAGATTTTTCTGACATACAATATGTTGAATTACCAGATCAAGTAGAAGGTCAAAGAAGTAAATTGCAAAAGAACGACATTTTGATTTCAATTACTGCTGATGTTGGTATGATTGCTTTAGTGAGAGAAGATATGGATGCTTATATAAATCAGCATGTTGCTTTGGCGAGACCGAAAAATGATTTGTATGCAGAATTTTTAGCTTGGTATTTTGTGTCGGATGATGGATTACAACAGATGCAAAATAAACAGCGTGGAGCTACAAAGATAGGTTTAGGATTGCAAGATATTAGAAGTATTATCTTGAAAATCCCCACCCTCCCCGAACAGCACGAAATCGTGCGCCTCATCGACGACCTGCTGGCGCGCGAGCGCTCCGCACAGCAGGCAGCGGAGCAGGCGCTGGCAAGCATCGACCTGATGAAGAAATCCATCCTCGCGCGTGCCTTCCGCGGTGAGCTGGGCACGAACAAAGCGAGCGAAGCGAGCGCGCTGGAGCTTTTAAAGCAGGTGCTGGCGGAAAACTGAAGCTAAACAAAAATCAAGACCTTGGCAGCGGCAAAAGCTGATGCTAAGGTCTTTTTTAGCGTCATACAGCGAAACACTTGGATACCCCGTAGCTGCTCATGCAAAACTTAGGCATTCCGGCTTACAGCTAACCCCAACCTTAGTCACGCCAGTCTGGGCATAATCTAACCACAGATTTGTAAACACTACCGCGTATACCGTTCGGCAGAACTACGAAAAAATAGCTATTTCCAGCAAAGCGATTTAGCTTATTTAAAGCTTTTTGGTAAAACTTTTTATCAAAAAAGTTTTTGCTTTGCCGCGCTTTCCAAAAAGCGCGAACCTTTCTTGCAATTTCTTTCAGTTATGAAAGAAGTTGATATTACGAATCACGCCGGTGATTTTGTTTGATGATGGTCCGCAGTCTTGCAGCATCCCAAACTTTAAATTTACTTCATGCTTTTACTCTGCTATACTATAAATGTACAAGCGTTGAGGAGGTGCAGTCATGCCATTGGAATATTATTTTATGCTGGCGGGCCTTGTCCTGCTGCTGATAGAATTTGTTGTGCCGGGCTTCGGAATTTTCGGTGTCAGCGGCATGGTGTGCCTGACAGTCGGCGGCTTTTACGTTTTGGGCGGCAATGCCTGGGCGGCGCTGGTGCTGTTGGCAGTGTATCTGTTTTTGGTGCTGGTAATTACGCTGCTGTGCGTGTATCTTCCCAAGGAAAGCAAGTATAATCCCTTTGTACTGTGGACACGCCAAAAGAACAGCGAGGGCTACACCGGCGGCAAAAACTGGAGCATGCTGGTGGGCAAAAGAGGCACAGCCTTGACTACGCTGCGTCCTGCAGGTACGATTCTGGTGGACGGCAAGCGTCTTGATGTGAGCAGTCAGGGAGATTATATCGAAAAGTCTGCTCCCGTGATTATCGTGCGGGTAGAGGGCAGCAAAATTTTTGTAGAACAAACGAAGGAGTGACATTATGGATTTATTATTCAGTATGATTTTCGGCAGTGGCTTTGCAGTAATCATTGCTATTGCCGGTATAGCGATTTTTCTTAACTTTGTGCCGTTGGGACTGTGGATTTCGGCAATCGCCGCCGGTGTTAACGTGGGCATCTTCAACCTCATCGGTATGCGCTTGCGCCGCGTGCCCGCGTCGCAGATTGTGCTGCCTCTGATTAAGGCTAACAAGGCAGGCCTTGACGTAAATGTCAACCAGCTGGAGGCGCATTATCTGGCAGGCGGTAACGTTGACCGCGTTATTGATGCTTTGATTGCTGCCCACAGAGCGCAGATTGAGCTGAGCTTTGAGCGTGGCTGTGCTATCGACCTGGCAGGCCGCAACGTGCTGGAGGCTGTGCAGATGAGCGTTAACCCCGAGGTTATCGAAACTCCGGTAGTAAGCGCTGTTGCCAAGGACGGCATTGAGCTGAAGGTAAAGGCACGCGTAACCGTGCGCGCCAACATTGACCGTCTGGTAGGCGGTGCCGGCGAAGCAACGATTATTGCGCGTGTCGGCGAAGGCATTGTAACAAACGTAGGCTCCAGCGCCGACCACAGCAAGGTGCTGGAAAACCCCGACTATATTTCCAAAACGGTTTTGGATAAAGGCCTTGATGCAGGCACTGCCTTTGAAATTCTTTCCATTGATATTGCGGACGTAGATGTAGGCCGTAACATCGGCGCTGCGCTGATGACCGACCAGGCGGAGGCAGACAAGCGCATTGCTCAGGCGCGCGCTGAGGAACGCCGTGCGATGGCTGTTGCCAAGGAGCAGGAAATGAAGGCCTATACGCAGGAAATGCAGGCGAAGGTTGTGGAAGCACAGGCTAAGGTGCCGACAGCTATGGCAGAAGCGCTGGCCAACGGCCGCTTGGGCGTAATGGATTATTACCGCCTGAACAACATTCAGGCAGATACGCAGATGCGCCGCACGATTGCTGAGGTAAGCCCGGAGGGCGAGGAAAAGCCTGAGGGCGGCAAATAAGCGAGGTGCAGCTTATGGGCGGTTTGTTTGACAGTGATTTAATCCCTCTGCTTTTTGTCCTCGTAATGCTGGCCAACGTATTTTTGGACAGGCGCAACCGCCGCCGCCGCAGGCAGCAGGAGCTGCCGCAAGAGCAGCCGCAGGAAACGGCGGAGCCGACGCAGGCAGAGCAGCAAACGCAGACTAAGCCTAAAGACCTTGCTGCCGAGTTTGAACGCCGCCTGAAAAAGACGACGGAGGCGGCGCAGGCGCGCAAGCGTCAAAACAGCCGCGAAAGCGGCGTGGTGCATGACGGAACGTGCGTGCGTCGTGATGACGACAGCAGAGTTCACCGCGACGGCGAAGCAATGCATGACCACACCGGCAGAATTCACCGTGAAAACGAAGCCCTGGTGCATGACAAGGGCAAGGTTTATTACGATCCCCGCAGTGATTACAGCTACGACGAAGTAAAGATGAACGCTGCCGCATCGGCGTTTAATGCGCACTACGCACAGCAGGCGCAGCCTGCAGCAAAAAAGCGTGTGAAGCTGAAGCATGCGGCGCTGGTCAACGGCATTATCATGGCAGAGGTATTAGGAAAACCGCGCGCTCTTAACCCCTATGAGGAGCGCTGATTTAAAGATTCTCACAAACAGTAAGGAGATGTTGGAGAATGCTGGAAAAGCTGGATTTGAGTAAAAAAGTGTCCAAGGAAGATTACAACAAGCAGATGGATGTGCTGGGTGAGCGCCTGGGAAAGGCGCAGCGCATGGCCCGCGACGCCAAAAGACCGATTATCATCGTGTTTGAGGGCTGGCGCGGTGCGCGCCGCAGTGCGCTGATTAACGAAATGATGCAGCAGATGGATGCCCGCGGCTTTAATGTATATTCCAGCGTGCGCCTGCGCGGCGTTCTGCAGGAGCAGCCGTTTTTCAGTGCCTTCTGGAAGCGTTTGCCGGCTTTGGGACATATTGCCGTTTATCACCGCAGCTGGTATTATCTGAAAAACGCCAACGAGATGGCGGATAAGGCAGAGGACGATTCCAAATATCCCGTAGTTTCCTTCGAGCATATCAACAACTTTGAAAAAATGCTCACGGACGATAATTATCTTGTGCTCAAATTTTTCCTGCATCTGTCACCGGAGCAGCAAAAGAAAAATATCGCCAAGAATGCCAAAACACTGGGCAAAGCGTGGCGTGATCTGAATCCTGCGATTGATGAAAGCGAAGATTACGATAAATTTTTGCCGCATTACGAAAAAATGCTGGAGGCTACCGATACGGTAAACGCTCCCTGGCACCTGATTGCCGACGATGATCCGCGCAGCGCGCGTCTGGAGGTTTTTACTAAGATTGCCGATGCTATCGAAAAAGCTGTGCAGATGCCTGTCGAGCCTGCTGCCGACAAGCGCACCGCGGCAACCTACGATGTGCTGAGCACGATTGACGCCAACAAGGAGCTTACCAAGGAAGAATATAAGGAAAAGCTCGATAAGTACCAGAAAAAGCTGACACAGCTGCAGATTGAAATGTTCAAGGCGCAGATACCGGTAGTTATCGGCTTTGAGGGTTGGGACGCTGCCGGCAAGGGCGGTGCTATCCGCAGACTGACGGCGGCACTGGACCCGTTGGGCTTTCATGTGCACCCGATTGCGGCGCCGAACGTGGTTGAAAAGCAGTTCCATTATCAGTGGCGCTTCTGGACCAGACTGCCGCAGCCGGGCACTATAGCGATTTTTGACCGCACCTGGTACGGCCGTGTCATGGTAGAGCGTATCGAAGGCTTCGCCAAACCGCAGGAATGGCAGCGAGCCTACGATGAAATTAAGGATATGGAGGCGCAGTGGAGCGAGCACGGTATTGCCATCGCCAAATTCTGGCTGCAGATTGACAAGGATGAGCAGCTGCGACGCTTCAATGATCGTCAGAATGACCCCAACAAGCAGTGGAAAATTACGGACGAGGATTGGCGCAACCGTGATAAATGGGATGCTTACGAAGCAGCAGTCAACGAAATGCTGGTACGCACCGACACCTCCTATGCACCGTGGACCGTGGTTGAGGGAAACAACAAATATTATGCCCGCTTAAAGGTTTTGAAAACAGTTATCGATTTGTTTGAACGCAAATTGGCAGAAAAACAGCAGTAAAATACAAGAGATATCAGCGTAATTCTGCGCTGATATTTTCTTAATACATTATAGATACTCGGAGAGGAAATGCTTTGTCCTGGATAATCAAAAACTATATTAAAGAAACAAGAGAAAATGAAACCGGCGCGCAGGTGTATCCGCCGGGCTTACGTCATCCGGTAGCGTTTATTTACCCCAACGTCTACCATCTGGGCATGTCGAACCTGGGAATGCACATTCTGTATCAGATGATTAACGAGCGCGGTGACAGTGCCTGCGAACGCTTCTTTTTGCCGGATAAACGTTTGCAGCAGGAGCATATCAAAAGCAAAACACCGCTGCTGAGCCTGGAAAACCAGCGTCCGCTGGCAGATTTTGACGTTATCTTCGTCATGCTGTCCTTTGAAATGGATTATGATAATCTGCTGACGGTGCTCGATTTAGGCAATATCCGCCTGCGGGCGGCGGAGCGCAATCAGCGTGAGCCGCTGGTGATTATCGGCGGTCCCTGTGCTACCTTTAATCCCGAGCCGATGGCTGCTGTGGCTGACGCCTTTGTTATCGGCGAGGGTGAGGAAACGGTGCAGCACGTGTTGGATACCATCTACCGCGAGGAAAGCAAGCAAGAGCGTCTGGCGGCGCTGGCGCAGGTGCCGGGTGTTTATGTGCCCAGCCTGTATACGGCGCAGTACGATGATGAGGGCGAGTTTACCGCCCTGCTGCCGCAGGAAGGTGCGCCGGCGAAGGTAGCACGCCAGTGGGCGCGTGATATCGACGCTTATCCGCACACCTCTGCTATTGTGACGAGCGGAACGGAATTTGAGGATATGTTTATTGTCGAGGTGGCGCGTGGCTGCGGCCGTCACTGCCGCTTCTGCATGGCAGGCTATTGCTTCCGCAAGCCGCGTCCGCGTAAGCTGGAAAATATTTTGGCGGATATCGCCAAGCGTCCCGAGCGCACGAAAAAGGTGGGCCTGATGGGAGCTGCCGTTTCCGACCATCCGCAGATGGCGGAGCTGACGGAATACCTGGTAGAGCATAAGATACCGTTTTCCGTGGCCAGCATGCGTGCCGATATGCTCACGGAGCAGATTGCGCATGCGTTGGCGCAGAGCGGACAGCGCACGATGACCGTAGCGCCGGAGGCAGGCAGCGAGCGGATGCGCGCTGCGATTAACAAGGGCATTACGGAGGAGCATGTTTATAATTCTATCGAGCTGGCTGCTGCTGCCGGAATGCGCAACATCAAGCTGTATTATATGATCGGTCTGCCGGGAGAAAAGGACGAGGATATCGTTGAAACGGTGGAGATGATTAAACGCGTGCGTGCCAAAATGGACGCGGTGGGCAACAAGGGCGAGCTGGTTATTTCGGTCAACGGCTTTGTGCCTAAGCCCTTTACGCCGTACCAGTGGGCGCCGCTGTGCAATGTGCGCACGCTGAAGAAGCGCTTCAAGATTTTTAGCGACGGTCTGAAGAAGGAAAAGCGCATCAAGCTGATTACCGAATCGCTGAAGGAAACAGTGGTGCAGTCCGTGCTGGCGCGCGGCAGTAGACGTATCGGCGAAGCGCTGCTGAAGGCACATGTGGAAGGCCGTAGCCTGAAGCAGGTGCTGAAGGAGGAGGGCCTTGATGCCGAGGAGCTGGCGGAGCGCGAGCTGCAGCTCGGCCAGCCGCTGCCGTGGCAGCATCTGGACATGGGCGTGACGCAGGAATATCTTGCTGCCGAGCTGCAGCGCAGCGAGAGCGGCAAGTTTACGCCGATGTGCTTTGACGGCTGCCGGCGCTGCGGTGTCTGCCGGGAGTAAGGCGTAGGCAGTGAAATGACTGCTGCTGATAAAAAATTAAGCACCCCTACACTTTTTGCAGTAAAAGTGTGGGGATGCTTTTGCTTTTTTACGCTATAATGATGCTGAGAAACACAGCTTTTGCTGCTTCGGAAGCGGTAACAACCCTTCCGTCTGCTCGCCGGTGCTCGCAGCCACCTTCCCTTACGGGGGAGATATATTCGTTCCGCAATCAATGGAGGGATATACAAAAGAAATTATTTTTGGGCATGACCTTGGGAATGGCCTGCCTGCAAAAATTTATCCCTGAAATGCAAAAAACCTGCTCTTTTCAGAGCAGGTCAGCTTGTAAGAATTAAGCCATAGCGTTGATTCTCTTTGCAAGTCTGGATTTTTTGCGAGCTGCAGCATTCTTATGGATAATGCCTTTGCGAGCTGCTTTATCGAGCAAACCGGAAGCAGTAGCCATAGTAGCTTGAGCGTCTTCTTTAGCGCCGGTTTTAGTCAGAGCCTCTACTTTGCGGGAAGCATTACGGAGAGATGCTTTAATCGGAGCGTTTTTAGCACGACGTTCTGCGTCGGTCTTTACACTGCGGATGGAAGATTTAATGTTCGGCAACGAATTTCACCTCCTGAATTTTCTTGTACTGCATTATTCTACCACGAATGAGAGCATTATGCAAGAGAAAATCACAAATATGCCTGCCTGTTCCTGTAAAAAATATTTTGCGGACGCTTGACCTGGAGCTGACTCCAAATGCTAAAATATAAGCAGAAAGCAGGAAACAATCTTGGCAGGAGGTAAGCGGGATGAAAATAAACGAAGTAAGCAAAATGTATGATATTACAGCGGATACGCTGCGTTATTATGAGCGCATCGGCCTGATTCCGACTGTGAACCGCAACGAAAGCGGTATTCGCGACTACACCGAAACGGACTGCAACTGGGTAAACTTTGCCAAATGCATGCGCGCAGCAGGCATTTCGGTAGAAAGCCTGATTGAATATGTGGCACTGTTTCAGCAGGGCGACAAAACGCGGGCCGCACGCAAGGAAATTTTAATCGAGGAGCGTGCCAAGCTGCTCGAGCGCATGGAGCAGATGCAGGAAACGCTCGATAAGCTGAATTATAAAATCGATAATTATTACAAGTGCGTTGAATTTGAGGATAGCAAACTGAAATAAAACGCAGTACGAGGAGAGATGGCGCCGAGCTGTCTCTCTTTTTAGTTTACAGGCTTTGCCGTATAATGGTATAATAATTAGTACTAATAAAACAGGCTCAAGCCAATATTGGCCTGAAATAATACATTCTAATGAAGGAGCAGGAAGAGTAATTTATGATTGAACAAAATCACATTCGCAACTTTTCTATTATCGCCCATATAGATCATGGCAAGTCTACCCTGGCGGACAGATTGATTGAATATACAGGAACGCTGAGCAAGCGTGAGATGGAGGAGCAGATTCTCGATTCCATGGATTTGGAGCGTGAACGCGGCATCACCATCAAGGCGCAGGCTGTGCGCAGCATTTACAAGGCGCGCAACGGCGATGAGTATATGCTGAACTTTATCGACACCCCGGGCCACGTAGACTTTACCTACGAGGTTTCGCGTGCATTGGCAGCGTGCGAGGGCGCACTGCTGGTTATTGACGCTACCCAGGGCATTGAAGCGCAGACTTTGGCTAACGTGTATCTGGCGCTGGATAACGATCTGGAGATTATCCCGGTTATCAATAAGATTGATTTGCCGAGTGCGGACCCGGAGCATGTTAAAAGGGAAATTGAGGACGTTATCGGTATTGATGCCTCCGACGCAGTTTTGTGCAGTGCCAAGACAGGCATTGGCATCGAGGACGTACTGGAAGCAATCGTAGCGCGCGTGCCGGCGCCGCAGGGCGATGCGGAAGCACCGCTGAAGGCCTTGGTATTTGACTCCAAATTTGACGCTTACAAGGGCGTAGTTTTATATATACGCATTATGCAGGGCCGTCTGCGCAAGGGCATGAAGATTCGCATGATGGCAACCGGTGCGGAATTTGATGTTACCGAGGTCGGTTACTTCAAACCCGGCCTTGTCAATGTTGATGAGCTGGAGGAGGGCCAGGTAGGCTTCTTTGCTGCCAGCATCAAAAATGTTAAGGATGCACGCGTAGGCGATACCGTAACCGATGCCGATAATCCTGCCGAAAAAGCGTTGCCCGGTTACCGCAAGGCTACACCGATGGTATACTGCGGTTTGTATCCGGTAGAGAATTCCGATTACGATAACCTGCGTGATGCTTTGGAAAAGCTGCAGCTGAACGATGCTTCTCTGGTATTTGAGCCGGAGACATCTGCCGCGCTGGGCTTTGGCTTCCGCTGCGGCTTTTTGGGCCTGCTGCATATGGACGTTATCAAGGAGCGCCTGGAGCGCGAATATAATCTGAGCCTGATTACTACCGCACCGAACGTTATTTATGAGGTGTTCCGCACCAACGGTGACGTTGAAATGGTAGATAACCCGTCCCTCTTCCCGGACCCGACCGTTATCGACCATGTTGAGGAGCCTTTCGTTAATGCAACCATCATTGTGCCGAAGGATTACGTCGGCGCTGTTATGGAGCTGAGCCAGGAAAAACGCGGTGAATACGATAATATGACCTATCTTGATGATACCCGCGTAATGATTCACTACGCATTACCGCTGAGTGAGATTATCTTTGACTATTTTGACCGTCTGAAATCCGCTACCCGCGGTTATGCTTCTTTGGACTACGAGCTGTCCGGCTATCGCTATTCCGATTTGGTGAAGGTAGATATCCTGCTGAACGGCGAGCCTGTCGATGCGCTTTCCGCGATTGTGCATAAGGAATTTGCTACTGTTCGCGGCCGTCAGCTGGTTGAAAAGCTGCGCAGCCTGATTCCGCGTCAAATGTTTGAAATTCCGGTACAGGCAGCAATCGGCAACAAGGTTATTGCCCGCGAAAACGTCCGCGCTATGCGTAAGGACGTACTGGCGAAATGCTACGGCGGTGATATCAGCCGTAAGCGTAAGCTGTTGGAAAAACAGAAGGAAGGTAAAAAGCGCATGAAGCAGGTTGGCAGTGTAGAGCTGCCGCAGGAGGCATTCATGGCGATTCTGAAAATGGACTAAGGCTTAGCGCTTAGTCGATAGTGTCTGATAGATAGGAGCAATGCAATTATGATGATACAACTGCAAGGCTTGCTTTCGACAATCACATTTTTGGATGTTATAGATATTGTCGTCGTTGCCTATTTTCTTTACCGTTTGTTCCTGATGCTGAAAAACACCCGTGCCGCAACATTGGGTAAGGGGCTTATGGTGCTGATAGGCTTCACGCTTATCTGCCGTTGGCTGAACCTGCATGTTATCAGCTGGCTGCTGGAAAAGAGCATGACGGTGATTATGGTCGCCCTGCCTGTTGTCTTTCAGCCGGAGCTGCGACGTGCTTTGGAGCAAATCGGCCGCGGCAAGCTGTTTCATAAGGGCAGCGAGCTGGACGAGCAGGAGCTGGAGGAAATGCTGGATTCCGTTGCTCATGCCACTAAGGTGATGAGCAAAAACAAGGTAGGTGCGCTGATGGTCTTTGAGCGTGCTACCGGTTTGGCAGAGCGTATCGAAACCGGTGTGCCGATTGACGGTCTGGTGAGCTCGGGACTGCTGCAGAACATTTTTGTTAAGGATACACCGCTACATGACGGCGCTGTTGTTATCCGCGGCAACCGCGTTGTTGCTGCCTGCTGCTTGCTGCCGCTCACGGAAAACCGTAATCTGAGCCAGGAGCTTGGTACCCGCCATCGTGCCGCTATCGGTATGTCCGAGCAGTCCGATGCGATGATTCTTGTTGTCAGTGAGGAAACCGGTACGATTTCCATTGCCCGCAACGGCGAGCTGATGCGTTATCTGACGGTGGATGATGTGAAGGAAATTTTGCGCACGGCAATTTTCCGTCCGCATGCAGCAGTTAAGAATTCTTTGGTTGATAAAATCAAGAGCTTGTGGGGCGGTGAGAAAAAATGAGATTTTTGCAAAGGCTGGCGCGTAAGGAAAACCTGTTGGCAAGGATTATCTGCCTGCTCATGGCCTGCGGCCTGTGGGTATATGTAATGACCGACCAGAACCCGATAATCGAGCGCAATATCGAGGTGCGCCTGCAGCAGAGAAATCTGCCGCAAAATATGATGGTCTTTAATGCTCCCGATAAAATTCTGGTAAAGGTGCGCGGTTCGCGTGCCAAGCTGAGTTCCGATAATCTGAGTGCCGAAATCAATGCTTCTATCAATTTAAAAAATATAACCGAAGGTCAGCAGAGCCTGCCGATTACGGTAACCTACTCCGGCGGCGAGATTGTATCCGTAACGCCTAAGGAGGTTTCCGTATATGTGGATACGGTAAGCGAGAAAAAGGTTCCCGTTACTACGCGTATCGTTGGCGCGGTGAACGGTGATATGACCATCGGCAGCAGTATAATTACTCCAGCGGAGGTTACTTTGCGTGGTGCAACACATCGTATTGACAAGGTAAACCGTGTGGTTGCTCCGATAGATATCAGCAACCATAGCGGCAGCTTCCAGACGGAAAGCGAGCTGGTTGCCGTGAGTGACGACGGTTACGATATTCCTAATATGAGAATTATCCCTGAGCGCGTTATGGTGCAGGCCAATATGGTAAGCCAGATGCATTCGCTTGATATTCCGGTTAAGCTGGTTATGAGCGGTGATTTGCCTGCCGGTATTATTGTTACCAAAACAGAGATTGTGCCGACAAGCGTTCGCGTTACCGCACCGCCTTCCGTGCTGAAGGAGCTGAAGGATGTCAAAACTAAGCCCTTGGATGTAAGCAAGCTCAATGGCAGTACTGTTGTTGCAGCTGAGCTTGATTTGCCGGAAAAGGTTATTCCAGAAAGACGTACGGTGCAGATTAAAATATCGGTAGAAAGGCAGAACTGATTTATAGATGAAGCTGAAAATAAATAATGTGCGTATCAGCCTGCGACAGGAGCAGACGCTGGAGCAGGCGGTGTGCCGCAAATGCGGTATACCGCGCGAGGCTTTGGGCAGTGTGAGGATAGTACGCAAGGCAGTGGATGCGCGCAAGAAAAATGATATCTGCCTCAACTACCATGTGCTGGCAGAGGTTGAAACAGGCGGCAGACAGGCGAAGCGTCTGCTGGCGGACCGTGATATTACACAATATCAGGAGCAGCAGCAGCCGACGCTGGAGCTTGGCACACTGCCGCTGAGCGCACCGCCTGTGGTTATCGGTGCTGGTCCTGCGGGACTTTTGGCGGCACTGCAGCTGGCGGAGCATGGCTACAAGCCGCTGCTTTTGGAGCGCGGCAAGCCGGTGGCGCAGCGCGTGCAGGATGTGCAGCGCTTTTGGCAGACGGGAGAATTTAACCCCGCGTCCAACGTTCAGTTTGGCGAGGGCGGTGCAGGCACCTTTTCGGACGGCAAGCTGACTACACGTGTGAATGATCCTATGATGGCTGAAATCCTGCAGCTGTTTGTAGATGCAGGCGCGCCGGAAAATATTTTGTACGAGCACAAGCCGCACGTAGGCACGGATAAGCTGCGTGCGATGGTGCAGGGGCTCAGCCGCCGCATTGCGGAGCTGGGCGGCAGCGTGCGCTATGATGCGCATGTTGTTGATCTAGATATTAAAAATAATGCTGTGCAGGGGGTAATCCTCGACGGCGGCGAAAGACTGGCGGCAGGAGCCGTGGTACTGGCCTGCGGTCACAGCGCGCGCGATACCTACGCTATGCTGGCACGCAGGGGCGTAGGCATTGTGGCGAAGCCCTTTGCTATCGGTGTGCGCATCGAGCATCCGCAGGAGCTGATTGACAGGGCGCAGTACGGCAGCTTTGCCGGACATCATCTGCTGGGCGCAGCGGATTACGCGCTTGTTTACCATACGCAGGATAAAACACGCACAGCCTATTCTTTCTGCATGTGCCCTGGCGGTCAGGTAGTTGCCGCTGCTTCGGAGGCCGGTGGCGTGGTTGTCAACGGCATGAGCATGTTTAAGCGTGACAGCGGCATTGCCAACAGCGCGTTGGTGGTGAATGTGGACAGCAGGGATTTCGGTGATGGTGCGCTGGCAGGTGTAGAATTCCAGCGCCGCTATGAGCAGCTTGCTTATGCGGCGGCAGGCAGCAGCTATTATGCGCCTGCGCAAGATCTGGACAGCTTTTTGAAGCGCAGCACTCCGTCCCTGGAATGTCTGGTGCAGCCAAGCTATCGTCCGGGACTGACGGCCTGCAGCTTAGACAAGGTGCTGCCTGCTTACGTTACGGATACTCTGCGCGAGGGCATTACGAGCTTCGGACGCAAGCTGGCTGGTTACGCCGACGGCGGCGCGTTGCTGACGGGTGTGGAAACACGCACCTCGGCGCCGGTTCGCATCGAGCGCGACAGACAGAGCTATGTATCGCTGACGCATGATTTGCTTTATCCCTGCGGCGAAGGCGCAGGCTATGCCGGCGGCATTATGAGCGCCGCGCTTGACGGCTATCATGTGGCGCGCGCGATTATGGAACGATTTGCGCCGGTGAAGTAGGATAATAAAATACGAAAAATACGGTGATAACCGAGCAAATCTTACGTTCAGCTTTCTTGA
>OGYN01002270.1_pt1 | contig 14440 bp, 18 predicted proteins | sample 1576551 | NCBI WGS metagenome assembly OGYN01 (sample SAMEA3541589, study PRJEB24748) | human gut metagenome | biome: human gut; feature: human-associated habitat; material: faeces | place: China | collected 2012 | reverse complement strand
CGGCTGGGACATGCTCACCGGGAGGCACCCGGCACCATGCAATACTACTAAGACATTAGGTTGTGGGTTGCCGTTTCGGCTTCTCCAGCTATGTTTAAAAGGTAGTAACGGAAAACGAGCGCTCTCCTGGTAAATCGGTAGCTCGGACTATTAGGTGCGCCTCGAACCGTTGAAGAATCAGTATTTCCTACCTTCTGCCCGCCCCTCTGAGCGGGCTTTTTTTCGCCTAATTCAGGCAAAACCATAAAGCATTAAGGGCTGCGCTATTTCGCGGCCTTTTTCATTTCAGGGTCAGAAGCACAGCGGTTGTGCGTTCGGCTGTTAACCGAATGGTCGAAGGTTCGAATCCTTCCTGTCCCGCCAATTCAGCGCCATTAGCTCAACCGGAGAGAGCAATAGCCTTCTAAGCTATCGGTTTCAGGTTCGAATCCTGAATGGTGCACCAGATAATGGCCTGACCTGATAACGGGTTCATACCCCAACTTATCAGGGGCGTTGCTGCAACAGCGTCACAGGCCGCCAGACCCAGCCAGGGTATTTTCGGTCATCACCGACATTGCTATTACCCTCATGCTTATTGCCTGCCTAACCGCAGGCTTTTTTATTTTCAGGGTCGCGGGAATCACCCTCGACGCTTTGTTGGTAAATCAGCCCGACGGCCCTGAACCTTTTACTGACTACAGATAGCACCCCGAACATTATCGGAGGTGGAGACTATGAAAATGCCTGACAAAATCTTTTCGGCGGCCTCGTACTGCTCGTCAGGCGGCCTGATATGCACCGGGCTGGCAAGGACCTATGACTGGTTTCATGGCCTTGACTGGAATTTTATTGCCCTGGCCAGTGGCGTGATAATCGGTGTAGCTACCTACCTGACCAATCTCTACTTTAAGCGCCGATGGACGAAGATGTATCAGCAGTCCCTCGATCGTGGTTATGGTGGCCCGCCACCGCAGGATGAATAGCGATGGCTAACCTGAAAACAAAACTCAGCGCGGCCATGTTGGCGCTTATCGCCGCGGGCGCATCAGCTCCCGTTCTCATGGATCAGTTCCTGAATGAGAAAGAGGGCAATAGCCTCACGTCATACCGCGATGGCGCTGGCATCTGGACGATATGCCGCGGAGCTACCCGGGTAGATGGAAGACCTGTAACGCAGGGAATGAAGTTAACCCAGGCCAAATGCGATCAGGTAAATGCCGTCGAGCGCAATAAGGCGCTGGCATGGGTTGATCAGAATGTGTGGGTTCATCTAACACCTCCTCAGAAGGTCGGGATTGCCAGTTTCTGCCCCTATAACATCGGGCCCGGTAAATGCTTTCCTTCCACCTTCTACCGCAAGCTGAATGCCGGTGACCGGAAAGGCGCCTGCGCTGAAATTCGCAGGTGGATTTTTGATGGCGGAAAAGATTGCCGCGTGCGTTCCAACAATTGTTACGGCCAGGTTTCTCGTCGTGATCAGGAAAGCGCACTGGCATGTTGGGGGATAGATGAATGAGCCGGTTAACCGCCATTATCAGCGCCATTGTGATCTGCCTGGTTGTTTGCCTTGGGTGGCTGGCAATGCATTACCGCAACGCTGCTGCTGAGCAGAAAACCCGAGCCGATGGCGCCGAGCAGCAGGTAAACGCAGCACAGGCGATCACATCCAACGTTCTGACCACCATGACCATCTTCAACACCATCGCCGAGGCCAATAAGCATGCAAAAGAGCAGATCGCACTGGACGCATCGGGAGCCTCGGCTGATATCCGGGTTGCTGTTGCGAATGATGATTGCACTAATCGCCCTGTGCCTGCTGGCGCAGTTAAGCGGCTGCAACAATACGCGAACGGTATACGTCAAAGTGCCGGTAGTCCCGTTACCGGCCAGCCTGACGGCTGACACCCCGCAACCGGAAATCCCCGACAACCTGACGTGGGGCCAGAGCCTTGATTTAAACGTCAGTCTGCTATCAGCACTGGGCCAGTGCAACAGGGATAAGGCCGACATCAGGCAGGCGGAAACAAAACGTCAGTAGGGCATTACAGAGCCACTTCAAGAGGTGGCCCGATAATAAATGCCGAGAAGGAGTGCCGAACTCAATCTCTCATGTAATCAGATTTTTTTGCTGCTCTGTAGTTTTCCTCTTCTTCGCAACTCTCGCAGAGCATATTCTGTTCATGATAGCAATGGGTTAACCGCCTTTCTTCAATCATATTTGGGCAGTCAAAATTGGAGCCATCATCACCATCGAACTCATCGAACCAACCTTTGCATGGGACATTTTCTATCAATGGAAGGATGGCCTTTTCAAACAGGAAACGCTGTTTCCCTGAGAGGTTTTGGGTGCTTTTCTCTCCGACAACTTGATTAGCTACGCCAAGAACATTTTCTGCAATTAGTCCGTTTTCTTCTGCAGACTCGATAATGATTTCTTCTGCGTTTTTAATCAGATAGTTAAGGGTATTTAAGTTCATTTTGACTCCTCTTTGCTGTGTTAAAAGCTTCAAAGTTTTTCATCTAGCATACGTTACCAGTTAATAACTGGATTAAACATGCTGTTAATCATTAATGTGGCCTGAGCTTATTGGCACTTTAAAATGGGGGGAGGAGGGGCTTCCCCTAGTGATGACGCGCGACATAAATTATTAGCAAGCGGCGGTTACAGCCTGCAAAAAGCAATCTTTCTCTGCTGTTTCAGCAGTGCGTTATTTGCATCAGGTAGGATCGGTTGTCCGGATAAGCGCTGACCTTACTGCAGACACACCGATCCCCGGAATGGAGGTTCCGTTTACGTGGCAGGCTAGTCTGGAGTTAAACGCGAAGCTTTACTCTGCGCTGGGGCAGTGCAATCTGGATAAGGCGGGGATTAGAAAGATAGAGGAGAGCCGGTTAGGTAGAAGTGAATCAGGCTCAAAAGGAAGTAGATGACAGCGAAGGTTATTTTGTGATTGACGATTGTGCTTAACAAACTGATTTTCAACATTTATTCTCCTTTTTGATTATTGGGCGAAGTCTGATTTCTATTGTGTAACTTATTCCTCCTGTGACTGTTCCTACTCGTGTAACATTAAATTCTTACGCGGTGATGTATCTATACTCGCCACTATTAAATCCGCCGCACGTTGGACAAGGTCTCTATAGTGGGCCCTAATTCCTTCTGAACAGCCTTTGTCTCTTATAGGAGACAAATCCATTCACGCCGCTAGGTGTAATGAAAACAGTAATGGCGCTGCCCTGAGAGCAGTGCCGAGCAGATAAAATAAGGAATGGAGCATGAGCAAACCCGACTGGGAGGCCATCGAGACGGCGTACCGGGCCGGGGTGATGTCCCTCCGTGAAATTGCATCGCAGCACGGCATCAGCGAAGGCGCTATCCGTAAGCGAGCAAAGCGAGACGACTGGTCGCGCGACCTGGCCGCAAAGGTAAAGGAACGCGCTGACGATCTGGTACGCAAAGCAGAGGTACGCAAGCAGGTACGCAGTGAAGCCACTTTGAACGAACGCGTACTGATTGAAGCGACTGCAGAGGTAATCGCCAGTGTCCGCATGGAGCATCGCGGTGATATCAAGCGCGCCCGGCAGATAACGAACGCGCTGTTTGATGAGCTAGGCGCCGAGTGTGCTGATGTGGCCGCGCTGGAGAAGCTCGGAGTGTTGATGTTTGACCCAGACGACAAGGGACAGGACAAGCTCAATGAGATTTACCACAAGGTCATCAGCATGCCGGAGCGCGTTAAATCGGTGAAGGCTCTCAGCGAAGCGCTGAAGAACCTGATCGGACTTGAACGCCAGGCCTACGACATCGACGGGCCGGAAGGCGACAATTCTGTTAAGCAACTCTCTGAACTGATGGATTCCTTGTCTCAGGGGGCGTAATGAAGCCTGAGCATCTCAAGCTGCTAGCTGATAAAGACTGGCGGCTGAACAATCTTTACTGGATCACCGACAAAGAAGGCAAGCCGACTCGCTTCAGGATGACGCCTGAGCAGCGGGAATACTTCGAGGGGATTCACACCCGCAACATCATCCTGAAAGCTCGCCAGCTCGGCTTCACCACAGAAGTGTGCATCATCCAGCTCGACGCTGCTCTGTTCGAGTCGGCAAAGTGCGCGCTGATCGCCCACACGCTGAATGACGCAAAGCGCCTGTTCCGGGAAAAGGTGAAATATGCCTACGACAAGCTGCCGGCCGAGATAAAGGCGGCCAATCCGGCGAGCAACGACTCAGCCGGCGAGCTGGTCTTTAAGAAGGGCGGATCACTCTACGTAAGCACCTCATTTCGTGGCGGCACGCTGCGTTACCTGCACGTTTCCGAGTTCGGAAAGATATGCGCCAAGTATCCGGATAAAGCCCGTGAAATCGTCACTGGTGCGTTTGAGGCGGTATCGACAGGTTGTTTCGCAACTATCGAGAGCACCGCAGAGGGCCGGGCGGGTTACTTCTTCGATTACTGCCAGACGGCAGAGAAAGCGCTACTGCAGGGCAAGCCGTTATCTGCTCTGGACTGGAAGTTTTTCTTCTTCTCCTGGTGGAAGAATCCGCAGTACGCAATTGACCCGGTAGAACCGCTGCCGGCGCGCCTGCTTGAGTACTTCGCTGAGATGGAGGCGAAGCACGGCATAGTCGTTAGTGAACGACAGAAGGCCTGGTATTACGCCAAAGAAAAGACGCTCGGCGACGACATGAAGCGCGAATACCCGACCATTCCGGCCGAGGCGTTCCAGCAGTCGGTCGAGGGCGCGTACTACGCCAAACAATTCCGTTGGCTCTACACCAACAAGCGGATCGGACAAATTCCGGATAACTCACATCTACCGGTTCACACGTTCTGGGATATTGGTGTGGGCGACTCCACGGCGATCTGGTTCGTTCGCGAGGTCGGCGAAGAGTTCCACGTCATCGACTACTACGAAAACTCTGGCGAGGGGCTTCGGCACTACATGAAGGTGCTGAAAGACCGCGGCTATGAGTACGGTGAGCACTGGGGGCCGCACGACATCGAGAACCGCGAGTTTGCAGCTGATGCGAAGTCTCGCAAAGAGCTGGCGCGCGAGGGCTACGAGATTGACGGCCGGATGTATTCGATGAACTTCCGCGTTGTGCCAAAAGCGGGGATCGACACCGGCATCGAGTCGGTGCGTGAAATCCTCAAATCCTGCGTTTTCGATGAGGAGAAGTGCGCTGTTGGCATCTCCCACCTCGAAGGTTACCGCAAGGAGTGGGACGACAAGCGCGGCTGCTGGAAAGACAAACCCCTTCACGACTTCACATCGCACGGCGCCGACAGCTTTCGTTACTTTGCCGTGGCGAAGAACAACCGCAAGCAGGTCGGCACAGTATTCTTCTAAGGAGCATCGCCAGTGAGCGAACAAGATAACGGCCTTCAACTGGCTGTGAACAATCTCGCCACTGAAATGCGGCGAGCGAATTACCTTAACGCCATCGGGATCGGCGGAGGCAATACCAAGCGCCCGACGCTCTATCAGGAGTTTGGCTACCCGCGAACCATTACCTTCCATGACTTTTACAACATGTACCGGCGCAACGCCGCAGGCTTCGCTGTTGTGCATCGCCTTCTTGATGGATGCTGGCAGGACTATCCGGTCATCGTTGACGGTGATGAGTCCCAGGAGGCGAAGAAAACCAACCCGTGGGAAAAGAAAGTCACCAGGTTCATGAAGAAATGGTGGCCGAAGGTGAAGGATGCCGATCGCCGCAATATGGTGGGGCGCTACTCCGCGCTGTTGCTGCAGGTGAAAGATAACAAGCCATGGAGCGATCCAGTAGATACCAGACTGGTGAAATCCCTGGGCGAGTCAGCGCTGGTAAAACTTATCCCGGTATGGGAGCCGCAGTTAACTGTCGCAGAATGGGATAACGATCGCCAGTCCGAGACCTTCGGCCAGCCGAAGATGTTCAACTTCAACGAGCAGCCGGTTGGAGACGAGGCTTTCGTCGGGCCGACGCGCGGTGAGCCTGTGCATCCGAGCCGGGTGATCCTGTTCTGTGAAGGCTCGGAAGATGACAACGTTCTGTCGGGTATCCCGCTGCTTGAGGCCGGATACAACAAAGGGCTCGACCTTGAGAAGATTTCCGGCGGTGGCGCTGAGGGTTTCCTGAAAAATGCCAGCCGGCAGATCGCGGTCGAGTTCAGCAAAGAAACAGACATGGCCACGCTGGCTGACCAGGCTAAGAAAGCTGGTTATGCCGACCTCGGCGAAGCGATGGGCGACAAAGTCAACAAGCTTAACCGCGGCACCGATGCGGCGGCGGTCATGCAGGCCGGACAGATGCACGTCCTCAGTGTAACTCCTGGCGACCCGGGGCCGACGTGGGAGGTCACCGCCAACGAACTGGCGGCATCAGTTCAAATCCCGTTCACCATCCTGTTTGGACAGCAGACTGGGCGCCTGGCGAGCGATGAGGATAAAACAGACTGGGCCATTCGCCGCAATACCCGCCGCAACGGCTTCCTGACTGACCGAATCACAGCCTTGCTGGAGCGCTTCTGGACCCTGGGAATTATCGATCCGCCGACAAATGGAGAGGTCACCATTTCATGGTCCGACCTGCTGGCACCGGGCGAGAAAGAGAAAATCGAGAACGCTTCGAAACTGGCTGATATCGTCCAGAAAACCTCTGGCTTCTACGGTGGAGAGCCGCCATTCACAGCCAACGAACTTCGCGAGATTGTCGGCCTCGACCCTCTGCCTGAGCCAAAGCAACCACCTAACCCGAATGACAAGGTGACAACCGATGATCCACTGGCCGATGACACCGGAGCAGACGGCAAAGGTGGGGCTGCCGATAGTTCCGCGCAGCAAGGTTGACCCGACGCGATCGGCGAAGCAGGTCAGCGCAATGTTCCGGGATATCGAGGACCGGTATCTCGGCATCAAGCGCGCACTTAAAGCGTTGTTCGACCAGCGTCTGACCGGGAGAGAGCGAGATGTTAACAGCCACAACTGGCATTTCCTGTGTCACGTTAACGGTGCAGAGCCAACGCTCTACCAGGTCAACGCTGGCAAGTTCATCTACGACATGTCAGCGCAGGAACTGGCCGACCTGCTCGAAGCGGTACAGTCTATTCTCGACGATTACCTGCTGGAAGGCGGCGAACAAAACCTCTGGGCGATGGATTACGTCGCCGCAGAGGCGCAGCGCGGAACGCTGGAGTCCTTCAACAACCTCTCGCAGCAGTCGCAGGTGTACGCCAGCCAGACGACGCTTCAGCAGCTTTTAAGCAGCCCTGCATACCAGAACCAGATCGCCAGTGCCTACATCAGCACGTATAGCGACTGGAAGCTGGAAGCTGACCGGGCGCGCGGTGACCTGGCGAACATCATCGCGGATGCCGTTGGGCGCGGTGTGAATCCCCGCGAAACGGCGCAGGTGATAAGCAAGCGCCTTGATGTCTCTATGGGCCGCGCAAAGACTATCGCTCAGACTGAGCAGGTGGGCGCGCTGCGGCAGGCGCAATGGAACGAAACGGACTGGGCGGCGGATAGGCTTGGGCTGAATACTGGCTTGCTGTGGCTGTCAGCGCTCAAACCGACGACGCGCAGCTGGCATGCCAGCCGTCACGGAAAGATCTACACCACCGAGCAGGTGCGAGACTTCTACGCCGAGAACGGCAACCGGTACAACTGCTATTGCAGCCAGATTCCGGTGCTACTTAACGACGACGGCAGCATATTTAACAAGGGGCTGGCGGATAAGCTCGCCACTGAGAGGAAAAAGTGGCGAGACTCAGATGCTTAAACTATCGGTACGACAGCATCAATATGGAACTCAATTGTAAAAGTTGAAGTTTCCACATTTACGACGTCAGAGAGAGCATGCATCACGGCTTTAATAACTTCCTTATCATTGAGCTTCGGCTCGTTAGATGATTCAAAAACAGCATCAAGAGTTTGTTTTTTGCCTTCAATAAAGGCGTGAAATAGCACTTTATACTGCATATTAACCCCTTGTTTTTAGTGAACAACCATTAGCATATTGAGGACAATACATGAAGCTGTCCAGCATTCATGTGAAATCCCTCGCCATCAACGCCTCCAACATCTCAACGACAACCATCAACGGCCAGGAGCACTACGTCATTCGTGGTGCGGTTCCGATCGTCGATGACATTGTGATGAATGGCGGTCTGTACCCGGCGGAGGAGATTAACAATAGCTACCAGACGATGGAAGGCAAGCTGATGCCTCTTCCGCACCCGATGGTAGATGGCAAATATGTCAGCGCCAATGACCCGCGGGCCATTAACAGCTATCACGTCGGAGCATGGGCGCAGAACGTCAGCAAGTCAGGCGACCAGGTCGTCATGGACGTTTATATCAATAAGGCGGTCGCCGAGACAAAGCCTGACGGTAAACGCCTTATTAATCGCCTCGATGAGATGATCGCCGGCACCAACACCGACCCGATCCACCTGTCTACCGGATTACTCACGAACAAAGAGAGAAAATCAGGCGAGTCGAAGCAGAAGAAATACTCATGGATCGCTCGCAATATGCAGTTCGACCATATCGCTATCCTGCTCGATGAGCCTGGTGCCGGTACTCCAGAAGAAGGCGTCGGCATGTTCGTGAATGCCGATGGTCAGGAAGGCGAAGTCGAAACGGCAAGCCTCGTTGATGCGGCAAATAGCCTCAAAGATGGCCTGCTGAACAAAGTAAAGTTCTTCCTCACCCATAACTCAGATGCCTCATTCGATGAAATCTACCAGATGCTGCGGGAAGCCATTCGCGCGCCGTCAGGCAGCGATGTTTATCGCTATGTCGTCACCGTATGGCCAGACAAATTCATCTTCGAAGAGGGCAATAAGCTCTTCCAGCAAAAATACCTCATCGACGACAGCACGGTCACGCTTGTCGGCGATCCAGTAGAGGTCGTGCGCAAACCCACTGAGTACGAAGTCAAAACCAACGGAGAAACAAACCCGATGAAAGAGAAGATGATCGCCGCGCTCAATGCCGCAGGCGTTAAAACCGAGGGGCTGACCGACGATCAGGTCTGGGATGCCTATAACCAGCAGGTACAGAAGAAAGCAGGCGACCAGCCGGGTACTCAGATTAACTCTGACGCGATTACCGCAGCAGTAAATCTGGCGATTAAGCCTCTGACCGACGAGATCAGCACGCTGAAAACCCAGCTGCAGGCCAATGCTGAAAAAGACCTCAAGACCAAGCGTGAAGCGGTCAAAGCGAAATTCCCGTTCATGACCGAAGCGGCGATCAACTCGCTGGCCGGCGAAGCGCTGAACGACATGTACTCGCAGTGCCAGACCAGCACAGGTCTGAACCCGGCATTCCAGGGGAATGGCGCTCAGAGTGAAATCCTTTCTATGGAGGCTCCTGAATAATGGCTCTCGCACCTCGTTTCCATACCGTAATCGCGGGCCCGGCCCGCAAGAATGACCCGCAGGTCATTGAAGCAATCATGGCGGCAGCAGTGAAGCCCGGATCTCTGGTAATGCTGGATAGCACAGGGAAACTGGATGTTCACAATGTGGCCGGTGGTGCAGGAGTAGCCCTGGCGCTCCAGCACAATTATATCGGCGGCGGTGATATCCGCGATGCAGTGCCGGCCGGGGATACTGGCGCAGCCATCATGTGCGAAGACGATGTCGATTACCACATGCTGGTAAAGGCTGGCGAAGTGTTGTTGGAAAACGAAGGCCTGGTTTCTGCCGGTGACGGCACACTGGCCAAGTCGACCACTCCAGCCACCGACCAGGTCCTCTTCTTTTCACGCGAAAAAATCACCGTTGGCGCTGAAGCCCAGCTCGTGAAAGTTCGCAAATCAGGGAAAGCTACCGCATGAGCATGATCGTTTTTAACAAAAAGCTGGTTACTGAACATAACCAGATCAAGAAGGCATGGAATCAGCTGCTGATGCAGCGCGAATCCTTCAACGTTAACCAGAACAACATTTCCGCCCAGTACTGCGGCGCGCTAGAAGTTAACCAGGCTGCGCTGATCTCTAAAGACTACTGGCGTGAAGTGGACAACATCACTACCCGAGTCTTCCGCAACGACGAAGGCAACGGCCTGCTTGATGACCTGCTCGGTCTCGGTACGCCGATCTCTATCGGCAAGACGGCGGCGCTGTACCGCGTTTCCAGTGACGCTGGCAAGGTTCATCGCACACTGACTGGCCATGTCCCGGAAGAGCTGGATAAAGTCATCTACGAAGCCGGCGACCCGATCCCGATCTTTAACACCGGCTACAGCCGCGAATGGCGTGAGTGGAACGGCATGCAGTCCGAAAACCTCGACGCGATGGCCGATGACCAGGAAGCGCACGTTGCGGCTATCCGTGAAGACATGGCTGACTACATGCTTTCAGGCGATGCGAAGGTGAAGGTGAAGGGGTATGTCGGCGCCGGTATCACCAACCACGCCAACACCAACCAGGTAGACCTGAGTGCTTCAGGCCTCAATATCGACCTGACCACTGCTACTCCTGACGAGATGGTCGCTTTCTTCACCGGACCGTTCGCGAAGCTTCTGGACGATAACTACGTGCAGGAGAAGGTGAAGGTTTGGGTGTCGCCTGACATCATGCGCAACATGAGCAAGCCCTACTCCTCCGCTGCGGGCTTCAAAGAAGGCACCGTGCTGGAATACATCCTGCGCTACGGCCGCATTGAGTCGGTGAACCAGACCTTTAAGCTGACCGGTAACCACTTCATTGCGTACGTTCGCAACTCGCAGTACATCAAGACGCGCATCGCCGCGCCGGTGGGTACCTTCATGATCCCGCGACAGAATCCGTTCGACAACTACAACACTCTGGTCTGGAGTGCTGTTGGTCTGCAGATTAAGCGTGATTTCAACGGTCGCTCTAAAGTCTTCAACGCACAGGGTTAAGGGGCTTCTGCCCCTTTTCTTCGGGAGAAAGCATGAAAACGTTAAAGGTCGAGAAAACCGGCTGCTGGGGCATGATTGATGGCGTCTTCCAGCAACTTCCTGTTGGCCACGAATTCGTCGCAGCGGATATTCCCGCAGCCTTTGCTGGGCGCGTGTCGGTAGTGGGAGAAGTGGAAGATAAAAAGCTGGAAGTGGCTACACCTGGCAATGATGCTGCAGAGCCTGCAGAGCCTGCAGAGCCTGCAGAGCCTGCAGAGCCTGCAGAGCAGGCAGAGCAGGCAGAGCAGAAGGAAGAATCTGCCAGCAAATCGAAGAAGGCGAAATAACCATGGCTGACCCAATCACAGCGGCAGACGTGCAGGCGTTCCTCGGTGAATTGGGTTACTCCATCCCGGCCGCTCTGCTCGATCCGATTCTCTGCGTGGTGAACAAGATTATCCCGTGCCTCGATGGTGCTGGATACGACGAATGCACGGCAAAGCTCATTCTGATGTATGCCGCTGCGCTCATGGCGACGTCATCCGGTGCCCGGCGAATAAAATCGCAGGGGGCGCCATCAGGAGCGTCGCGCTCGTTCGATTACGGAGACGACGGCATTACCTGGCTGCGTGACTCGCTGGCGAAACTGGATACCAGCGGCTGCACCAGTGAACTTCCGATCAGCGCTGGCAACACTGTGGGCCTGTTTATGGTGGTCGGGGGCTGCTAATGGCGTGGGTTTCAGTTCAGCAACGACTGCCGCGGACGTTTACCCGGGTGTGGGTGATCACCGATACAGGCCAACAAACGACGGCGTACGTGAAAAGCAATGGTGAGTGGCACATCAACTGCGACCGCATACGCGCCACAGGCGCTGTTGTGCTGCGATGGAGGGATGACTGATGTCTTCGGTTGCTTCATGGTCGTATACCGCGACAGCGACAATCTGGCGGCGCATACGCGATGCTGACGGTAGTGATACCGACGGCGGAGGTCAGCCGTACGGGTGGGAGGCGCCGATCGCTATCCTCTGCGACTACCAGGGCGGGCTCTCTGCAAAAATCGGTGACCTTGGCCGGGAAATTGTGGTTAAAAACACGATATGGAGTGAGTACGCAACGGCGCGGGAGGGAGATTACATCCTGATTGGCGCGTCGACTGATGCAGCACCGCCGGATGAGGCCGATGAGATTCGGCAGATCGTCCAGTTCGCAGATACATTCGAGCGACTGGCGGACGATTTCGCACTGATTACGGGAGTCTGATTATGGGCGCTAAAGTTCGCGGCATCCGGCAGGCCAAGGCCAACCTCGATCGCATCATCAAAGACGTTCAGGGACGTAAAGTCGTGCGAGCAATCCAGTCTGCGATGCTTATTGGTAGCGCGCAGGCAGCACTTTACACCCCGATCGATACGTCGACGCTCATCAACAGCCAGTTCAGAGAAATCATGGCTAACGGTACCAGGGTAACCGGGCGCGTTGGTTACTCTGCTTCTTATGCGGTGTTCGTTCACGACCCGGCAGTGAAACAGAACTTCACGCGAGCAACGGCCCGTAAGGAGTTCTTAACGAAGGGCTTCGAGGATACCCGCAGCCAGATTGACGCGGTGGTGAAGAAGGAGCTTTCGCTATGACCCCTCCGATGTATATGCGCCTCAAAGACCTGTTTGTGACTGAGGGGCTTACCGCGGGGTTTAAGGTCCAGTGGCGGCAATGGCGCGATACCGGCAAAGATACTGATCAGTTCATCGTATTCCGGTCTTCAGGCGGCACCGATATCACCTTTGACCTCGGCGGAGACTGGTATGTGATGGTTGATGTGATCTCCTCGAAGGCCAATCCCGATGCTGCTGACGCCGCGGTAAACGCCATTGTCGAGTATATCAGCGCGCAATCCGGCGCCTATGATTGCGTTGGCGCGCTGCGGCTTGTCGGTAATGTCCCGGCGCCGATCCCCACCGAAGAGGGCAGATTAGTAACCCGGCTACTCGTCTCCTGCACATACGGCGAATAATCGTCAGAATCACCCATCAGGCTGCCATATGGCGGCCTTTTTTAATTGAGAGGCATACATGCAAGGCTGCGCTAATGACACCGGCAAGCTGATTGGTAAGGTGGCCGTGCTCCGCATGGCTTTTGGCTGTGCTGATACGGTTCCTGCGCTTTCCGAATGGAAGCGACTCGGCGCCATGACCACCAAGGGCTTTGACTACTCCATGAATACCGTCACCTCTGAGGCTGACGATACGAAAGGTCTGGTTGAGAACCTGGTCAACAATATGGACTTCACCATCTCAGGAGAAGGTGAGTTCCGCAAGAAAGACAAGAAGACGGAAGTCGGCGCTATTGCCATCTCGAAATATATTTTCGATGAAGTGCAGGCCGGCCGTCAGCCGACAGTCTGGGTCCGCTTCGACTTCACTGGTGAAGACGCTGGCACTTATATCATGGGCTACTTCAACACCACATCCTGGTCTGGTGATTTCGGCACCTCGGATATTTCCACCTTCTCCGGAGAGTGGAAAGTTGCTGATGCAGACACCGTGGTATTTGAGGTCGCTCCGCCGGCGCTGGCGTTTACCACCAACCTGCCGACCACCAAGAGCGTGGCGGCCGGATCGGCTCTGAATATGTCGGTCGTGGTTGAGGGTGGCACTTCGCCTTACACCTACGTCTGGAAGAAAGACGGCACGGTTGTCAGCGGGCAAACAACGGCGACCTTCAACAAGGCCAGCGCTGTTTCCGGTGATGCCGGGGTTTATACCTGTGAAGTCACCGATTCCTCCGCGACACCAGTCAAGATCACGTCTGCATCCTGCACGGTCACTATCAGTTAACCACCAGGCCATTTCGTGAATAGTACAAAGGGCGTTCTGCGCCCTTGATACTGTTTATGGAGCGACTATGACCCCGATTAAAGAATTAGGCGAATGCGTTATCAGCACCGGTGACCGGGAATTCTTTTTCCGGCCGTCGTTTCGCAACATGGCGCGAATCGGTGAGCCCGAGGAGATTGTTCAGGCGTTCTATGACCTGTGCAATGATGAGGCGACGCCATTCGTGCGGCGCGTATCTGAGGCCTATATCCGCGATGAGTACAGCCGAATTCCTGATTGCGTCCTGCGGTTTATGCAAAGCGGGCTCCTGTCACGCAAAGCGATCATGGCTGCTCACACGGTACTGACAGCATGTTGTGACGATGATATCGGCGATTTGGTTGGATGGATGAAGCCGGGGAAATCACGCAAGCGTGGCTTTGTCTGGCGCCCGGGCAGCATGCCGCCGGAAAGCATGGTCATTGTCGCGCAAAACCTGATGATGCACGGCATCATCGGCAAAGCGAAGGTGCGTAAGCTGCAGCGTTACGAAACGAACGAGACAACCGCAGAATTCCGCGCATCCGACTACATCATGGCGGCCCGTAACCATTTCGGCATAAGCCGGGAAGAGGCCGAGAACCTAACGATGACAGAGTTCGCAATGATGATTAACGCCAAGTACCCCAATCAGAACGGCTTCACGCGCGAAGAGTACGACACGGTCATGGATGAAGACGATCGCCGCTGGCAGGCGATGATGGAGCAGGAACAAGCCCGT
>OGYN01002262.1_pt1 | contig 14483 bp, 10 predicted proteins | sample 1576551 | NCBI WGS metagenome assembly OGYN01 (sample SAMEA3541589, study PRJEB24748) | human gut metagenome | biome: human gut; feature: human-associated habitat; material: faeces | place: China | collected 2012 | reverse complement strand
CAAAGCGCGCCATCTTTACCATCAAGACCATTGTGGAGGACCCCGAGATCGGTGCTATCTACAAGGGCAAGGTGACCCGTCTGATGAACTTTGGTGCCTTTGTGGAGATCGCCCCGGGCAAGGAAGGCCTTGTGCACATCTCCAAGCTGGACACCAAGCGCGTGGAGCGGGTAGAGGACGTGGTTGCCGTGGGCGATGCCATCGTGGTCAAGGTGACCGACATCGACCAGCAGGGCCGCATCAACCTGAGCCGCCGCGATGCCATTCTGGCACTGGAAGCCAAAAAGGCCGCCCAGCAGCAGTAAAAAACTAATACAGACTGCATAAAATGAGAGCCGCTGTACTTTTTGTACAGCGGCTCTTTTGCGTGGAGAACCCTCTCAGGCTCACGGCGTTCGCCAGCACCCCCGAAAGGGGAAGCTTTTTGCACGCCTGCAAGCTTAGCGCGAAAGCCGGAAGGGGTGTTCCGCCGCAGCGCCGCACTTCCGTAGGAAGCAGGCGCTGCAAATGCAGTTCCCGGCTACGACCCCTCCTGTGAAAAAAGCGTCTGTCGCGCTCCGCAGAGTGCGACAGACGCGAAAATTTAAAATAATCTTTCCGCTGAACATGGCCAGAGCGCAGCGGAGGCCATTCAAAATCGTACTGTGCCCGGCAGGGGAGAGAACACAAAAAATGCTCCCCCTTGCGGGGGAGCAAATTCGGCACACAACGCCACGCTGTGCCGAAAAGAAAGGAGTGCAAAGTCAGTTTTCCTTTTTGCCCTGACGGTTCAGCACCCAGCCTGCGGCAAACAGCAGCACACCGCTGCAAGCCAGCACCGGCACGGGCCAGTTCAACTGACCGGTCTGGGGAAGAACAGGCTTATCCGGGTTGGAAGGGGAGACCGGATTGTCCGGGTTCTCGGGACTTACGGGATTGTCCGGGCTGTCGGGACTTACCGGGTTATCAGGGCTGTCCGGGCTTACCGGAGTGTCGGGATTATCCGGCTGCTCCGGAGTATCGGGGGTGTCCGGTGTGTCGGGCGTATCCGGCGGCGTGTCAGGCACATCCGGGGTGTCGGGGGTGTCCGGCGTTTCCGGGATGGTAGCGCCTACCTTGGGGGTGGCGTCCACATCGTAGATCCAGTTGTCGCCATCGGGCATGGGGATGGACACAAGGAAGGGCTTGATGGCCTCGTAGCCGTGGGATGCCTCGGTCTGCACGACCAAGTACAGACCCTGCGGCAGCTTGGTAATGTCGGCGTAGCCCTCTTCGTTCACGTCCTGCTGGGCAGCAATGGCGGGCACAACGGGCAGGTACTTTACCAGCTGGTCAGCCAGCGTGCTGTCGGAAAGATCGCCCAGCACCACGCCGCAGCCCGCAAAATCGCCGGTATAGTCAAAGTACAGGTTGCCGTTTGTGCGCTTGACCGAGGCCACCTGATACAGGGTCAGCTCGCCGCCGCGCAGGGGCACATCGTTGTGGGTGTCGTACAGGCGGACGTGGAGCGAGCCCAGCCGCCCCAGCACAATGTTGGCACTGGTGGCAAACGCCGGCAGGGCGCAGCATACCACAAGACACACAGCCAGCAGCACAGCCGCCAGACGATGACGCAGATCAATGCTTTTCATGTTCTTCACCTCTCGTTTTCTTGGGTTTGCGTGTAGAAAGCAGCATACCGATCAGCAAGATCAGCAGCATGGGCAGCGCCATAATGGGCGCAACAATAATGGGTTCAATTTTAAGCGCTTCGGCGGTAACGCGGAGGTGCTTGTACTGATCCGGTGTCTCCACGCGGCGGCCGCGCACCAGCAGGCGGTGGGTGTTGATGCCATAGGGGGTGCAGGTCATCAGGGTAACGTAGTCCTTGCCTTCGGCGATCTTCAACTCATCGGTCTCGGTGGGCAGCACGATGGAAATTTTGTCCACCTCGTAGGTGAGCATCCGGTCCAGCACGGTGATGGTAAAGGTATCGCCCACTTCCAGCTGGTCGAGGTTGGTAAACAGCTTTGCGCTGGGCAGGCCGCGGTGTGCCGAAATGACCGCGTGGGTGGACGCGCCGCCCACCGGCAGGCTGGTGCCCTCTAAGTGGCCTGCGGCAATCTGCAGCACGCTGTCGTCGGTGCCGTGGTAGATGGGCAGCTCCACGCCGATTTTGGAGATGGTGATGTAACCCATAATGCCCGTGCCGGTAATATCCAGCGTTTCGTTGTAGCCGGTAAGCTGATCCGGGCGGTAAAGGGCGTTTTCGTTGGCGGCCACCTGTGCGTTAAAGGCATCGGCGGCGTCAAAGTAGGCGCTGTAATCCGCATCGGTCATGTTGTCCACGTCCTGCGCGTAGCTTGCCACCGCGCGGGACTGGTTGCGCTGGTTGACGTAATCGCTGATGGTGGGGTATAACATCACGGATAGACCCACGAAAAAGACGAGGATCAATATAATGGTGCTTTTGTTCTTTTTCATGGGCTACTCCCTAACGTTATAGTTTCAGGATCAGAGCAGGGGGCCTTGCGGCCCCGCTCTGTGCCGGGGAAAAGGAGAGCTTAGCGGTTCTCCATGCGCTTTTTGGTAATAAGCAGGATGGCTGCTGCAACCATCAGGCCGCCGCCAACAACGTAGAAGATGGTGGTGCCGATGCCGCCGGTGCCGGGCAGGGTAGAACCCATGCGGTTCTGGATCTCGATGGTCAGAGTGCTGTGGTCAACACTACCGGTAAACTTATCACCGCCCGTCAGTTCAGTAAGCTTGGGGTCGTCAGCTTCGATTTGATGATCAGCGGTAACGGTAAACTTTATAGGCTCAATGGAGTTATAGCCGGCGGGAGTGATGATCTCCTTGATCATGTATTCGCCGTCATCAATGCCAGTCCACTCGAAGGTGGTCAGTTTCTTGTCCTCAACCTCACCGTTTTCGCCAACGTTCAGTTCCTTGACCGGAGCATAAGCGTCATCACCCTCCATAATGTGGGAAGTGCCATCGGTGGGGACAGCAGGCAGCTTTTTGTACAGAGCAAAAGCTGCGCCGGGCAGAGCAATGCCGTCCTGATCGACCTTATTGGCAACAACTTTATAGGTGAAAACAATGTTCTTGTCCGGGGCAGTTTTACCCTTTCCGTCGCCATTCGGGTTGTTGGAGAATACCAGATAAGCTTCGTTCGGGTTGCCGGTAGAACCAAGGACAGCATCAGAATCCAGAATGGCAGTATATTCGACCGTGATTGTGGAGCCGTTGGTTGCACCGAACGCCTTCACATTATCAATAGAAACAGTCAACTTTTTATTTGCAGAATCCCAAGTGCTGGAGTATTCACCAGCGGACAAAGTTTTATCACCGACCTTGACGGAGGTGATATTTCTATAAGTCAGGTGCTCCATGATATCGACAAACTCCACATAGTAGGTGTCGAAGTTGCTCACATTGCCCAGAGTAGCAGTCAGCTGGTAAGGAATAATATCGCCGATATCGTAGTCGGCAGAATCCTGCCAGTCAGTAGTTTCGCCAGTGGAATCGTTTTTGTCCTTGACCTTCTTCTGAAGGGTGGGAATATCAGTTTTTACCTGAGGGGTAACAGTTTCAGGGCCGCTCACCAGCAGAAGGGTCAGGTTCGAAGCATCATATTCGCCTTCCACTTCGGTAACGTCTTTGATCAGATAATAGCCAGCAGAAGGAAGAGCAATGCTGCCAGTACCTTCGGTTTTGTCAGTGGTCAGGTAACCGTTAGCAACAAAAGCCGCAAACTTAGTGGCGTGTTCCGCATCAAATTCTGCTAGTTTCTCTGCAACATCAGATGCGCTCTCGCAGGAGGCAAAATCGGTAGTGGTCTTTAAAGCTGCCAAAAGCTCATCACCCTTAACACCAGTGCCCCATTTAACATCAGACAGTTTCTTGGTGGTGGAGTCCAGCTTTGCACTAAAAATCTGATAGGCTTCAAAGTTATGATTCGTAACGTTGACCTTAGAGCCGGGAACTTCCGTACCGGCAGCCGCCCACGCCGGGATCGCCATGGCGCAAACCATAGCAACTGCCAGCAGCGCAGCCATGAGTTTTTTCATTGCTTTCTTCATGGAAAGAGCCCCTTTCTTTTCTGCCCCTTGCCGCCCCCCTGCATTTTGCACAGGGGGGAGGGGTGTGGTTTTTGTTCGGACTATCGCGTAAACATTGCGCTGGGCGGGCGGGGTTTAAGCTCCGGGCGTCCGGCAGGGAAGTGCAGTTTAGTCATCTGCCCTCCTTTCGCGTCTGCGCTTGCGGTGGATAAAGCTATATGCCAGCGCAGACAGCATCATTGTGCCGCCCACGGCTGTATACGGGAGTGTACCGGTGCCGCCGGTAGAGGGGAGCTCGTAGCCAACGATCTCCTTGTTGGTCAGCGTAAGCAGACCGCCGTTTTCCACACCGGTCTTGTTGCTTTCGCTGTAGGTCACGTCGTACTTGCCGCCGGTAGAAGCTTCCTCGATATAGTAGAAGAAACCTTCTTGCACGTCCTCGAAAACATAGGTCCAGCTGTTCTTCTTGTTAAGGGTAATGGTTTCATCGAAGCTGAAATCGCGGTTTTCCTTGCTGTTACCGTCAGCATAACGATACAGATGCACTGTGACATCTTCCTCCGGACCGGAGATCGCCTTACCGTCCTTATCCTGCCAGAACTTCTGGATCGTCAACCAAGTACGCGTATTCTGCACGGTGTAGTTCTTTTGCTGACCGCCGGTGCAGATCACAACCTTGCTTTGCTCTAAATCAGTAGGCTTATTAGTTTTTTCCCATGCATGAGCAGCGGTTTCATTACTGTCTGCGTCTGCAAAGATGAAATACACAGGATCAGCCGTGCCGATTTTGTAGCCAGCAGGTGCATTGGTCTCAACGAGTCTGTAGAGCGTATCGGGCTCGATGCGGAAGTGCCCGCGGGTGTCACCGTCTTTCTCGTTATCACCAAGGTAGAGAACGATCTCGCCATTCGCATCCGTTGTATGCAGGGACTGTCCGTCATGGGCGATGAATTCAGTTCCGTTGTAGGAGGAGAGCGTAAACTCTGCACCCTTCAAACGCGTCAACGGATTCAGACTGTCAACCTTATACAGTGTGAACTGACTGCGAGAAACGGAACCGCTGGCATCAAGTTTGGTAACTTGCGTGTTGCTGTTTGCGTGGTGATCACCTGTAAGCTCTGCAACATTCGAAAGCGTCACGTTATCGTTGGAATCCAGCACGTAATCGTACTTTAATACATAACCGCGAGCATCGTCCAGCGTAAACTTCATGGTATGGGTGTCATAACCAGTGCTGCTGTCTGTTGTACGCTCGTAGACCATACCATAGCTTGTAGTAGGCAGCGGCTGGCTAGTACCCTCTACATAGGGATAATCGTACAGCTTTACGCTGTCCATATCCAGATGTGCCGTAACAATCTTGTCCTGCACAGCCATCGTATCGGTCAGGGTCACCGTGTCGCCGTCCTTCAGCAGGTCGGCGCAAGCGGGATTGATATCCAGACTGTAATGCACCGCAAGCTGACCGGTTTTGGCGCCTTCTTCATTTTCAAGCGCTTCATACGTTGCACTCTTGGTCAGGTATTCAAGATCACGGTTTAAGGTAATGGTAGCATCGGCGTCCTTGCCGTCCCACTCTGCCGTATTGGTGTAGGTTCCGGTTACGGTTTTCGGGTTATTCCACTGGGGGTCCTGAACAGTTGCCGCGTAGCGGACAAGGAGATGCGTCAATCGCTTGCCTTCAGGCTTACCAAGTTCATGTTTGACTCGCCAGTCGTCGAGGTTTTGAAACTTAAAAGTAACGGTCTGACCCTTGCAGGTGACATCAAAATTCTTCGGATCACCGAACGTGAAATTGCCATGTCCATTCTGCTGGCACCAATCAGTCCAGCCAAAGAGACCTGTGGCACTGCCTTCCTTAAAAGTAAGTCCATCGGGGAGTGTATCGGTTACCGTAACGGTGTAGTTTCCGTCCTTGTCCTTGGAAAACTCCGTCAAGCTGGAGACATCCAGAACAAGCTCGTAGTATACTTCCATGTCGGACTTATAGTCCCCGGTTGCAGTAGGCTTGTAGGGATTGGGGGCTTTATTGTAGTAATGATCAGAGTAGTTGGATGTGGATACACCTTTAGTAAGACCGGTTTCATCTGCATTCTTGTTATAGAAATAACTGGCGGTATTATTATAGATGTTGATCTTTGCACCTGCCGGAACATTCGTGGTGTCTACGTGCGTATAATAGCTGCTGATGTTCATGCTCTTGACAGGGGAACCGGTGTACTTGCCTTTCTCCAGATGGATGATAAAGGTGTGTATCTCTTCGGTGCTATTTGAAGCAGAAGTTTTGGTGTGGTTGTCAGCATCGCTTGCGTTATCGAAGGAATCGGTATAGTAGTCGATTGTGACTTTAATACCGGCTTCTGCAGCATCTGCAGCAGTAAGCGTTTTGTTGTCTGCGGTTGTAAAAGTCAGATTCTTACGGATCTCACTCTCCAGCTCCGAAGCAATACCGTAGTGCTTAACATTCTCAGAAACTTTGATGTGGTCAACAAAATCATACGTCGTCCAAGAATTAGGCACATCGGAATAAAGCCTCCATCCTGCGGTGTACTGATTTTTTTCACCGGTAGAGGTAAAGTTGCCGGTGGGGCTTTTACTAAAGCCCCAGCTACGGTCGGACGGCGTAACATCCTTTCCGACTGTGTAATCCTTACCATCTACCTTGAAGGTGGAATCATTATGCGCCATCACAGGCTTGCCAGTCGTCGAATCTGTCGGCACAGTCGTTTCGTAGGTGAATTTATACTCCATGCCGTAGGCATCCTCATTAAAGGTGTAGGTAAAGCCTTTTTTATCGGCGTTGGGCTTAAATGGCTCGCCAATACTCGCGGTGACCCATTTGCCGTCTTTGTCGCGGACTTGTTCCAGCTTGATGCTGCCGTTGATCAGAGCACCCTCGGTAGTGATCGTGTCTACGACCGTAGAACCCTTCAGGTTCTGCGCGTAAGGATTCTTGACGCCCACAGTCCATGTTATGGTGTTGGTGTCGGGATCGTAAGAACCGTTTTTCCAGATACGATCTTCAAAACTAGTCGTCCACCACTTCCAATCATCCTTTTTGTTGGAGCGTGCTTTATTCTTGAATTCAACGGAACCAGCACCTGCGGCAGTGTTTTTGATTATCTTGACGCGATAGGTCAGCCGATAACTCTCACCAGAGTTAAGCTTGACCAGATTTTCGATATGAAAGCTGTTGTCAGTAACATGATTTTGGTAATTCTCGATCTCGGTCTCATGGTTGTCTTTATCGATTTTGACCAGCTTAAAGCTGTCGGTTACATATTCGCCCGCAATCGTGTCGTTGTTTTGGAGTTCGTCCAGAATCTCAATGGGGTCGCTCCAGCCATCCTTAGAGGAAACGATGACGGTGTATTCAATATAGGTGCCGTCACTATCCACAACGGGGGTAGCGCCCTTCTTTTCAATAGCAAGATCGCGCGGCAACTTGACAAGAAGATCCAGCCCGGTCGGGAAGTGGATCTTAGAGCTTTCCTCAAAGCCGACTGTGGAAACTTCTGCCTCAAAATCGAAGTGTCCGGTAAAAGGCTTTGAAGTATCAAAATCGTTATAGAAAGTAAGATGGACAACACCATCCGTATCAACTACGCCAGTACCAACTTCTTGATTCCCGTCACTTTGGTTGATCAGCTTGAAGTCTTTATTTTCGGTCAATTCAATGCCGTCAGGAAGCTTATAGGTCAGGGTTTTTAGCGTAAGATGATCCTTAAGGGCATTTTCAGGGATATTAAAGGTGTAGTTCAGACTAAGCTTATCGCCATCCATCAACTCAATAGAAGAAGTTCCCGGCTCGAGGATCTGGCTACCCTTCTTTACGGTGATACCGGTAATGCCGCCCTTATTCGTACCCTCGGGCGTTTCCACAAAGTAGTCAAGATAGGTCGTTTTCCCCGCCGTCATCGTGGGCGTGCGGTTCGGACGGCTGGCGGAGATGGTAGGCAGCTGGCTGGCGTACTGGGCGGCGGCAACACTCACTACGCCCAAAACCTCGGCGCTGGAAAGGGTAACTTCAGCCACCTTGCCGTCCACATCGCCGGAGATGACGGTCAGCGTGTCATCGTCCACTGCGCTCACGATGCCCACGGTCTCCACGGGCTGAGCGTCAGTCACGGTAGTGGTCTGCGGTTCGGCAGCGGGGGAAACCACGCTGGGCACAGCGGTGTCGGCGCTGTCCACCGGCTTTTCGGCGGGCTGGTCCGTGTCAACGGTGTCGGGGATATCGGGGAGGTCAGGGGTATCGAGGGTGGTCGCGTCCTCGGCGGCAGGGGCGGTATCCAACGCAGCAGCGCCGGATTCCTCAAGTTCTACGCCGTTCTCGCCCTCAGCGTCCATGCTGAACAGGTCGTCCAGACCGTCCGCTGCACCGTCGGCGCTGCTGTCCACAGCCACGGTGCGGGTGACGTACTTATTATAAATAACGATGTCGCCCACATCGGCGGCGCTGCCGTCCTCGCCGTCCAGCAGCCATTCCATGTCGCTCATGGAGCTGCGCAGGGCAAGCACACTGGCCTCCTGCGGGATAGCGCTTTGGGGGATACCGGCGTACTTCAGGCAGTAAGAGAGGAACATCACGTCCCACTCGCCGTAGGGGTTGCCGTAGGACTGACCGTAGCGGGAGTAGTAGTGCAGGGTCACGCCGTCCGCGGGGTCGATCTCAAAGTTTTTCTCGCTCTGCTCGTAGCCCAGCTGGGTCTGCGCCACGCTGACCAGATCCTCGGCCCAGTTGCCGGTCATCACGGCCTCGGCGTTGGCGGCCTGCCACTCCTCGGGGGTCTCAAGGTCGGCAGAAGTGTCGCTCAGGCAGGCAACGGTGTGGTGGTGCTCCGGCAGGGGGCAGGTGAGCACTTCCTCGTAGCAGGCGTCAGTGTGGTGGTGGTAGATGGGCTCCACGGTGTCCACCATCGGCGCCAGCGCCACGGGCTCGGCCACAGCCATAGCCGCCAGCTCGGCGCTCTGGGTGGGCTCCACCACCTGCTCCACAAGCTCGCCCTCTTCCAGTCCGCAGGTCAGCTCGTACTCGGTGGTATAGCAGCTTTCGTCGTGGGTATGCTCAAATTTGTCGCAGATCAGGCTGCCGTCCTCGGGGTCAAAGCAGTCGTCACCGTGGACGTGCTCTTCCTCCATGCAGGTCAGGGTCTGCACCTCGGTGTAGCAGTCCTCGGTGTGCTCGTGGGGCACAAACTCGATCTGCGGCTCCAGTGCCAGCGGCATTGGCTCAGCCTCAACGGTGGGCTGGCTGGCCTCGGCGGCGGCCACTTCGGCTGCGTTTTCAAGGTCGCCTTCATTATAACCGCAGGTCAGCACCTTGGTGTAGCAATCAGCCGTGTGGGTGTGCTCTTCCTCGCCGCACTGGTACTGCGCGGTCATCGAGATGCCCACGCCATGCAGCTGCCAGTTGACGAACAGGGTGGTGATCATGGCAAGTGCCAGCACAAACGCGGTGTAGCGCCGCAGGGTGTGCCGGTCCTCGCGGAACCGCTCCATGTACGTTCTAAGAATGTCGTTCATAACGGAATACCTCCTCCCGGGGTCAATGGATCAACGAGAAGCTGGACAAGGGCCATATCCTCAGGAAAACCCTGCCAACGATCTGGCTTTTTTCAACGCAGCCTATCACGCTGCTGCGGCTGTCGATGGAGGTGGAGCGGTGGTCGCCCAGCACGAAGTAGCGGTTTTCCGGCACCTGATAGGGGAACCGGATGTCGCATTCGCCCACGGTCAGCGCGTCCACATAGGGTTCGTCCAGCGCCACGCCGTTTACCGAGACCACGCCGTTCACGTCCATATCGATCACATCACCGGGCTGCCCGATGATGCGCTTGAGCAGCAGCTTGTTCTGCCAGTAAAACCCGCATAACTCACCGTTTTCAATGTGATTGGATTTTACCAGCAGGATAATGTCCTTATCATTTAACGTAGGGTTCATGCTGTCGCCGGAGACCTGAAGCACCGGCAGAAACAGCGTAGCCAGCAGCACAGCTACTGCGGCTACCACCACCAGAATATAGATCGTACTGCGCAGCACCCGCTGGTAGCGGCTCTGGTACGCAAGACGCTCACGTTCTGCGGCCACTTCCTCGGTGGAAGGAATGGAAGCGAACCGGATATCGCGTTTTTTCATGTTTCCTCCGAAGGCAGACCGTCGGTGCTGCGGTACTGGTCCAGCAGATCGTTAGCCTTGCGGTCAAATGCCTGCCAGCGCTGCTGCACCTCCTGCTCGGCGCGCTCTACCATGGCCTTGCAGTCGGCCTCAGTCTGGGCGCGCTTTTGCGCGGCGTCAGCGGTCATGGCGTCGCATTCCTGCTGCGCCTGCGCTTTCAGGCTGTCGGCGTCTGCCTGTGCCTGTTCCAGAATGCGTTTGGCCTCGCTGCGCGCCTGCGAAAGGGTGTTGGCGGCGGTGGCGTTGGTGTCCGCAAGGCTGGCCTGTACCGAATGCAGATAGTCATCGGCGGCAGCCTGCGCGGCGGCGAACACGTTGTTCAGCTCCAGCGCGGCCTGCGCGATGGAACCGGCGCTTTCCAGCCGGAGCTGCCGGTCCTGCAGCTGCGCGGTGAGCGCGGCGTTCTGCGCCTTGAGCTGGTCCTCGCTCTGTTTCAGCGCATAGATGATCTCTATCAGTTCAGCGCGGTGCATTCGCCGCAGTTCACGATCTGCCATTTGTGTACAAACTCCCGAATGTAAAGATAACGAAAAAACTTTCGGAAATACCGAAAAAACTTAAAGAAAATGCCTGAAAAATCGCTTGCCACCGCGCTATTTGCGCGACCAGAGGGGTCTTTTATAAGCTACCCTATTGTAGCACATTCCCTGTAACAACAATATAACAAATCAGACACAAAATCAAGAGGTAAAGCCCAAAAAAATATCGCAAATTGTTCTGCTTTGTGTGCAAAACACCCAAAAATAAGGTAATATACTGCAGAGTTGTTAAAATTTCCCTTCATAATTCATGAGCGTGAAGTTCTACGCAGTAATACACTGAATTGCTTCGCCTACGAAAAACGGGAGCCGCACTTTTTCGTAAAAAGCGCGGCTCCCGTTTCCAAACTTTGGGGTGATCCTTTTACTTACCGAAGCTGCCCAGCAGGCTGTTCAGCGATACAAAGGACTGGTAAATGACGTTGACGTTGTTGATGATGGAGCTTGCACCGGAGAAGATGCGGGCGATGTAGTTGAACACCTTGCCAACGTCCAGGAAGGCCTGATAAGCGTTGTTGGCACCGCCGTCCAGATAGGTCATCTCTTCGGCTTCGATGGCGGAATAGCTGGCGGGCATTTTCATGGTAGAAGTAGTCATGGTAAGATCCCTTTCTTCAATGGTATCATTGCGTTTACAGCAGTGTTCAGAACATGGTGGCGACCAGCAGGGTGGTAAGCAGGGCACCGGTCACAAGTGCGGGCCCTACATACTTTTGCCACTGGGTTGTGGCGGGCGGGGTGGTGGGCTGCGGCACAGTGGTGCCGGCCTTGGCAGTCCAGTGAGCGTAGATGGTAGCATCGGAGGTAAACACGGTGGAGGTGGTCACCTTGCTGCCGCCCACCGGCTCGGTGTACCAGCCGTCAAAGGTGTAGCCCGTCATGGTAGGCTGCTCGGGCGTGCTCTCCAGCTTGCCGGACAGGTTCGTGTAGGTGACCACAGTAGAGCAGATGCCGCCTTGGGCATCCATACCAATGGCGTACACGTTCTCTTCCTTTTTGCTCCCTGAAGTTTTGTCGGCAGCAAATGCAGCCGGCAGCGCGCAGCACAGCAGCGTGAACAGGCAAAGCCCGACCACCAGCGTTTTCAGGAATTTTTTCATGAGATCCCTCGCTTTCCTTCACAAAGATGGAGACACTGCCCCGCCCGGGCACAGCCCGGACGCAGGAGAAGTTTCTTCAACTTATTTTTATCACATCCAGTGTACCAGAAGCGCAACAAAAAATACAGTCTTTTGAGAAAATAATAAGAAAAATCAAGAAAAAAATAAATTTCACCTTTGTAAGATGAATTTTATACCCTTGCGGACTGTGTTTTATGAAAAACGCATCCCGCAAAACTTACCTTTCGTAAAAACATGGAAGGATATGGAAAACGCAAACCCCCTGCCGCAAAGCCTGAAAACCGACCCAAACCCAGCTGGCGGCGCACAGAAAAAAGCTGCAAAAACACGGCGCACCTCTTGTGGAAAAGCGGAAAATATGTTATACTATTTTGCATGATGCGCCATCGCCAAGCGGTAAGGCAGGGGACTTTGACTCCCCCATCGTAGGTTCGACTCCTGCTGGCGCAACCAGAAGAAGGCCGTTGTACAGTTTCCTGTGCAGCAGCCTTTTTATTTTTTGCCCTCCGGCAGCTTGAAGTAGCCGCGGTATTCGTCTGAGTAGATCTTGCTGCCCATACGGCTCACGCCGCCGTACAGGTGGGTGCGCATCAGCGGCTCAATGGCGTCCAGATCCTTTTCCCGCAGAATGCGCAGCATCTCGGCGTGTTCACTGACAACGCTGGACACGTTGCGCGCACCCACGATGTCCAGACGGATAAAGCGGGAATAGTCTGCCTGCGGGCGGGTCATCTGTTCCCAAAGGTACTCCTTGCTGGTTTTGCGGAACCAGTACTCGTGCATGGCAAGGTCGCAGCTGAGAAAGTGGTTGAAATCAAAGTTTTCCGGGGCGCTGCGCCCCGCGGCGGCTTCCAGCAGCATATTATAAAGGTGTTCTACCGCAAGGATCTCCATGGGCGAGCAGCTCTGCACAAAATCCCGGAATACCATGCCCTCCACCGCAACACGCTGGAAGATGAGCTGATCTACCACGCCAATATCAATGGCGGTAACGATGGTGCCCTTGCAGGGGATGATTTGCACAAAGCGGTTCTGTTCCAGCCGCTGCAAAACGCTGCGAATGGGGGTGCGGGAAACACCGAACCGCTTGCACAGCTGGTTTTCGCTCAACGCTTCCCCGGGCAGGATCTTCAACGCGCAGATCTCGTCCTCGAGAATATGATAGAGCTCATCCGTGTGCTGTAATGTAGCCATAGTCGTTCTCCATTTATCCGGTAAATTAAGCTTATTATCATTGTACCGTTACAGCAACTGAATGTCAATGCTGGAATGGAACTTAATTTGAACACTTGTATACAAGCACGCGCGCTCGCGCACGGAACTGTTCCTGAAACTGGAAAACGGATATACCACTTTGCAATGCGGGAAAAGTGTTGATAAAATGCCGCAATCAAGTGACTGCTGTACCAAATGCACAAAGAAAACAGGAAATAACTATCAAATTGCTATAATTGCAAGGCGCTGTGCTTGTTTCGCGGTAACGCTGCGAGATGATATGCTGTATACAGGATTTTACTAAAAAGCTGAAAGGGCACACACCCCGCAGATACCGGCTCGTCCCCGGCAAATACAACAGGGTGTTTGCCTTTTTGCGTGCGTGCTTGCTTTGCTGCACAAAAGGCGGTAAACTGGGTACAGACAAAATGCCCGAAAAGGAGAAACGACATGGCATATACAAAGGCTGACCTCAAGCACGACCTTGCCGCGATGGGGCTGACAGGCAACGAGACCATCCTGATCCATTCCTCCATGAAGTCCATCGGCCCGGTGGAGGGCGGCGCAGACACGGTTCTGGACGCATGGATGGAGTTTTTTGCGGAGGGCTTGCTGCTGCTGCCCACCCACACATGGCGGTTCATCAACGAGGAAAACCGGGTGTTCGATGTGCGCCGCAGCCCGTGCTGCGTGGGCATTCTGCCGGAGCTGTTCCGGCAGCGCCCCGGCGTGGTGCGCTCGCTGCACCCCACCCACAGCATGGCGGCTTACGGCAAGGGGGCGGCTGCGTATCTGCAAGGAGAGCTGGACGCCAACACCCCCTGCACTCCCGGCGGCTGCTACGACCGGCTGCGGGCAGTCCATGGCAAAGTGCTGCTGCTGGGGGTCACCCACGCCCGCAACACCTTTATCCATAGCGTGGAGGAAGTACTGAACGTGCCGAACCGCCTGACCGACAAGCCCATGCAGATGACCGTGGTGGACGAAGCCGGGGCGCAGCACACCGTCTATATGCGCCGCCACTACAACGCGCAGCAGCCGCATATCTCGGAGGATTTCGTCAAGCTGGAACAGGCGTATCTGGACTGCGGCGCAGCCCGGAACACGAAATTTGGCGATGCAAGCTGCATTTTGTGCGACGCCGAGGGGCTTTTCCGGGTCACCCGCCATGTTCTTGCCCCGAACCCCGAAGCCTTTGTCACCGAGCCGGTCATCCCGCCGGAGCGCTGGCAGGGTCTTTGCACCGGTAAAACCGGCGGGTGAACCGGCGCGCCTTCTTCTGTGTCGGACGATTGGAGATGGCCTCCGCTTGCGCTTTGGCCATGATTTAAGGAATTGCATTTTAAAAAAGAGGGACAGAAATGCCCGCGGGCATTTCTGGAGGAAACAGAGTGAGTCTTAATATTAC
>OGYN01002259.1_pt1 | contig 14486 bp, 8 predicted proteins | sample 1576551 | NCBI WGS metagenome assembly OGYN01 (sample SAMEA3541589, study PRJEB24748) | human gut metagenome | biome: human gut; feature: human-associated habitat; material: faeces | place: China | collected 2012 | reverse complement strand
ATAATTTTTAATCCTATAACACAAAAATCGTTATCTTTGTTGCACGAACTTAAAATTAGAACAATATGTTTGCCAAAGAAACGTATATGCAGCGAAGAGCCCTGCTGAAAAAGAACTTAGGCTCCGGAGTTTTGTTATTTCTAGGAAATGACGAGTGCGGACTAAATTACGAAGATAACACCTTCCGCTATCGTCAGGATTCTACTTTCCTTTATTATTTCGGACTGTCATGTGCAGGACTTTCGGCAATAATCGATATTGACGAAGACAAGGAAATTATTTTCGGTGATGAATTATCAATTGATGCCATCGTGTGGATGGGGTCACAACCTACACTACAAGAAAAATGCGAACGGGTGGGCGTGGCTAACTTACTGCCATCCGCAGAAATAGTCAGCTATCTCCATAAATGTGTCCAAAAAGGGAAGTCAGTGCATTATCTACCTCCTTACCGTCCCGAACATAAGCTAAAACTGATGGATTGGCTGGGTATCCCCCCTGCACATCAGGAAGGTTCCGTTCCATTCATCCGCGCCGTAGTAGCCCAGCGGAACTATAAATCGGCAGAAGAAATCGTAGAGATAGAAAAGGCTTGCAATGTGACTGCCGATATGCATATCACCGCCATGAAAGTACTTCGTCCGGGTATGTATGAATATGAAGTGGTGGCGGAAATGAACCGGGTAGCGGAATCAAATAACTGCGAACTTTCTTTCGCTACAATCGCTACCATCAACGGACAAACTTTGCATAACCATTATCACGGCAATAAAGTAAAACCGGGTGATCTGTTTTTAATAGATGCCGGTGCGGAGGTTGAATCGGGATATGCAGGAGATATGTCATCTACCATTCCTGCCGACAAGAAATTCACGCCCCGCCAACGGGAAGTCTACGAGATACAGAATGCCATGCATCTGGAATCGGTTAAAGCACTCCGACCGGGCATTCCTTATATGGATGTATACGAATTGTCCGCCCGCGTCATGGTAGACGGCATGAAAACTCTCGGACTAATGAAAGGAAATACGGAAGATGCTGTCCGCGAAGGCGCGCATGCCCTGTTCTATCCGCACGGATTAGGACACATGATGGGACTGGATGTTCACGATATGGAAAATCTGGGTGAGATATGGGTAGGATACAACGGTCAGCCGAAGAGCACGCAGTTCGGACGCAAGTCGCAACGCCTCGCCATTCCACTGGAACCGGGATTCGTACATACCGTAGAACCGGGCATTTACTTCATCCCCGAACTGATCGATATGTGGAGAGCAGAAAAGAAGTTCACCGATTTTATCAATTACGACAAAGTGGAAACTTACAAAGACTTCGGCGGTATCCGCAACGAAGAAGATTATCTCATCACGGAGACAGGTGCCCGCCGACTCGGCAAGAAAATTCCGCTGACACCCGAAGAAGTGGAAGCTTTAAGATAACCCCTGCTTTATTCACAGATGGCACCGGAATTCACATAAAACGATAAATGCCTGTACTACAACAAGTATAGGCATTTATTATTTCAAGGGGACGGTCATATTTTTAAGTATTAGTGTCAAAATTCTTATGTCTATCCAAGACAATAAGCACTATATTTGCAAGTATCCCCCATCATAACAAACTATTAATACTTTAAACTAATGGCACGAACTACTTTGTTACTTTTATCTATTCTTTTTCTGCTGCCCACGAATGCAGCAATCAAAAAACTACAGGTTGAATATCTGACCAATCCTATCGGGCTGGACATAACAGCTCCCCGATTCAGCTGGCAACTAGAGTCAGCGGAAAGAGGAGTCAGACAAACAGCCTATCAAATCACGGTAGCGACCGATGCAGCCTGTCTAAATCCGGTCTGGACTTCCGGAAAGGTGGCATCTGACGAATCATTGCACATCTGTTATGCAGGACCGGCTCTCACCCCTTCCACCCGCTATTATTGGAAAGTAACCGTGTGGAACAACAAAACCGGAGAAGAGACTTCGACGGAAAAGGCTTTCTTCGAAACAGGACTGCTGTCCGACGGATGGTCGGGAGCGCAATGGATCAAGGCAACTCAAATAAACAAGAATTCCAAAATCAATCCGGAAGACAAGAAACAGACAAAGGCACGAATGCTGCTGGAAATGGATGTCACACTGACTTCCGGCAACGCATCCGTTCTTTTCGGCGCACGCGATGCTTCCAACGTATTCATGTGGTCTGTCAATACGCTGGACAATGAAAAAGAGCCTTTGATCAGAAGACATATTTATGACAGGGGACGCCTGCGAAGTTCGGATACTCCGATCGGCAAATTCTTCACTAAATCCGACTTGCTGAATAAAGAACACCATCTGGCAATCGAAGCAAAAGATGGAGTGGTCAAGACTTATATTGACAAGGTACTGGTGGATACCTATACCGACACCGATTCCAAACTATCGAATGGATATATCGGCTTCCGGGCATTCAGAGGGAATAACACCAACGAAACGGCCATGTTTGACAATATCGTACTGACAGAGTACGAACAGAAAGGCGACAAGGAAGAAGCCAAAGTCGTTCTGAAAGAGGATTTCGAGAAACCTCAGTCCGCTTTTGAAGGCGGAGAAATCGTATCTGTGGGAGGTAATCGTAAACTGAATATGGTTTCCGGTTCCGGCGATTATCGGGTATTGCAGGTTGACATGAGCGGAGTACCCATGTTCCGTAAAGAATTCAAGGCAAAAAAGAAGATTGCATCCGCCCGCATCTACAGTTCGGCTCTGGGCGTCTATGATTTGTTTATCAACGGACAACGGGTAGGAAACAAGATGGAAGACGGCAGCATACGCTATGACGAATTGAAGCCGGAATGGACGGATTTCAGCAAAACAGCCCACTATCAGACGTATGACATCACCGATTTGCTCCGGAAAGGAGAAAACGCAGTCGGCGCCCAGGTATCCTCCGGCTGGTGGAACAGTGACGTCTGCCACGGAGAGTATGGCAGTCACGAAGTAGGATTCATCGCAAAGATATTACTGAAATATACGGACGGCACTTCGGAAACGGTAGTAACGGACCTTTCCTGGCTGTCATCCATGGACGGTGCCATACGAATGGGAGACATCTACCACGGAGAAACTTATGACGCCCGAAAAGAAAGTGGATGGACGAAGCCCGGATATAATACTGCCAACTGGAACAAGACGGCTGTCAATCCTCATTTCAAAGGAGAGTTAATCGCCTTTGCCGGTCCCACCGTTCAGGTACGTCCGCATCTGAGCCGTATCCCTTTGTCCACTACTGTTTACCAAGGTGAAAAAGACGGTAAAATCAATGTAGTGAGTGTTACGGACAAACCGGCTCCTATCCGGCTAAAGAAAGGGGAAACGGCCGTCTACAACTTAGGTCAGAACATGGTCGGCTGGGTTCGGTTCAAAGTAAAAGGCGCATCGGGAACGGAGATGAAACTCCGTTTCGGCGAGATGCTGAACGACACGGGAGATAAATCGCGCGGAGACGACGGTCCTGCCGGAAGTATATATACCGCCAACCTCAGAAGTGCAAAAGCAACATTGAAGTATATCCTGAAAGGAAGCAAGGAAGGCGAATCATTCCATCCGTCCATGACCTTCTTCGGTTTTCAGTATTGTGAGATAACGGCAAGTGAAGACATCGAGGTACTTTCCCTGATAGGGGAAGTGGTCGGTTCCGCTACCGAAGAGGGAGCTTCGTTTGTCACCAGCAGCCGGTCAATCAATCAGTTATACAGCAATGTCATGTGGGGACAAAGAGGCAACTATCTGAGCATCCCTACCGACTGCCCGCAAAGAGACGAACGTCTGGGCTGGACCGGAGACACACAAGTGTTCTGCCGTGCCGCTTCTTATAATGCGAACGTATCCGCCTTCTTCGAAAAATGGATGAGAGATATGCGTGACGGTCAGCGAAGTGACGGCGCCTATCCGGATGTAGCCCCACACTCATGGGTAGGCTACGGACAGGCAGCCTGGGCTGATGCCGGTATCATCGTTCCCTGGACTATCTATCTGATGTACGACAACAAAAAGATATTGCAGGACAATTATGCATCTATGGAGAAATACATGGAGTTCCTGTCCCATCAAAAAGGAGACGGTTATAACTATAACGGTGCCGGAACAAATTATGGCGACTGGCTATCGTACGAAGATACCGAACGCCGCTATGTCAGTGTATGCTACTACGCATATACGGCACAATTGATGGCCAAAATTTCGGAAGCATTGAAAACGGACGACTGTGATGCCTACGCCTCCAAAGCAAAGGCTTACAGAAAGCTGGCACAGGAAATCAAGAAAGAATTCCAGACACGCTACATCGATGCAGACGGAGATTTGAAACAAAAGAGCCAGACGGCCTATCTGCTTGCCTTGAAACTGGATTTATTCCCGACAGAAGAAGCACGTAAGAAAGGAGTGGAAACACTGGTCCGCAAGATTGCCGGCAACGGTAACCGCCTGAGCACAGGATTCGTGGGTACAGCCATCCTGAATCAGACATTAAGCCAGTTCGGAGAATCAAATACGGCTTACGATCTACTGCTGCAACGGAACAACCCTTCCTGGCTGTATAGCATAGACCAGGGAGCAACCACTATCTGGGAACGCTGGGATTCGTATACCAAAGAGAAAGGTTTTGGCCCCGTATCGATGAACTCGTTCAATCATTACTCGTATGGAGCAGTCTCCGAATGGATGTACCGCACAATGGGCGGTATAGATATCGACGAAACACGTCCGGGATTCAAGCACATCGTATTACAGCCGGTTCCAGACAACCGTCCGGAAGTTGCCGCCGGTCAGGAACGGATTGACTGGGTAAATGCTTCGTTCCCTTCCTGTTATGGAGATATAAAGAGCAGCTGGAAAAAAGAAAATGACGGAACAGTTTCTTACCAAGTGACGATACCTGCCAACACCACCGCCACTCTTCACTTACTATTACCTACTCTCGACTATGTAGTAGAAGAAAGCGGAAAAACTGCCGTGAAAGCGGAAGGAGTTTCTTCGGTTACTTTCATGAATGGAAAGGCAGTATTAGAACTACAGTCCGGTACATATCAGTTTGTGGTTAAAAAGGAAAACAAATAGACAGAATGAAAAAAATATATTTAGTGACTGCACTTGCATGTTGTGCACTGCAACCGACCCTTGCACAAAAGCAAGAAGAATGCAAGCCCGTGAACCTTCATTGCGACCACCTGATCAATCCGCTAGGCATCGACAATGCCAATCCCAGATTGTCGTGGATGCTGGACGATGCCCGACAAGGAGCCCGGCAGACTGCCTATCAGATAATAGTCAGCACAGACTCACTGAAAGCAAACAACGAAAACGGGGAAATCTGGAACTCGGGGAAAAAGGAATCGGATCAAATCCTTGTCACCTATCCGGAAAAGAATCTTCAACCCTTTACCAAATATTACTGGAAAGTGAATGTATGGGATAAGGACGGCAAAAAGGCTACTTCGGACATCAACAGCTTCGAGACCGGAATGATGGGAATGGAAAACTGGCAGGGCGCATGGATTGGCGACAACAGAGACATCAACTATAAGCCCGCCCCCTATTTCAGAAAAACATTCGACACTCAAAAGAAAGTCAAATCCGCCAGAGCGTACATCGCCGTCGCCGGTTTATACGAATTATACATCAACGGAGAGAAAATTGGAAACCATCGGCTAGACCCGCTGTATACCCGTTTCGACAGACGGAATTTCTATGTGACTTATGATGTGACCAACCAACTTCAGAAAGGTAAAAACGCGATTGGCGTACTGCTGGGAAATGGCTGGTACAACCATCAGTCAAAAGCAGTCTGGGACTTTGACCGCGCACCGTGGCGTAACCGCCCCGCTTTTTGCATGGACCTGAGAATTACCTACGAAGACGACACGACAGAAGTAATCCGCTCCGAAAGAGACTGGAAGACTTCTTCGGGGGCCTTGATCTTCAACAGCATCTATACAGCGGAACATTATGACGCCCGCCTGAAACAGAAAGGCTGGAATACGGCAGATTTTGACGATTCGAAATGGAAGGAAGTAGGTTACAGAGCCGTCCCTTCTCAAAACGTCATATCCCAGCAGGTACAGCCGATTCGTATCGTAGAAACAATACCGGCAAAAGCTCTTAAGAAAGTGAACGACACGACGTATGTATTCGACTTTGCCAGAAATATGTCCGGAGTGACCCGCATCAAGGTATCCGGAGAAGAAGGAACGGTAGTAAGGCTCAAACACGGCGAACGCATCTATGACAACGGACGGGTGAATATGTCAAACATTGACGTATACCATCGTCCGGTAGATGACAAAGACCCATTCCAGACGGATATTCTCATCCTGAGCGGAAAGGGAGAAGACGAGTTTATGGCACGGTTTAACTACAAAGGCTTCAGATACGTAGAAGTAACAAGCAGTAAGCCTGTCGCACTTGATCAAAACAGTCTGACTGCTTATTTCGTTCATAGCGACGTTCCGCAAAAAGGAGAGATAAACACGTCAAACCCACTCGTGAACCGATTGTGGTGGGCTACCAACAACGCCTATCTGTCCAATCTGATGGGGTATCCCACCGATTGCCCCCAACGGGAGAAAAACGGATGGACGGGAGACGGACATTTTGCGATAGAAACAGCACTATATAATTATGACGGCATCACAGTCTACGAAAAATGGCTAGCCGACCACCGTGACGAACAGCAACCCAACGGAGTATTACCCGACATCATTCCAACCGGAGGATGGGGATACGGCACGGACAACGGTCTGGACTGGACGAGTACAATCGCCATTATTCCCTGGAATATTTATCTGTTCTACGGAGACAGCAAATTATTAGCCGACTGCTACGAAAACATCAAACGATATGTAGACTACGTAGACCGTACCAGCCCAAGCGGACTGACTTCATGGGGAAGAGGAGACTGGGTTCCTGTGAAATCGCATTCGTCCAAAGAACTGACCTCATCGGTATACTTCTATGTAGATACTAAAATACTGGCCAATGCCGCAAAGCTGTTCAACAAGCAGGAAGATTACGAACATTATCAGGCGCTTGCGGAAAAGATCAGGCAAGCGATCAATGACAAATATCTGAACAGGGAAACCGGTATATACGCCAGCGGCGTTCAGACGGAACTGAGCGTACCGCTGATGTGGGGTATTGTCCCCAAGGATATGAAAGCAAAAGTAGCCCGCAACCTGGCGAAGAAGGTGGAAGAAGCCGGTTTCCATCTGGATGTGGGTGTATTGGGAGCCAAAGCCATACTGAACGCCTTGAGTGAAAACGGAGAAGCCGAAACCGCTTATAAAGTAGCTGCACAAGACACCTACCCGTCATGGGGCTGCTGGATTGCCAACGGAGCCACCACCCTGCTCGAAAACTGGGATTTGAATGCTACACGTGACATTTCGGACAACCACATGATGTTCGGAGAAATCGGAGGATGGTTCTATAAAGGCTTGGGCGGTATCTTCCCCGACCCACAGCAGCCGGGTTTTAAACATATCCTCCTGCGCCCCAACTTCCCCAGTGATTTAAAGCAGTTTGAGGCCAGACACCGTTCTCCGTACGGAGAGATTCAGTCCCAATGGGAACGTAAGAAAAAAAGTGTTGTGTACAGCGTGACGATTCCTGCCAACAGCAGTGCCACTTTATACGTGCCCGATACTGTGAAAGGAGAACGTGTCATAGAGTTAGAAGCCGGAAAACATACATTCGAGTGGAAGTTGCTCTAAATTTACACTTAATAGAACATTTTATCGACCTCTGTTTTTCTAATCTTCCCTAATATTGCGGCGTAATTAACAAACCGATCAGATGGAAAATAGAATGAGAAAACGAATGACAGTTATATTGAACAGTAAAATGAATATGAGAAGATTTTACGTATCAGCAGCGTTGTTACTGACAACGCTGCTCGCGGTTGCCGAAAATAATCCCTACCGGAGTGACGTATTTTGGGTAACCGTACCCGATCATGCCGACTGGCTTTACAAAACTGGAGAACAGGCAAATGTAGAAGTACAGTTTTACAAATACGGCATTCCGGGAGATAGCATAGCGATTAATTTCGAAATAGGCGGAGAAATGATGCCTGCCGATACCAAAGGAACAGTCATCATGAGAAAAGGAAAGGCAACAATCCCCGTAGGCACCATGAAGAAACCGGGCTTCCGAGACTGCCGCCTGACCACCACCGTAGACGGAAAGAAATACTCCCATCACGTCAAAGTGGGTTTCTCGCCGGAAAAGCTCCGTCCGTATACCACCATGCCTGCCGACTTTCAGCAATTCTGGGAGAACGAAAAGGTGGAACTGGCCAAATTTCCGCTGACATACACCAAAGAGCACGTAAAGAAATACTCGACCGACCAAATAGACTGCTATCTTATCAAGTTGCAGGTGAACCAACGCGGACAAAGTATCTACGGCTACCTGTTCTATCCGAAGAAAGAAGGCAAATACCCTGTCGTACTATGTCCTCCGGGCGCAGGAATCAAAACAATCAAGGAACCTTTGCGACATAAGTATTACGCCGAACAAGGCTGCATCCGTTTTGAAATAGAGATTCACGGGCTGAACCCGGAAATGAGCGAAGAAGAATTCAAAGAAATCAGTGCCGCTTTCAACGGCAGAGAAAATGGCTACCTGTCCAACGGTCTGGACAGCCGCGACAACTATTACATGAAACGGGTATATCTGGCCTGTGTCCGCAGCATCGACCTACTGACCTCACTACCGGAATGGGACGGAAAGAATGTAATCGTTCAAGGCGGCAGCCAGGGAGGAGCATTAGCACTCGTCACCGCCGGACTGGATCAGCGGGTAACGGCCTGCGTAGCCAATCATCCGGCTCTAAGCGATATGGCAGGTTACAAAGCCGGTCGTGCCGGAGGTTACCCCCATTTCTTCCGAAATACCGTAGATATGGATACTCCCGAAAAGATCAGAACAATGGCTTATTATGATGTGGTGAACTTTGCCCAATTAATCAGGGCGGATACTTATATGACATGGGGATTCAATGATGACGTTTGTCCACCGACTACCAGCTACATTGTATATAATGTATTGAATTGCCCGAAAGAAGCATTGATCACTCCTATTAATGAACATTGGACCTCCAGTGACACAGAGTACGGACATCTGCTTTGGATAAAGAAACATCTGAAATAAAAGCAGTAGAAAAGGAAAAACCGCCGAAAGCAGAAATAACTGTTATCATATCATTATTCAGGCACGGCTTACAGAGTTTTTATGGTTCTGTTTTAATCGAAACCATATTAATCTGTGTAAGCCGTGCCTGAATAAATCCGCAAGAGAGTTTTAACGTCTCTCTATTCTTTTAATCTTCCCATTCCGATTTCGGAAAAGTTTTCTTCCCATACCATTTCATCCAGGCATAGGATTTTCTTTTTCTCATATAAACGGCATCACCACAATAGGTCAATGCCTCCCAGTTAAAAACCGAATGAGAACTAATTGCTTTTTCAAACCAGTAAAGCAAGTGATATGTCATGAACGGAAGCACCATCCACCACCATGAAAACCATAGTGACAAACCCAATGCTGGGATTAAAGTCAATAAAAAACACTCCCAGAATTGCCGTGCATGTATTCTTAACTCCATTTCTTCCCAAACTTCCAAATACTTGTACCGAGTAAAGAATAACCCTCCTATCATAAAATAATGCTTCTTTTTCCCTAAAAAGCATTTCGCTAGTAAATTGTTATAAAATATCATATACCCTTTTTTTGCTGTGTAATAACATAAACGGAAAGAACGTACAAATGTTCATTATTTAAGTCTAATCTTACAGTTATTTCCTTTCCCTGGAATACAACAACATATTGCCACGCTTGTTTTTTGCGGCGCGAAGTTACGAACTTATATTTATACAATAACTATAAATTCCAAAATAATTCTCTTAAATAAATTTATTATCTAATATTTGAAGCTACTTCCTCCCAAAAACTCCCTGAGTAAAGACGTCGGGGGAATTTCCTTATCTTGCACCGGAACGAAATATTTAATGAATTTCAGCAACCGGTACGCCTCACAATATTCCGGACAATTGCGCGGAACACCCATCAAAATAGGTTCCGCATGCAGGCGAAGCACTGCAAATTCAAACAACAGCGCCGAATTGAACATCACATCCGCATTCTCCTGATAAGGGAATATCCATTTATCTTCACCGGCACGCACACTAGGCCAGCGGGAGATAGTCTCGCGGGCCGAATATCCCCGATAATTAAAGTCGCGGATAATGCGGCGAAGCAAACGATTGTCTGTTGTAGGAATCCAGTTATGGTCGTCCAAAGAAATAGTGGTCAATGCCGAGACATAAATTTTGAACTTCTTTTCATCCGGGATATGCGGTGTCAGTTCCGGATTCAACGCATGAATACCTTCCAGAATGAGAATCGTATTATCCTCAATTTTCAGTTTATCACCTTTATATTCCTTCTTCCCCAGAGAGAAGTTAAAACGCGGAAGCTCCACTTCCTCACCGCGCAGCAAAGCCTGTAACTGCTGGTTAAACAATTCCAGATCGAGCGCATACAGAGACTCATAATCATAGTTACCGTTTTCATCCAGAGGTGTCTCTTCACGGTCTACGAAATAATTGTCCAAGGAGATCGGGAAGGGTTTGAGCCCGTTCGTCATCAACTGGATGGAAAGACGTTTGCTGAACGTGGTCTTTCCCGAAGAGGACGGACCGGAAATCAAAATCAGTTTCACCCGGTCACCGTTTTCCCCACGATGGAAGATCGTATCGGCAATCTGGGCTATTTTCTTTTCCTGCAATGCTTCCGCTACATTGATTAAATCCGTAGCGTGCCCTTCTTCGCAGGCGAGGTTAAAGTCGCCGGCGTTATTAAGTCCCATGATATAGCTCCAGTTGAGATACTCCTTAAATACATCCAGCATCTTCTCCTGCTTCACCACTTCCTCCAGCACATCCGGATTCTCTTTATTGGGAATGCGCAGCAAGAGGCCATCATAGTATTTCACGATGTCGAACAACTTGATATATCCGGTACTGGGGAGCAGATTACCATAATAATAATCGACCGTATCGCCCAGCGTATAATAATAGGTATATAGCGAACCGGAAGTTTCGAGCAGCCTCACCTTATCATTCATCCCGCGTTCACTGAACACCCGTACAGCCTCAGCCGTATGGCATTCGATGCGGTGATAAGAGATATTTTCTGCGATAATCTCCTGCATACGCTGTTTGATACGCGTCACATCTTCCAATGTAATAGGGCGACCGATCCGCAGATTACAAAAATAACCTTTGGATACCGGATGTTCCACAAACAGCTTCCCTTCGGGAAAAAGCTCACTGACAGCCTTGAACAAGACAAAGCAGAGTGACCGCACATACGTACGCATACCGGATGAATCGCGTACATCCAGAAACTCTATATCCTTGTTATTATATACTTTGAAATTGAGACCTTCGGAACGGTTATTCACCTTGGCACTGACTACCTGATAAGGAAAATTAAGATTAAAACCGTAATAAATATCCAAAAGTGAGCTTCCGATAGGGAATTCTTTATAAATATTATTATTTTTGCAACATATTTGTAACATCTGTTTCATCGTAGTCTTTTTAATAAGGTGAATAACATGGGACTAAATATACTTAGTAATCAGATAGAGAACAAACAACCACTAAAATTATTATAGATGGAATATTCTTTTTATGATTTTTTAAAGCTCATAGGCTCGTTAGGGCTCTTCCTTTATGGCATGAAGATAATGAGCGAGGGCTTACAAAAAGTCGCAGGTGACAGGCTACGAAGTATCCTGACAGCTATGACCACCAATCGGGTAACGGGGGTATTAACAGGAGTGTTGATCACAGCCCTTATCCAGTCCTCCTCGGCGACAACAGTAATGGTCGTCAGTTTCGTCAACGCCGGTTTGCTTACACTGGCCGAGTCCATCAGTGTCATCATGGGTGCCAATATCGGTACGACGGTTACGGCATGGATTATTTCAATTTTCGGATTTAAGGTTGATATGGCCGCTTTCGCTCTTCCACTTCTGGCCATCGCCCTTCCGCTCATCTTCTCCGGCAAGAGCAACCGCAAGTCCATCGGTGAATTCATTTTCGGTTTTTCCTTCCTCTTCATGGGACTTTCTTACCTGAAAGCAAATGCTCCCGACCTGAACGCCAATCCGGAAATGCTCGCCTTCGTACAGAACTACACGGATATGGGATTCTTCTCCATTCTCCTGTTCTTATTCATCGGTACCATACTGACTATGATCGTACAGGCCTCAGCCGCCACGATGGCAATCACATTAATTATGTGCGCCAACGGCTGGATCAGTCTGGAACTGGGAGCAGCGCTCGTACTGGGCGAAAACATCGGAACTACCATCACGGCCAATCTTGCCGCATTAACAGCCAACACACAGGCTAAGCGGGCAGCATTGGCCCATTTTGTTTTTAATGTGTTCGGCGTTATCTGGGTATTGATTGTCTTCCATCCTTTCATGGAACTGGTAAATTGGGTAGTAGATACTTTTTTCCAAAGCAATAATCCGGAAGTTGCCATCTCCTACAAATTGTCGGCTTTCCACTCAATCTTCAACATCTGTAACGTTTGTATACTGATATGGGCTGTGAAACTGATTGAGCGTACCGTATGTGCTTTAATTCATCCGAAAGAAGAAGACGAAGAACCCCGCCTGCGATTTATCACCGGCGGTATGCTTTCCACTGCCGAACTTTCTATCCTTCAGGCACGCAAGGAAATCCATCTTTTCGCAGAACGTACACACCGGATGTTCGGCATGGTGCAGGATCTGTTGCATACGGAAAAGGATGACGATTTCAATAAGCTGTTCAGCCGGATAGAGAAATATGAAAATATCAGCGACAATATGGAACTTGAAATAGCCAACTACCTGAATCAGGTGTCCGAAGGCCGTTTGAGTTCTGAAAGTAAGCTACAAATACGTGCTATGTTGCGTGAAGTGACAGAAATCGAAAGCATCGGCGATAGCTGCTATAACCTGGCACGTACCATCAACCGGAAACGCCAGACTAATCTGGACTTTACCGAAAAACAATACGAACATATCCACTTCATGATGAAACTGACTAACGATGCGCTTGCTCAAATGATTGTGGTGGTAGAGAAACCGGAACATCAAAGCATCGATATTAACAAATCCTTCAATCTTGAAAACGAAATCAATAACTACCGCAACCAATTGAAGAATCAAAATATTCTGGATGTGAACAACAAAGAATATGATTATCAAATGGGAGTTTACTACATGGATATCATCGCCGAATGTGAAAAACTTGGTGACTATGTGGTGAATGTAGTGGAAGCCAGCAGTGATGTGAAAGAGAAAAAAGCTTCTTAATAGATAAAATAAAGAAAATAAAAGGAGAATCAAGTATGTATTGATACAACTGATTCTCCTTTTTATTTATAGCATTATCTTTTATAAATTAATTGTATATGTATGATTCAGCCAAGCGCCAAAATAACGTAGATTCCGGAACAGTAGTTGTACGAAGCACTTTTGCAGTCCCGTCTTCCGAGGTCGGATTGATATTGGCAAATATATTCCACCCTTTATTAAAAGAACAATTATTATAATAATACGATTTGTCACTGCCTGTCAACGTAAAAGGACGGTCGGCATACTGATACCCCACCAGTGTAGCTTTTCCGGCAGAAGACTCTTTACCGGACCAGTTAGAAATAGCAATCCGTCCCACTCTCTTATCGCCATTAAAAACAAAGAAATCCCCTAGGGTCGCCACAAGAGCATCCGCATCATCCGAGGTCCCGGTCCAGTAACCGCCCATGCCATTACGCCGGTCTACCGCCTGAAGCTTTTCCGAAGGAAAACTCGTGGGAAGTATCATCACAATCTGTCCGTCCTTATAAGGAAATTCAAGAGTCTCAATCACTTGCCAATCCGCCCCCGTCACTTTCACCTCAACCCGGTCGAATGTAAAATCCGCAGGTATATTCTGTATATCTTTCACTATGATCGTGCTATAATCCGGAACATCCGGAGCAGGAGGCTGTTCTTCATTTTCATCATCACTACAACCAGCCATCAGAAGGCCGCATATTAATAACAGAGAGAGAGATAAAAAACACCTCAGATCGGTCATAACAGTTGCTTTATTATACATAACTTCCGATTTTTGCGTCAAAGATATTACATTTATAATCAGCAGAATAATTTCCAGCCATAAAAATAAAAAAATGACCGGGCATATATTCATACACCCAGTCATTCTCCTCTTAATAATTCTCTCTCTTGGTTTTATCCTTCGTACGGTTCAAAGTCTTCTTTTCCGACTCCACATAATGGACAAGTCCAATCATCAGGAATATCTTCAAATGCTGTTCCTGGCTCAATTCCGCTTTCCGGATCTCCTTGTTCGGGGTCGTAAATATATTCACAGACCG
>OGYN01002247.1_pt1 | contig 14519 bp, 14 predicted proteins | sample 1576551 | NCBI WGS metagenome assembly OGYN01 (sample SAMEA3541589, study PRJEB24748) | human gut metagenome | biome: human gut; feature: human-associated habitat; material: faeces | place: China | collected 2012 | reverse complement strand
TCATTTCCTTCATCAGCCCGGCGACCTCGCGGCGCTGGAATGCCTGGAAATCCTTATATTCCTTGCTCGGCACACGGTACTGGTTGTTGTAGTAGCCCTGGTCGATGATGAACTCCGGGCGGAACTTGTAGCCGACTTCCTTCTCAAACTGTTCCAAAATATAGGGGCAGACAGAAGCCGAATAGCCGTACCAGTCCACGTACTTCTCGCGGCGCAGCTCGTCAAAGACCAGCGTAAACAGGTGGAAGAAGGTCGTAAAGCGCACAACGTTGACATAGGGGTGGCTTTCCAGATACTCGCGCAGACGGCGCAGGGTGTAGGCGTGGGTCTTGGGCTGGCGCACATCGAACGGGATCTGGTGTTCGACATCCTTCCAGTCATTGATGACCGAGTTGTACATGTGGACGGGGTCCCAGATCAGGTACGCCAAAAAGCTGACCGTGTACTCGTGGTAGGCGGCGGGGGGGTCGATGACAACGCTTTCGCGGGCGGCATCATAGTGCCAGTCGGCGGTGGGGACAGGCTCGCCCGTCGTGCGGTCCATGACCTCCCACCAGCGGGCAATATCGTCATGGTCGTTGACTTTCATCAGTTCACGGCTGATGCCCGTCATCAGGGGGATGGTCAGCGCACCGCCTTCAGCGGTGTAGAACGGCGTCATAATGTAGCACTGCTGGGTTTCGTCGGGGTTGGCCTTTGCCCATGCGTTGTCCTTACGGGTAGTGTAATAGGTGGCGTAAATCTTTGCGCCGGTGTCCTTTAGCTCCTGCGGGAACTCAGTGCCATCGCAGTCGCGGATGGCATCCGCGCCCCAGCGCTTCAACAGGTCGAGGGTTTCAGACACTGCGTCCGTATCAGTGGGAATCGTCACGCGGCCCATTTTTCTTACATCATTCATATAAGGATTCTCCTTGAAACGTAATATTTTGAATGGAGGAAAGTCAAATCAGCCCTTAACGCCGCCACTGGTAGCACCGACAATAATCTTTTCAGACAGGAAAAGATACAGCAGGAAAGTAGGCATGAACACAATGATAACTGCGGCAAACATAGCACCGTACTGGCCGGAATATTTCATTGCGTTGACAATCTGCAACAAACCGACACCAACAGGGGTCATAGAATCACTGGTAGTGAAAATCAACGCCATGAAGAACTCGTTCCACACAGACATGAAGTTGAAAATCGTAACCGTAATAATGGCGGGCTGAACCAGCGGCAGCATAATCTGCCAGAACGTCCGAGAATGGCTGCATCCGTCAATGTAGGCCGCCTCCTCATAAGACCGGGACAGTGAGGAGAAGAAATCCAGTAGGTAAATCGTGGTATACGGTACGCGCAGCATAATGTACAGCACAACCAACAGCACGCGCCCCTTGATGCCCCACTGCACAGCCAAAGAGTAGAGAGGCATGATGATCATAATGGTGGGAACACTCATGGCAATGACCAAGCCGATACGGATGGCCTTACCGCCGACAAACTTCCAGCGAGAAAGCACATAAGCACCGGGCGCGGAAATAAGCAATACGCCCACACAGGAAACAATAGCATAAACCAAGCTGTTGAAGAAATACAGCGATACATTTTGGGTGTTCCAAGCTGTGACGTAGTTATCCCACTTCAGGCCATTGGAAAAGTCCATAACACGGCCCGTCAGAATTTCCTTTGTTGAGGAAAGGCTGGCGCAGACAATCCAGAACAGGATGGCAGCCGTAAGCGCGACCCACGCGCAAACAATGATATAACCGGGCAGAAGCTGAAGCTCTTTCTTCCAGTTGATTCTATCGTGATATTTTCCCATAACTGCTCTCCTACCTTAATACTCCAGATCCGAGTCTTTCAAGATCAGGTTGGTGATAACGTACACAACAATGATAATCAAAGTCAGCACAACGCCAATCGCTGCGCCTGCACCAGCATCGCGCTCGACAACGCCCTTGCCGCCAAACACCGTATCGTACAGGTACACAACGGGCACAATGGTGGCCGTTTCCGTGTTAATGGGGGAGAACATCTTCGTCCACAGGAAGAATGTGGTAGCATTGATGCTCCAGAAAGTAACGCAGGTACGGATGACGCCTTTCAGCAGGGGCAGCGTAATCTGGAAGAAGCGGTCAAAGATATTCGCGCCGTCGATAGTGGCAGCTTCGTACAAATCCTGCGGGATACCTTCGATGCCGCTGATGAAAATCAGCATATAGTAACCAACACTGCCAAAAATGAAAGCAATCATCATAGCCCAGAAAATCAGGTCCGTACCCAGCCAGCGGACATTCTCGCCGCCGAATGCTTTGACGATCTGGTTCAGCAGACCATAATCATAGTTGAACACATACTGAATCCACATGGTGGCCAGTGCCACGGCGCTGATGATATTGGGCATATAAATGGCGGCCTTGAAGAATTTTGCGCCGCGGATGCCACTGGTCAAAATCACGGCCATCAACATGGACAGGCACATGGTAATGATGCCGCCTACCAGCCAAATCATCACCATGTTTTTTATGGAACTGATAAAACCGGCATTGCGCAGGATTTTGAAATAGTTTTGCAGCCCATAGAAGCTCCATGTGCTTGTAGATGCCGTAAGGCTCTCTACCTTAAAGAAACTCATGATAACTGTCCGAACGACCGGATAGACATACATGAACAACAGGCAAAGAACGGTGGGCAGAATGAATAGGAAAATCATTGTCTTGTTCTTTTTCATACTGGTAATACCTCAAAAATGAAATGTCATAAGCAAAGGCGGCCCCCATTCAGGTGCCGCCTCTGTTCAGATTGAGGGAATCCTGAATAAATCCATTACAGCCGCACCGCTTGACGGCGTACCGTGATTTATTATAGGATTAGCCGCACAGGGTATCCAAGTAAGCGCAGTAGTCAGCGCCGGTTGCGTACTTGCCTTCGAACAGCTCAATCATGGAACTCTTGATGGAGGACCAGCCGTCCAGCGTGTTCAACGCACCGCACCAGCTCATCGGAGTGGTGGTGTTCTTCAGGGTCTCAACAGAGCCAGCCAGAACAGACTCCTTCAGGCGGGTGTCAGCGGGAATCTGGCCGCCGTTGTCAACCAGTTCCTGACCGCAAGTGCCGGTAACGATGGTCATAATGAAGTCAAATGCAGCCTGCGGGTTCTCGCAGTTAGAGGAGATGGCCAGAGAGTTTGCACCGGCGTAAGCAGAAGCATCAACATTGCCCTCGACTTCGGGATAGTTGAAGAAGCCCCAGTTTACAGGCTCACCAACCGCAGCGTCAACCTCAGAAGTGACATAGTTTGCGCAAACAACCATAGCAGCCGTGCCAAGGCCAACCTTGGTCTGGCTGGCGGGGTAGGCATCAGGTGCGCCTTCGGCCAGATAACCAGCGTTCACGAAATCAATGATTTCCTGCGCAGCCGCCACAGCAGCTTCATTATCAGCCCAGCCGCCGTTCTTGCCCAGTTCAGCAATGGCGTCCTCACCCAGATGACGAACCAGATGGTTGTAGAAGTTGAAGTTTGCGTAAGCACCGTCCAGCGCCAGCGGCTCATAGCCGTTGTCTTTCAGGGTCTGGCAGACAGTCAGGAACTCATCCCAAGTCTTGGGGGTGTCGGTAATGCCACAGGCATCGAAAGCGTCCTTGTTGTAGAAGATACCGCCAATCTGGGGCTGCTCTACGATGGAGTTCAGGTAGCCAGCCCATTCTTTGGACTGATCGTTAAAGCAAGCGTAGCTGAAGTCATCATAACCGACAGCGTCTGCCATCTCGGTCAGGTCGTAGGTGTAGGGAGCGTAAGCGTGGCCGATACGGTTGTAATCATCCTCGAAGATGTCCAGTTTTTCGCCAGATTCCAGCGCGGCAGAAATCAGGGTGTTGACATCGCGGCCTTTCCACTCGATGTTGACGTGTGCGCCAGTTTCAGCCTCGAAAGCGTCAGCGGCGGCCTGAATTGCATTTGCCTGAACCTCACCGGCAGACCACATAGACCACATAGTCAACTCAACGCCCTCGTACTTTTTACCGTTGGTGGACGTAGACTCGGCAGCCGTAGACTCTGCGGGAGCAGTAGAAGCAGCTTCCGAACTCTGGGCGTTGCCGCCACAAGCAGCCAGCGAAGCTGCCATAGCAGAAGCCATCAAAAGTGCAACGATCTTCTTCATTTGTGTTTTCCTCCTAAGTGTAATTTCTATGTCGGGATTTCATCCCTTTCGCGGTGACTTAAGTGTAGTGCTTTTCACATCATTTATCAATTATTATATTGCTCATCATTTTAGCAATATTGTTATTCACCGTTTTTTCGGCACAACGTCCGACTTTCGCGTCTGAAAATTGTGCACTTTACACGTTTGTATTTCGAAACAAAGCAACATATTGATAAAATCGCCCAAAAAATTCGTTGCATTTTTCGGACGTGTGCCATATAATAGAATTATGACAATATATCAAAAAGTTCGGAGGCCTCGCCATGAGCCACATCAACTATGCTTTCAACCCGGAGGATGACGCACTCCCCCGCGACAAGATGAAGCTGCGCAATATAGCCTCTACAAAATACAGCGGCGATTGGCCCTCCATCCCACATTCCCATAGCTACGCAGAGCTATTTTATATTGTCGATGGCGAGGGGCAGTTTCAGATCAATGACAAGCTGTTCCCCGTGCAGGCGCACCAGCTGGTCGTGGTCAATCCCAACGTCATCCACACCGAAGTCAGCTTTGAATCACACCCGTTGGAATATATTGTGCTTGGCATCGAAGGGCTGGAATTTACGATTTCCGATGCCGCCGAGGGCAGCTTTTGCATTTATACCTTTAAAGAGGATAACGATGTGCTGGTCTGTATGCGCAAGATCCTGCGGGAAATGCAGAACCGAGAGTCGAGTTTCCAGATACTTTGCCAGGCCTACATGGATATTATCGTTGTACAGCTGATGCGCAACGCCAGTGTTTCGGCTGTGCCGATCCACTCCCGCCTGCCTGCCAACCGCCAGTGTGCAACGGTAAAGCGCTACATTGACCACCATTATAAGGAAAATATCACGCTGGACCAGCTGGCAGAAAAGGTCAGCATCACCAAATATTATATGGTACACGCCTTTAAGCGCGAATACGGTGTTTCGCCCATCAATTATATCATCAACTGCCGCATAAAAGAAGGAAAGCGTCTCCTGGCCGAGACGGACCTTTCTCTCTCTCAGATCGCAGCTATTCTGGGCTTTTCTTCTTCCAGCTACTTCTCCCAAACTTTCCGCAATGCAGAAGGAACCTCGCCAACAGAGTACCGGAAAGCAAACCAGGTGAAATTTTAACATTTGTTTTCGTTTAATAGGTTTTCCCTTTATGGCCGAAATTTCACAAAAGACTGCCATCGGGTCTGCGCCAATACCATTTTGTATCAGTTGAAACCGGAAATGATGGTGCCCAATGTTATCTGCGCTGCCAATATAGTCAATCACTTCCCCGCCGTTACCGCTTCACCTGCGGTAACGGCGCTTTGCGTTATATGGGAATATCTATATTACTGTCTTGCCTCTCCAAGTATCAACCGCACAAGGAATTTTGTACAGGAACTGGTTTTGTGATAAAAATAGGGCTGCCGTCTCATGACAGCTCTATTTTCATTTCTACGTTTGAATATCTTTTGTTGCTGGCATCACTGTCCTATGCTACAAAATTGCGAGAAAATCACCAATCTCCTTACCCCTGATTGAACCTGCACAACATCCGCAATACATCCGCAGAGCGAAAGCCTTTTTTCCTGCACAGCCAATTTGTTATTATGGTAATGGTCTACTTTTGGCAACTCATAAAGCATTTTTACACACAGGAGGTTTCAATGATCAAGAAAAACACGTATTCTTTTTACCACAAGCGCATAAGGACAGCCCTTTGCGCTGTCCTATGCAGTGTACTGACCGCAATGCCCGCTTTTGCAACCGGCGAGGATAATTCTCCCACCGCCGCAGCCAGCACAACCGTCTGGACGAAAGCCAGCGAGATCATGCAGGATGTCTACTCGCAAATCATTTCTATCTCCACCGTCACTGCCGTGGTCTGCGCCGCCGTTGCCCTGCTGCTGATGAACTTTTCCAAGAACGGCAAGACCGTGGACGACTCTCGCGCATGGCTCAAGCGCATTGCCATCACCTGGGCGATTCTGAACGGTCTCGGCTTCATCATGGCTTATGTCACGCCGTTCTTTCAGGGCGGCGCCTGGAATCCGTAACCACTCCCCTGCTCGCAAAAGGAGGTGAACGCCATTGGGCATTTTAGACGGCATTGTCGATTGGCTGGCAACGCAGGTGATGAACCTGCTGGATCTGGCATCAACATCGGTACTCGGCGCGCTGGGCTGCAATATGGACACATTCAAGCGGTACTTTCCCGCCGCCTTGGCTATGTATGAAATTTTCATTTGGACAGCCATCGGGCTGGTGCTGCTGAACCTTGTGTGGCAGCTTTACCGCTGCTATGGTGCAGGGTTTGACATTGACACCGAGAATCCCATTAATCTGGTGGTGCGATCTGTAATTTTTCTGCTGCTGATTTGGTATTGCGATGACATCGTCAACCTCGCCTTGCAGATCGGCGGCACGCCCTACAACTGGATTCTGGACAGCAGCCTGCCCGGCGTGCAGTTCGGAGACTTCAATTCCGTACTGCTTGTTCTTATTGGCGTGATTGCCAACGGCTCCGTGGCTTTGATTGCACTGATTCTCGTTGTGATTCTTGCATGGAATTACTTAAAGCTGCTTTTGGAAGCTGCCGAACGATATGTTGTGCTGGGGATTCTGGTTTTTACTGCACCGCTTGCCTTTGCTATGGGCGCAGCGCGCGGCACAAACAATATTTTCAAAAGCTGGTGCCGGATGTTCGGCGGGCAGCTTCTGCTGCTGATTATGAACGCATGGTGCTTGAAGCTGTTCGTCAATATGGTCGGGGAATTTCTCGCCAACCCTCTGTCCTTATAGGAGATTTTTTACGTGAAAAAAACTCTGTTTACCCTATTCACCGCCATCAACCTTGCGCTTCTGTACTGTCCGACCGCTTTTGCTTTGACCGAGGATGAGGCTGCTGCGGCTGTGGACGCACAGGGCAAAGATGCCGTATCCGGCAATCTGTTTCTATGGCTGCTGTGCGCCATCGCTTTCCTGAAAGTCGCCACGAAGTTGGACGGCATCCTGCATTCGCTGGGCATCGGCGTTTCACGTTCGCCCGGCTCGATGCTGTCCGAAGCTCTGCTGGCTTTCCGTGGCTTTGAAATCGGCAAAGCCTTTATGGGGCTGGGTGCTGCAAAAGCCACTGCTTCAACTGCCACCGCAAAAGCTACGCCCAGCAATACCTTTGCAGGCGGACTTTCCGGCATGGTGAGCCGTCACGTACAACAAAGTACCGCAAGTTCCATCAGTGGGCAGTCAGGCGGTATCGGGGCCTTGGGTAGTGCCATGTACCACAATAGCCTTGGCAAAGATGGCGGCTTCGCCAGCAAGGTCATCGGGTCTATCGCCACCGGGCAGACTGGCGGCAGCATTACAGGTGACAGCGCCGTGGAAGCAATGAATAGCTATTTTGCCGCCACCAGCGACACGGACGCTATGCAGATTTCCGCCACCGGCGAAAATATTCCCCCTACAATGGTAACGTCCGAAAGTGACACCGTGATGGACTCCCCTATCCCCGCCACACCGCTGGCGCTGGAGGGTGATTGCACGGTTGATGTTTCCCCGACAAGAGACCGTGAAATTGCTATGCACGCCGGCGGTAGTCCTGCCGTTACGGAACAGTCCACTATTCCCACTTCGTCCTCTATCCAGCAGGCCGCTATGAACCGTGTACTGTTAGGTCAGATGGGCAACAGCGTTACGGACGTAGAAATCGGCGGCGGTAAGATTCAGGGGCGCGAGATCATCCCTGGCCGCGGTCAGATTCAGTTTGCTATGTACAATGCCCGCCAGTATGAAAAGCCGGAGGGCCATTTTACCGAGCAGACTTCCCGCGATGGCGAAAAGTGGTATAAAGTCTACGCCACGACCCGCATAGAAAAAACGCCCACCGTTCAGGATGAACGTGGGCGCATGCAGTATGATGAGCGCAAGGTGGCAGCCATGCCAAAAGCCCTCGCGCGGAGACACTAAATGATTGAAAATGATACTCAAAATTCCCGGCAGGCTGCTTCAACAGCGTTTCACAACGCACCCAAACTTGCCAAAATCGCACAGGTGGGAATGCAGGGTGGCCCTACTGGGGCTGCTGCCGAAGCTGCGGTGCAGTATCGCAAGGAAGTACTGGTCGTTGTCATTGTAGTCTTGCTGCTGCCGGTTCTGGTTCTGCTCATGCTGCCCGGCGCGATTTTTGGCACACTGACGCAGCCCAGCACGGCAATCAACAACGATTTAGAAGTTGCTGCCAACGTGATACAGCTTCGCAATGCCGTATCGGATATTTTGCAGGAAGCCTACGAGGATACTCTTGCCGAAATAGAATCCGAGCGTGCGAACCTCACATACAGCGACATTGTCGATTCTGTGGGCGGTCATGTCTCCTACAATGCCTTTCAGCTCATTTCTATGTACTGCGCTTACCAAGGAGAAGACGACTATACCAAAATCAGCCTGGCTAATCTGTCTGCACAGGTACAGGCTCACCAAGCGGAATACTATACCTACATCACTTCCGAGGAAGTCCGCACTGAATCGGTGCAGAAAGAGGTTCGTGGGCAGACCATAACTGTACAGGAAAATCATACTTACACGGTTTTCACACTTTCCTATGTGGGCGATGATTACTTTGCCGACACAGTCTGGCGGCTTGACGACAAGCAGAAAAGCTGTGCCGATGCCTATGCGCATAACCTGACTGTCTATCTCCACGAAATAGAAGAACATGAGGGTATTACGATTTTGGGGCAAATCAACGATGCACTTATTGATGATACCTCCCCTGCCCCCGGCGGCGGATTTGGCAATCCATTCAATGACCCAAACTGGGAACAGCACATTACTTCTTTCTTTGGCAAACGCGAAGATGTCGGCATTCCCGGTAAGGATACCACCAACCACAACGGTTTGGACATAGCCTATCCCTACGGTACGCCGATTCTGGCGGTGGAGTCCGGCACAGTCATAAAGGCTGGCTACCATGTCAGCTACGGCAATTATCTGGTCATCAACCACGGCGGCGGGTATTGCACCCTTTACGCCCATTGCAGCCAGCTCTTGGCGCAGGTTGGCGATACGGTGAAAAAGTACGACACCATTGCCAAGGTCGGCGCTACCGGCGATGTGACCGGAAATCATCTGCATATCTGCGTCATTATCGACGGGGTCTACGTCAACCCAAAAGGGTATCTGCACTAAAACAAAGAGGGCTGCTTCTGCCATACGCAGGAGCGGCCCTCCTATTTTTTATTTATCCGAACAGTACTGACAAATAATCTGTCCGGCCGTCCAATACCCGAAGTATCTCTATTGTGCTGTGTTCCTCGTCCACATGGTAGAAAATCAACTGCTTTGACACCACAAAGTAGCGCACATCCGTGGTGATTTCAAACTTTTCTGCCAGTGCTGCACCCATATACGGGTTATCTACCAGCAAAGATATAGCTTTCAGCAGCGCGGTCATCAGCTTTTTGGCAGCTTTCGGGTTCTTCAGCCGCCCGGCGATGTAGTCACGGGTTGCTTCCATATCCTTAACGGCGGTTCTTTTATAGATTACCCTCATTTCTCTACTCCGAACATCTTGTATACTTCATCCTCGGAGTAAGAAACCGGATCATCCTGCGCTTCCTGCAACTGCTTTGTCAGCCGGGAGAGCGTCTTTGCCTTGATGATCTCCGCGTTGTCCTCTGTTACGGCAAAGGGAAAGCCGCCAGCGTTCAGCGACTGCTGGAAAAACACGTTGATGGCATCGGTCAGGGTAAGACCGTTCTTTGCATACACAGATTCCAGTTCCTGCTTAATTTCCGGGTTGATGCGAACGCGGAACACATCCGTTTTAGCTGCCGAAACAATGTTTTCCATAAAAAAACTCCCTTCGTTCCGTGGTTTTCTTCTTATCCTTATTATACGTTCACGGCATTCGATTGTCAATCTATGTAGCTACATTGATGCCACAAGCTCATATTTGAAAATTTATCTGCCGAAATGCAGTAAATCAGCACAACATCCGCACAGCAAAAGTCTTTTTTGCTGCAATATGACTCTGCTATAATAGTATCGTCAAAATTGAACAGAAACGCAAGAGCGCCTTTTTTCGAGGGCGCTTTTTTTGTTTGGAGGTGGTCGAAATTTCACGCGAAGAGCGGGATGTTTACCTTATCCCGCAGAATTTTGTGGACACTGGTACGATTCTTGGCGGCACGGTCAAGCTGCGCAATGCGGTGGAGGCGGCTGTGCTTGCTGTGGGCAGTGCGGTGCCGCTGTTCTATCTGCCGTTGGCATTCAACATCCGCTTGATGATCGTCATTGCGGTGTCGGTGCCGCTGGCCGTGTTTGGTGTAGTCGGTTTTGGCGGTGACAGCCTGACGCAGTTTGTGGCACATTGGTTCCGCTTTATGAAGCGCCGCCGTATCGTCACACCTACACAGCAGGGCAATCTCGAAGCCAACCGACACCGACATCTACGGCTCATCAGTAAGCGATACCGTGTTGTCTACTATGATGATTCCGATACCCTGCCCCACAACGCGCAGGTCTTGCAACGTAAGGCGGATCGCCACGGAAAGCTGGTAAAACGGCAGACGCTCTACGACTTGCTCCCCATCGAGAAAATCGAGAACGGCATCCTGCACACCACAGATGAGCGCCACATCAAGATTCTGGAGATCGAGCCCATCAACTTCCTGCTGCGCTCCCCACGGGAGCAGCGCAGCGTCATCTACTCGTTCGCCAGCCTTTTGAAAGTCAGCCCAGTGCGGTTGCAATTCAAGTCATTCTCCCGCAAGGCCGATGTCAATGCCTATCTGGACAAGCTGCGGCGGGATGCCGCCAACGAACCGGACGCAGCGGTGCGTAAGCGCCACATGAGCTATATCCGCTTTGTCAAGCGGCTCGGTTCCCGCGATGCTGTTAGCCGTCGCTTCTTCGTGATTTTCCAGTACGAAGCCCCCACGAACGAGCGGAATATCTCCTATGCCGAAATCGTCTCCACGCTCGAAACCACCGCCCGCAACTTCCGCACCTATCTAGCGCAGTGCGGCAACGCCATCGTGGAACACGAGAACGAGGACGAGTTTCTCACGGACGTTTTCTATACCTTATTAAATAGGCGAACAGCGGTACAGGTGCCGTTGCAGGAGCGAATCCAAGATGTGCTTGCCAGCTATTTGGCCCAGAACGATACCACAGCGCTGGATAAGATACCTCCCGCCGCCTTTATGATCCCGCCCTCGCTGGATTTGAAGCATGGACGTTATCTCTACATGGACGGCACCTACCATGCCTACCTGATGATTCCCGCAGACGGCTACCGCGCACAGGTCACGGCCGGGTGGATGGCATTGCTGGTGAATGCCGGCGAAGGCATTGATGTGGATCTGTTTCTGGAACGACAGCCCAAAGAACGCATGATGCAGAAAATCGGGCAGCAGATCCGCATCAACCGCAGCAAAATCAAGGACACCAGCGACACAAACTCGGATTTCGATGACCTCTCCAACGCCATTCGTTCCGGCTACTACCTGAAAGACGGTCTTGCCAACAACGAGGATTTCTACTACGCCGCCATCCTCGTAACGGTCACAGCCGCCAGCGTCAAGGATTTGGAGTGGCGCATCGGGGAGATACGCAAGCTCATGGTCTCGCAGGATATGAATTTGCAGCTGTGCAGTTTCCGGCAGGAAGCAGCTTTTCTCTCTTCCCTGCCGCTGTGCGCCCCGGATGCGGCGCTGTTCAAAAAATACCGCCGCAATATCCTTACCTCAACCGCGGCCAGCTTTTATCCGTTCGTCAGCTTTGAACTGTGCGACACCAACGGTGTACTGCTGGGCGTGAATAAGTACAATAACTCCCTCGTCAGCCTCGACAACTTCAACACCCATATCTACAAAAACGCAAATATGGCGATTCTCGGCACCTCCGGCGCGGGCAAGACGTTCACTATGCAGCTGATCGCCCGGCGTATGCGGCTGGCGGGAACACCGGTTTACATCATCGCTCCGTTGAAGGGTCACGAGTTTTACCGGCAGGCCAAGGCGCTGAACGGCACCATCATCCGCATCGTGCCGGGCAGTCCGGATTGCATCAACGTCATGGAGATTCGCAAAATCGACCACACCAGCAGCGAACTGCTGGATGGTCCTATGCCGGAGCAGTCGGAACTGGCTGCCAAAATCCAGAAGCTGCACATTTTCTTCTCGCTGCTGATTCCCGATTTGAGCAACGAGGAACGCCAGCTATTGGATGAAGCCATCGTCACAACCTACCGCAATAAGGGCATCACTTATGATAATGCCAGTCTGGACGACCCGGCACATCCCGGTCAGTACCGTGAAATGCCGATATTAGGCGACCTGCACACTGTTTTGTCCGCTGCCCCGGAAACGCGGCGTATCGCCAATATTCTGAACCGCCTTGTACACGGTTCGGCATCCAGCTTCAACCGCCAGACAAACGTGAACCTCGACAACAGCTATGTCGTCATCGACATCAGCGAGCTGTCCGGCGACCTGCTAACCGTGGGTATGTACATCGGGCTGGATTATATGTGGGATAAGGCGAAAGAGGATTTGACCCGCCGCAAGCAGATTTTCATAGATGAGGTATGGCAAATCATCGGCGCATCGTCCAACGCTTTGGCGGCCAACTATGTATTCGAGGCTGTCAAAACCATTCGCGGCTACGGCGGCGGGGTTCTGGTTGCCACGCAGGATTTGAACGACTTCTTTTCCTTGGAAGATGGAAAATACGGTCGCGGCATCCTGAACAACTGCAAAATCAAAATCATTCTGAATTTGGAGGAAGAGGAAGCCCAGCGCGTGCAAAGTGTTTTGAAGCTGACAGATGCCGAAATCGACAACATCACCCGCTTCGAGCGCGGCAGCGCGCTAATCGTCACAAACTCCAACAATGTCACCGTTGATATGCGGTGCAGCGAGGAGGAAAAAGACCTGATCACCACAGACCGGGACGAGCTGCGCCGTATTGTAGAACGCAAAATGCAAAATCAACCCGAAACGGAGGAATCCTAATGAAGAAACCTGTTATCACTGCCCTGTGCTGCCTGCTGTCACTGGGCACCGCCACCGCAGCCTTTGCCGAGGAACCCACCCCTGCCCCGGAGTTGGTGGGATTGCCGCCGGAAGATACGGCGTCGCTGTTCTACCCGGACAGCATCTCGTGGCAGGAAAACGGCGGGCAGCTGCTTGTCGTCAAGCAGTACAGCGTACCGTATGGCACAACCGTTGCCGACCTGACCGAAAGCACTATGCAGTGGAACGGCGTCGATTACACCTTATGGGGCGTTACGCAGTCTGTGGAGGGCGGTGTGACCGAGGAGAAAGAGGTCACGCAGGATTTTGAATTGTCTGTGCGCAGCGCCGATGCCGAAACCGCCCGCAATGATGTGAAAGAGTCTGTTGCCTACGATGACGAGTACGGTTTTTCCGGCACGCTGACCTTGCAGGACATTACGATTGGCGAAACTTTGCAGGCCGACAGTACCTATATGGCAACAGCGCATTACGCTGGAACGGTCACCCGCACCGAGGCCGGAACGGTGCATTACACGCTGCTGTACGCGCCGATTTCTGCACCTGTGGTGGTTGCTGCGGCGGAAAGCGGCATTACCCCTGCCCTGCTGATTACGGGTATCGCCTGCGCGCTGCTCTTTATCGCGGTGCTGCTGATTATCACCCATCTGCTGCACAAAGAGCCTGTCCATGCGACTGAACCCGCAAAGTCTGCGCCTGCGCCGAAAGTCTATGTGCCGTCCGGGGATATTGTCCTTGGCGGCAGAAATGAGGATGACGATGAAGAGAATCTCTGATTGGGCAAAAGTCCTGCTGCCGCTGGTTGGCAGCGGGATGATTCTGCACTACCTGTTCCTATGGCATGAGCGCCGCCACGCGGTGGCGCTGCATAAAGAAGTCTATCATAAGCCGAAATACTAAGGAGGAAAACGCCATGATTGCACAATGTCTTTACCAGTCCGACCCGAAGAATCTTGCCAGCATGGGCAGACAACGCCTTGCCTGCCAGCGTGCCGCCCGCAAATTACAGTGGGGCGTACAGAAAGAACGCATCTCCGAGACAAACGAGCCTGTGCCCCTGCTCATGCGCCCCGCTGTAAAGGAGATTTTACAGGATGCCGAGCAACACCGATTTGATGTGCTACTGATTGGCAACCGGGATTCTCTCTGCTGTGATGCCGCCGACATGGAGAGCTTTTTGACCGTGCTGAACTCGTTCAACATCCACATCTTTGCCGGCGGTCAGGGCAGCTGGGTCGAGCCGAACGGCCGCCACTATGCACCCCTGCCTCGCCTGCCGTGGCAGGAAGATGACGTTGCGGAGGTGCCGCAGTGAGAGAAAAATTCAA